>CYGL01000418.1_pt1 | contig 17610 bp, 22 predicted proteins | sample 485531 | NCBI WGS metagenome assembly CYGL01 (sample SAMEA3497897, study PRJEB9818) | human gut metagenome | reverse complement strand
AAGGATGATTCATAGGTAACAAGGATGATTCATAGGTAACAAGGAAGGCCCCGCGCTCATAACACGGGGCCTTCCAAGGGGATAAGGGGCCAGCGAGGGCCAGCACAAACTATAGCATTAGTTACTGAGAATGTCATTCACGATGTATTGCACAATGTCGTACTCATTGCCGAGCTTATTCTTACGGGTAGCCCCGTTGCCATACTTGCCATCTATGGTGGCATTGGCCTTTTTGTACAGGTCGTTTACCTTGTCTTGTGTGGCCTGATAGTTAGCACCCAACGCGGCCCTGCGCTCTGCCCCCGTGCCATACTTGCCCATTATTACGTCGGTGGCAGCTTGCAGCACGTCGAAGGGCTTATTGCCCTGCTCAGCCCCACTAGGGTTCGCGTACTTTGCCCATTGTGCAGGGGTAATGTATGCCTTATTAAGGTCAAGGTTACTAGAATAACCGGGCAGACGGCCAGATTCGGAGTATTGCCTTATGACACAAGAGTATTTGCCTTCATTCCAAGGGCTATCCTGATAGCCTGTGGTTCTGTAGTTCGCATACTGTGCCACCCAAGCCCCACAATCAAGCTCTTTGGCAAGACTCCAAGGGAAAACGCTTGCAGACGCGTAGATGAGGGGTTTAACCCCAGTTAGATCGATGACCTTTTGCGCAAGCTCCTTGAGATAGGACAGGTTGCCCCACTGGCTGTTCTGCTGGGACTCCCAATCAAGGATAAGTAGGCCATTGCCAATGTAGCCCCTGCAAGAGTCCACGAAATGTTGAGCTTCAACGTCGGCTCCCTGACCACCGATGTAGTGATACACACCCCAAGGCTTGCCGAGCCCGATAGCCTTTTGCACGAACCTATCGCAAGACTTGTCAATAAAGGTTGCGCCTTGGGTTGCCTTGCAAATCATGAAATCGAAAGGCACCATGTTAAGGTCAATGTCATTATTCCAATTGCTAATGTCGATACCATTCATAGTTGCTAATCCTTTCTCCTAGCTATTACTTTACTGTTCTTTCTTTCCACTTAGGAATTTCAGGTCGATATTAGGGTTCATGGCTTGGATATTCTCACACACGCTTATAATCTCACAAGTAATAATCATTACGGCGCAGAGTACCGTAACTGGTACTGTATAGCCGAGCATTTCCCCGAGGTGCCCCACGCCCTGTGCAACGTCGATGAGGTTGCACAGGAACATTACGCCAATGAAAGCCATTTTGTGCATAACGCCCTGCCTTGCTTTCTCGCTAGAAAGCTCATGTTTCAAGGCAGCACGAATGGTTCCCAATATCACGTCAAGGGCGATGAATATGAGTACCAATACCCATAGTGCCTCGTCAGTTGGCATTGCCGTTAGCCAATGCGTCAGATAATCTATCATAGGATTTGTTCCTTTCTGCTATAACCGAGTCATAGTCAATGACCATTACCCCATTAATTTTAGCAGCAGTGAGAATCCCCGTCGAACACATGCGAGACACACGCATACGCGACACGCCTAACATTTGAGCAGCCTGCGCCAGTGTACAGGTTTCACGGTGACGGAATACGCTAGCGTCAATTGTGAAGGTGTGGGCTACGGGGTCAAAGACCATGGCTAAGGGTTTGCCCCATGGTGTCTCTACCTGCAAGTTCCCGTTGGCATACTCAGCGGCTTGTAAGTCAAGACCGGTGAATGGGTCTGAGATAACGCTACGATGCATCTTGAATCCTTTCTAGTAGAGTAATACATTGTAAATATGTTAACACGAAAGGGGTTGAGTAAGGAATGGCAAGAGCTAAGCGAGCATCCGATGACGTTTACAACGCACGGCGGCGCTATCGCAGGCAGGCAGAACGTTACGAGAAGCTGTCCGAAAAGGCCACGGGCGTAGTTAAGGCACGCTATCAGGCGCAGGCAAAAGCTGCAATTGGTAAGGCTATGGTAACCTACAGCGGAAAGAACAAGCCTCAAGGTGCCGTGAAAAAGGTTGCCGAACGGTTGGGAGTCACACAGGCCCAATCCATGCTAGGCGTTGTGGTAAAAGGGGCAAAGGCAGGAGCGGGGGCACGGAATGTTTCACGTGAAACAGCTACGCGTCTTGTGCAAGAGTCCCTATCAGCCTTGGCAGGCAATAAGGACATGAAACGCGACCAAATGGCACGCGATATCCTAAGCATCGGCAACGTAGGCTCGCGTTTCTACGGAGGACTTGTGGACGTGTGGGGCAAGACTGAGGAAAGCCGCAAGCATCCCAATAAGGCCATATTGGAGTATTTCGGCAAGTCTAGCATCATGGATGTTATAGAAGAGCTGGAGGATACAGGCATAGACATATACACGCCCACGCAGAACGATGATGTTTACATATCTGTACAGCTCAAACTACAAACCTATGTGCTCACTCATAGAAGATGAGTAAGGGTAGAGAGCGCCCAAAGCCATACAGGATAATAGGGGCCTACGATTCGGAAACCTGTAATCTGGTAGACGATTCAGGTAAGGTGGCCTATCCAATCCTGCATCAATTGGGCCTAATAGACATACCAATACAGGCAGTGACAAAGGACAACGTAGAGCAGAAAACACGGCTCTACATGTACAGGCATACCATAGAGCTATACAACGCACTGCAACGCATTGTCGACGCGAATGTGGATTGGGTGCCGGTTATCTGTTGTCACAATCTCTCATTCGACATGTACGGCCTTGCCCCATGGCTTGCAGAGCATGACGTGAGGGTTCTAGCCAAGTCACAGCGCAAGCCCATTAGCTTTACGATACTGGGCAATGATGAAGAGCCTCGGTTGGTCATATGGGATACCTTGGTCTTTTCCCAAAAGTCACTGGGCTACATGGGCGAAGAGTGCGGATACCCTAAGCTAAAGGGTGATTGGGACTATAGCCTCATACGCACACCTAACACACCTATAACAGACCTTGAAAAGGGCTACGCGGCTCACGACATTTACAGTTTGTTGGCATGGCTGGGCTATTGGTGCCGGCTCAACCCAGACATTAACCCCATAGATTTGGGTCTACGTGTCGTGTCCAAGACGGGTGTCGTGCGCAGACGACGGGTTCAACGCTTCGGTAAGGTCAAGGGTAATGGCCAAAAGCACAGCGTAGGCCAGTGGTGGAACTTTATAAACTCACAGTCAATGTTCCAGACGGACGATGAGCTTTTCACCTGCAATGCGGCCACACGCGGGGGCTTTACCTTTTGTGCGAGGGACAACGCCAACCGGGTGTTTGACTTCGCCGAACAGGAACGCAAAGCGGTGTACGGGTTTGACGCGACAAGCCAACATCCGAGCCAGATGGTAAGCCATAGGTACCCCGTGCGCTTTAAGGAAGCGAGCGCGGACAACCTTACGCAGGCTTTCGAGGTTATCAGGATGCATACCCTAGATGATGTGCTGGGACACTACGAAAAGCCTTTCGGCGTTGCATTCTATGGGGCCTTTGAGTTCACCAACCTACGCTTGAAACCCAATACGCCTTTTGCGGACTATGGCATAGTGCCCCTTGCGTGGGCTAGATGCAAGACCTATGAGAAGAACGAGACGATAGCCGAGGAGAACCAGCAAGGCGAGGAGTTCAGGGAATTCATAGGCGCGGAAGGCTACAAGGACAAGGTTTCTAACCCCATATTCTCATTTGGCAAGCTGGAAAGCGCAGACAGGGCCCTTTTGTGGATTACCGAGCTAACGGCGTGGGAGATATCACAAGCCTACGTTTGGGACAGCGTTAAGGGGGTGCGAGGCTATATGACTCTTTCATTCGACAAGCCTAGCGACATGTGCGTAATAAGCGTGATGCAGTTTTATGCGGCAAAGAACGCCTTCAAGCACGCTAGGAGTTGTTACTACGCTAACAAGCCACTGGATAACTCTAGGGAACTCCTAGGCTACGGAATCCCTGAGTTCGTCGTTACGGGGATGCAAGCGCACACAATAGATGATTCGGTAGTTGAGAGCACCTATCTAGGGCTTAAGGCGGATTTGAACGCACTTTTTGGTATTGAAGCCTGTAACGAGTATCGCAGGGATACGGTATTAGGGGACACTGGCATAGAATATGAAGGTGAGTTTGGCACAGTGAACGCACCTAAGCAGCCCAAAGCATGGTACCAGTTGGGCCAGAGAATCGTAGGTTGGAGTCGCATAGCGCAGATAATCGTTATGGAACTATGCTACCCCTATATCGAAACTATTGTGAATGGTGATACGGATTCGGTTAAGTTTGTCATAGATGATGATAGGGTGCCACAGGTACAGGCAGCTCTAAAGCGCATGGACAAGGCCATAGACACAGCCAAGAACGACGTTTGTTCACGGGTGCGCAGGTGCTATCCCCATCTGTACAGCCCTTTGGACGGCATAGGCTATTACGTGTTGGAGTTCACGACTAGGCAGTTTTGCGCGGCATGGAACAAGGCATATTGTATCCGGGAGGTTGACCCACGCGACAATACGGCACACATGAAGTTCACCCTTGCAGGTGTTCCGGCAAAGAACGTGAATAAGTTAGCCGATAAACTTATACAAAAAGGTTGGGCGTTCGGGGACGTGTGTGACCAATTCCTAGGCTACAACGTGACCTATTCGGCGGATATCACGGGCCTTAACGCACGCGCTTTTCCTGAATGGGGGTCTATGTACGTAGGGCATGTGACGGACTATGAAGGTAAGGAGTCCAAAGTAGCCGAACCACATGCACTTTGTCTGTATCCCATGGCTAAAGACGGTGAACGACACAGGCAACATAGAGAATGCAAACAATGAGCGTTACGCAATACGCAACAGGCCCACGGTGAACACCGAGCCTTGCATAATATTCGAAGACCGGATACAGACCCTAGGGGAGTTGATGAACGATGACTAAGAGACGCTATTACAGTTGGCCGGCCACACTATCAAGACAGACGGGCAAGCAAGGGGAGTTCTGCATAGTGGTAGGCGCTAAGAACATTGGCAAGACCTTTGGACTGCGCAAGCAGTGCGTGAACGACTTTATAAAGCGTGGGGACAGGTTTTGTGAGATATGCCGCACGAAAGACGAAATGAAGGTTGTGAAAGATGGCTATTTCGACAAGCTGCAAAGCGCGGGGCTTTTCAAAGAGTACCTATTCAAGACGATAGGGCAGGTGGGCTATATTGCCCGTGAACCTGAAAAAGACCTTGAGACGGATGATTACGTAGAGAGGCCTAAGTGGCAGATAATTTGTTATTTCGTGGCTCTCACGGCCTTTCAGTCGGAAAAGAAACGCACCTACATCAACGTAAAGCGCTTTATCTTCGACGAGGCAGTGATAGACCGCAAGGACAAATACCACAGATACCTAAAGAATGAGTTCCTTATCCTTGCCAACCTACTAGACAGTGTATCAAGACAACAGCCGGACGGTGACCAATATAGGGTTTACCTTTTGGGCAACGCCTGCGATTTGACGTGCCCCTATATGCGTTATCTGGGCATCAACAAGATACCCCCGTTTGGCTATAGCTTTTGGCATGACAAGAGCGTTTTGCTGCATTACGTGAAACCATGGGACGCTGAGCAAATGGAGACTCAGACCCTAGTAGGAAGGATGCTATCAGGTACGCAAGAGGCAGAAATGGTGTTCGGTAACGTCTTCAACGTGGATGATACGGGCGACATTGAGCCTAAGACCAGCGCGGCGAAGTTTGCCTATGCCATTAAGTACGGTGATAACGTCTTTGCGGTGTGGGTGGATTACGGCGCAGCATTAGCCTTCATATCAGCCAAGGTACCGAAGGACGGGGCTACCGTTTTCACCCTTACCAAGGAGGATTCGACGTTGGATTACGTGGCCATAGAGCGGACGAATTCCTACCTTCAGGCCATCAACCGTTTCTTTTACGCGGGTACTCTACGCTATGAGTCCCCGGCCCTAAGAGAGCTTTTCCTATCTGTGCTGGATTTTTTGGGCGTAAAGTAGTTGACAGCGTAATCAATAACACTAAGATATTTATGGCCAGAAAGGAGGTAGACAGATGAAGAAAAAGGAGTGGTGGATATGGCAAGCCCGAAAGGTGGATGAACCATGGGTGCTCCATTTAACGGCACACAAGGAGTATAGGAAGGTTAGAGCTGATTGTGAGCTTTTCGCCGATTGGCTCAACACCCCGTCTAAGCTGTTCAGGATGACAGACGTACCTATTGTGAAGCCAGAAGCCTTACTAAGAGATATCGATAAGGTGTGCTCAGTGTACGACCACCCCATGAACGACGATGACCGCGCACAGATTGTGCAAGAGTTGGACCTACTCAAAGAGAGATTCAAGTAGAAAGGTACTGACCATGGCAGAGAACAACACGCAGCTTGCAGCGAGCATCAACACGGACGAGATTACCCCCATCACGGTACAGAACATCACGGGGCAGAAAGCGGGGACGATGATTACCAGCTTCAAGGCTGACCCTGCCAACCGCGCACAGGCTACGAAGGTCTTCAACGCAATGAACAACCCCAGCGAGAAAATCGCAGACCATATTAACGAGATTATCGAGGTGCGTGATTTCCTTATCGAGATGACCAATATCGAGCAGCAGGACGCTTACGGCAACCCCACGGGTGAGTATGACACGGTGCCCCGGTGCGTGTTCGTGTCTCCGGACGGCACAGCCTATCAGTCAGTTTCTAAGGGTATGGCAAACGTTATCCGTAACATGATTACGTGCGCCGGCATGGCCCCGTGGGAGCCAGCTATTCAGCTCAAAATCAAGCAGGTTTCCGTTGGGCGGGGTTCCATGCTCACGGCGGATATGGTAGGCTAAAGGCGGCGAAACCACTTGCCTAGCTTGTTCCCCTAGATTCGGGGTTGCGGCCTGTGATGGGCACCGACAGGGTAACGGAGTGCAACCGTAGCAAGTCGGCATTTGAGATTTTGCCAAACCTTTTGAGCGCCTACCTACAACTTACGTTGCGAGGGAGGCGCTTTCTTTTAGGAATGGATAGAAAGAATCATGCAACGCTTGCTAGATAAGCTCACCGAGTTAATCGAAGCCATAACAGACCTTGCGAACAATATGTAAGGAGGCAAACGTGGACTACCTGTTAGAGAAGCTAGACGAACTGATAGCCGCTATCAAGGGTGTTACGGCCAAAGCCAAGGCCTACAAGACCGTACATGACAACATGCAAAAGGCTATCAACGCCAACACTGCGGCCATTAACAAGGTATTGGGCAGTCAAGGCAACTACGTGACTGTTGCAACCTACAACCGGCTTGTAAGCGCCCATGGCTCTTTGGCGCAGGTCGTAAGTAATCTGAACACGCTTGTTAGCAATCTGGACAGGCGCGTTAGCGTACTGGAAAGCAAGCAACCAAGGGGAAAGGATACGGCATCATGATTCGATTCGTCACACGCACGGTAGGGGTTATCGACGATTCACAGTATTTGGCAGACCTGCGAGCCGAGAACGAGAAGCTACGTGATACATTGGCACGCGAGTATAAGGATAAGCTCAAGTACAAGCGCAAGTATTTTGGTTTGAAACGTGACTACATGGCTCTGCTCACGGATTGTAAGGCTATAGCCAAGAGGGTAGGGGAAAACAATGCTTAACTATGCGACGGCCAAATATTGCCTGTTGGTTTGGGACGATGACCGCACGAACGTAGATGATGCGCTTATGAGCCTACAAGGCATAACGGGCGCTAAGGGCATCCGCACAGAGCCGCACACAATCACATTCAAGCCCTTTCACCTTGACGACTGGAATCTGGACGATGAAGCAAAGAAGGTGCTTGAGGAGGCGGCAGAGATTCGCGGGGAGCTGCGAGGCGAACGCTACAGAATCGGGAATGACGATGACGCCGAAAGCATCAACGATATGCAAGAGGAAACCTTGCTCGAAGCATTCGACACAATGCAAGCAGCCGCGAACTTCATTGAAGCCTACATTAAAGAACGTTTCAAAAGTGGCTATTGCAATTGGCAAGAGCTTTACGAAAAGGTAGTTACCAAGAACCAGCAAAGGGGCTATTACGATGACTAAGCATGTTGAGTCTAAAACCGAGGTGGGCACGGCACCAACTGAGACGGCACAAAACCCTATGCAAGGTGCTACAATCCCCACAGAGCCGCAGGGCACTAGCGCAGCGGGGGAACCCGCAGAAGACACGCTAAAGGCTTATCAGGCCCTTTTCGAGAAGCAGCAAGCAGAGCTTGCAGCCGAGAAGGAGCGTACCAAATCCCTGCAAAACCAAATCAATATACTCATGAGGAATGGTGGACACGTTCCTAACGGTAGCAACAGTGGAGCCAATGAGCTATCTGGTAATGGTACTAGCCCGCAGAATTCTAGTGGCATGCCTAATCCTGCTAATGGCTTTGGCACTTTCAATAGCTCTGTTTGTGGCACTGAGGAGCCACAAGAACCGTATGTGAGCCTTACTGATTTGGGAGCCGAGGTGGGGAAGCGCGATTACAGGCCCCACAACATACAGCGGGAAGATTAGGAACGACACACGCCTACCTTTCCGCTTACAAGTAGAAAGGTAGGCGTGTCTTATGGCAGTCAAGAACAGCACGGTACTTGCTAAGGCGTGGATTGAGGGGTCTAATGACTTTCAGCAGCGTATTCCCAATCCGAGCATTGAGGGCTATCAGGCCACGGTGAACGCGCTTTTCGACCCCTATAATGGGCAGTACCTCAACGAGTTTGCCAACATGCTTGTTGGCATGATGGGCACCTACATTGAATCCAAGGTGTTTGAAAATCCCCTTCGCGAACTGAAGAAGCCTGCCTCTGAGTGGGGTAACACCGAACGCCATGTGGCCGTGAGATACATGAAGGCCCACAGCCCGAAGATTGACGACGAAACCCTTCTGAAGCTGGAGAAGCCGGAGTTTCGGGAGTGGTTCTATTCTGTCAACGAGCATCGACGCTATGAATTCAGCTGGAATCGCTATGAGCTTATGCGTGTCTTCAACACAGGTGACGGCTACGGCTATGACAACCTGCTTGCCGCGACCCTTGACCAGCAGCGTTCTAGCGACAACTACGACGAAATGACTTGCATGATTCAGTCGTTTGCGGTGGCTGACGCCAATCCCAATTTCACCCTTTACCGAAACACCATCACGGGTGCACCCACGACTAAGGAGCGGGGACAGGAGCTTTTGGTAAAGATTCGCACGGATGCAGGTATGATGCAGTTCCCATCCATGCGCTATAACCAGATTGACGTTCCCGTTTTCGAGTCCCCATCTTCCCTTGTCCTTTGGTGTACGCCTGAGACGGACGCATATCTGGACGTGATGGCCTTGGCTGAGCTTTTCCACGTTGATAGGGCAGAGGTGAATTTCCGAAAGATTATCATTCCCGAGTTCCCCATCCCGAATGTGTACGCAGCTCTTACCAGCGAGGATTTTGTCTACGCACGTGATGTGTGGTACGGGGTCGAGCCACCTTTCTACAATCCGGCCAACCGTTCCTATAAGTATTACCTGTATCACGACCAGATGATTGGTGTTAACCCAGCTGCAAACTGTGTGCTCTACACTATGGATGGTGCCACCACCATTCCGACGATTAGCGTTTCCACTACGGGAATGGAGTTCACCACGAAGACGGGCAGCGTTGAGCTGGGTGGTACGCTGGACATTGGCCAGTACGTGCAGCTCAAGGGTTCCGTCACGCCTACGGGCACCCCGGTTCGTGTGGAGCCTAACGCGGCAGTCTATGAGCTTGCGGCTACGCGCACGCATGAAAGCGCTACGGTACCGGTACAGCTCAATACGACGCACCTATGTTGATAATGCCGGTGTGCTCCATGTTCAGAGCGGGGGCAGCCTTATGGCAGGTGACGTTATCACGGTGACTGCCAAGACCGTGTACAAGAATCCGAGCGCGAACAACGAAACGAACTATAGTGCCACCTTTACCGCTACCGTTGTGGCAGCTACCGAGGACGGGGCCAAGGAGTCTTTCGTAGAGGACAACCCCAACCTCGTCTACACGGACAAGGGCAATGAGGTTACCTATACCCCAACTGCATCTTCGTAAGGTAGCCACTTGGCTATGTAGTAGGGTATAATCAGGTAAGTAGCCTTGTCTACTACCCCCTTTTAAGAAGCGCCCAACCTTTCAGGTTGGGCGCTTCGGCTGTATACTGCAGGCAAACATTTATGAAAGAGGTGAACATGCCAGAGTTCAAGTATTTGGGTAAGCAAGGGTTTCCGCATGCGGACGGGGTCAACGTCTATAAGTTCGATAATCAATTTGACTATAAGTGCTATGACTATGACCAAATGAAAATCACGGTGTGTTCGGTGCCGTGGGATTTGGGCGAGGCACATATAGGCAACAGGTCTATTGATGGCATCGGCAACGTAGTCTATTTTGGCTCTAAGGATAAGCGTGACGCATGGTTTGCGGCAATACCTGATTCTGAGTGTTTCCGCTTCGAGACGAAATACAAGGAGCTGCACAGGGACAATGAGATAACGGTACCCATCCCCTTTGACGTGGCAGCACGCTACAACTACGTGTTTGTAGAGTATTCGCTCTTTGCCAACGATGATAGCCCCATTGAGTACGAAAGTGATTCGGGCGTGCGCAAATGGTGCTACTTCATTCGCAACGTTCGTTTTGTGGCCCCCAATACCAGCGTGCTTGAAATCATGGATGATACATGGCAGACCTTTATCTATGACATGGACGTTACGGGCATGATTCTAGAGCGGGGTCATGCACCTATGTTTGCCAGTGACGTGGACAACTACCTAGCAAATCCGCTGGATAACTCAAAATACCTGCTTGCCGAGGATGTGAATTTCGGGGAGCTTCAAAAGGTGGCCCACACGAAGGCGGTAAGCCTGAACGCAGATAACATGTATGCCTGTATTGTTACGTCTGGTTATGTAACTGAGGACTGGGGCACCAAAGACGGCGACACATGGCATACCCCAGCACCTGCGCACGCCACGATTGGGGGCGTACCCAATTTCTATGTCATGGCCCTGCCAGCGGCCAGCCTGAACACCCTGCTTGCCGCAGCTAAGGTAGATATCCCCCAATGGTTCCAAACCGTGCAAGCGGTGTTCTTCATTGAAGGCGCATACCTGAACCTAGGTGACTCCTTCACTTTTTGTGGGGTTACCTGCAACCTTGTGACGGGTGGGGCCACACAGCAAAAGGACGTGCTCACCCTCACCAAAGCGCAGTTCGGCTACCCGGAGCGCTACGCAAATATTGCCAAGCTCTACACTTTTCCATATGCGGCATTGGAAATCACCGACGAAAAGGGTAACTATAGCCTTATCCATATTGAGGAGACCACTGGGGCCGACTTGGGCCGACGGTAGCCTCTAACGTGGTGTTCCCCTACATGAATCTGCAAGCAGTCTTGACCGGCATAGGAACGGCCCACAGCATCACCGTATCCTTTGCCAATGCGTCGGCTAAGTCGTTCCCTTTCAGTGGGCGTTGGTATAAGCATCTCATGAGCTGGGATATCCCAAGCTTTGCCGTACTCTTGCAGGCATCCACGCACTATGACTACGCTACGCATTTCGACCGTATGCAAATGGAGAACGATAGGCAGACGTCCAAGACCATAGGCACGCGCGATGCGACCAACGCGAAGACGAACGGCGATTCGAGCGCGAGCACCACGCAGGCCAACGCCAACGCCAGTGCGACCACAGCGCAGACGAACGCGAACGCCAGCGCGGCCACAGCGCAGACCAACACCAACGCGAGTGCCACGACGGCCAGCGCCAACGCACAGAACATAGCCAACGCAAGCTATGTGGCTGCAAATGTCAACAACGACGCGGCGAAGAGTGCCACGGACACACAGGCCGACGCGAGCAAGGCCATAGCCGACAACAACGCGCAGAACACGTTGGACAACGCAGCAGCGCAGGTGACTTGTAACAGCACCCTCACCACGAAAGCCAATCAGGAATCTACCAGCGACGCGAACCTAGCAAATTCCCTGCAGCAGGCTTTGCAAGCATGGGATGCGGGTTACAGCCGCGACACGGTGAATGCGGACACGAAAGCCGCATGGTATGACGCGGGCGTTTCGTCTGCATCGGGAATCATCGGCAGCGCAGCCAGCGGAGGAGTAACAGGTGCGGTATTGGGGCCAACGGGCGCGGCATTAGGCGCAATTGGTGGCCTTGTGTCAGGCGTGTTCGGTGCGGCCACGACAGCCGCGACCACGGCCATTACCACCAATCTTGAATCTTCAAAGACCGAAGCGGCCATTTCCAACAGTCAATCTAAGGTAACCGCCACGACCACAAACAATACGCAGCGCACCAACACAGCCAATAATTGCCGCACGGGGCAAAGGGATGCTACCAACGTACTTACCAACACAAGCGCAAACAACACAGCTAGCACCATGAAAGAGAATGGTACGACTAGCCGCAATGCGGCAAAGATGGCCGCAACCACGATTCAGGCAGCGGCCAACAGCGCGGCCGCCACCACGCGAGACGCTGCAATAGCGGCAGCGCAGGCCACGGAGAAGACGACCAAGGCCAACAGTGGGCGCACCTATGACACGACGATAGCCATGGCCAAGCGCACCTATGACACGACCATAGCCAACAGCGGACGTACCTACACAACGCAAACGACCATTAACAAGAACGACTATGACACGGCTATAGCCGATACTACCGACGTGTTCGATAATGTAGGCAAGCGCATAGAGAACCTTGTGAAGCAAGCGGCGCTAGACGCACCTTTAGTCTACGGGCGCATAGACAACGGGGCCACTAGCACGACGAAACCACAAGCGATATTTTGCCAACGTGGTTACCGAGTCCAATCATGCAATTGCGGGCGCAGGGGATGAGTTCTTACGTTTACGGCTACTATCTGAACCAGTATTGGGATTTTGACGGCAATTGGTGCGTTGGTAAGCATTTCACCTATTGGAAACTCAAAGATTATTGGGTGGACAACAATAGCTTTCAAGACCAGTATCAAGACGCCATCAGGTTCTTTCTCATGGGTGGGGTTACCGTTTGGAGCAGGCCAGAGGATATAGGTAAGGTGAGTATCTATGACAACCGAGGATAGGCAGGAACGCAGCCTAGACGAACTTCTAAGGCTCAACTATTCCGACATGACCGACGATGAAATAGATAGGGTTGTGGAATGGAAGGCAAGCATCAAGGCACGTGACACGGCATACCAGCAACAGATAGCAAATCAGAACGCATGGAACGAGAGGCATCTAGCCGAGCTGCAAAAGCAAACCGAGATAGCGCAGAGCGAGCAACAGGCCCTTTTGCGTGCCAGCGAAGAGCGTCTAAAGAAGGTGATGGGCAGTGAGTAGGAAGAGAAGAAGGGGGCAGGATGGAAGCCCCTACTATTGGCAGACAGACGAATACAATGCGCTTTGCTATGCCGTGAACCTTGACATGTTGCTGAGTATTGCCCTTAATCGTTTCCGTTGGGTGGGCTTGCCTAGCACCTGTGACCCCCGATTTCTGGAAATTCAGCTTCACAGGTCAGGCATTGCGACCATATGCCACAGCGTGGAAACCCCCGACGTATGGCAAACTCTTATGGCATCGCCACAAGGAGAGTTCAACGCCTACGGCTTGCCTACGAAATGGAGGGCTAAAGGCTTTGACAAGACAGAGTACCCGGTGACCCCTGAGACGGGGGAGCTTGTCTATTACAGTCAAAGCAGGCTCAACCCATGGGGCGCTATTACGCAGTACGCTACGAAGCTCACCCATATACAGCGTACGTGCGACGTTAACCTTATGCATCAGCAAAAGCCGGTTGTCATGGTGGCCCCACAGGAAAAGAAGTTGGAGCTTACGCAGATTTACAAGCAGACAGCGGGCTATGAGCCGGTGATATTGGGTGACCAATCTCTGTTGCCCTTGAATGAAGGTAACGTGTTCGCTATCAATCTGGGCATCGACTACATAGGGGACAAGCTTACCGAGCAATACCAACAGGTGCTTAACCAATATCTGCTCTTCATGGGCGTTCCTCATGTGATGTTCGAGAAAAGCGAACGCCTTATCACCGAGGAAGCACAGGCCGGTAACGCCACTACCAACATCCTGTTGAAGAATTGCCTAGACAGCAGACGGTGGGCCTGTGAGAAGCTACAGCAGCTTGCCCCAGACGTGTTCGGGGATACACAGGTCTATTTGAACGATGATTGGGAGTCCTACAATTACAACTACCTGAACAACCGCGCCTTGCTTGATGAGAACAATGCAGGGCCTACGCAGGAAGGAGGGCAGGCCTAATGAGCTATAGCGACTACATGCCAGACGATGGCCCCAACTTTTCCAACGTGTCGGACACGCTCAACTGGACAGGCAAAGACCAATGGAACGCTATCTATACGGTACAGTTAGGCGAACTGATACAGTATGGCATCTTCGATTGGACTAACGTTGAGCTGGATTGGTCTAGCGCAGCCTACACACCTGAGCAATACAGGCGGGTGTGTGACTACTTCATAGAGCGCTACCGCTACCGCGAAATTAGCATTGTGCCATATCTTGAATGGGCACAAATGCTGCATCGTAAGTTGGTCTATGAGCTTATGCCAAAATACAAGCGCATGTATGCCCTGTTAGATGATGATTTTGACCTTGCACAGGATTCTAGCTACAAGGCTAAGAGTGCAAGCAGCGGCAACAGTGACAGCTACCACAAGCGCCGCTCCATTGGCAGCGACTACCCCGAAACCCTGCTTTCTGGTAATAGCGACTACCTGAGCAACGGGCAGGACGAGGAAAGCGAGGATGTGGGGGAGAACAACGCAAAGGCCGACAGCTCACAGATAGTGCGTAAGAACCTGCTTGACGCGTATCTGGATTATGAAGAGCGGTATATGGCCATAGACCAAAGCCTAGTGAACGAACTGGAATCAATGTTCATTGGCCTATATACTGTGGCAATAGATGGGATGTGATGTAGTATGAGTAACCCTATGACCCCGGTCAATCTGCAAAGCGTAAACAATCAGCCTGTACCACCGTTCTGGGGATTCAGTGCGTTCACGCCTACAATCCCAAAGCTCTATTGGAACGTGAAAAGCCAAGAGCAACGGATTTTGAACCTGTTCGATTTGCTGGACAAGCTCATTTGCTACTCTAACGAGCTGGGAATCAGCATCAACGCAAGCGCGGATGATATCGCTAAGCTACGCAGGGATTTCGAGAGCCTGAAAGATGGGAAGTTTTGGGACTTCTACGAACAGCAAATCAGTACGTGGATTACCGCAAACATGCAGGGACTAATACGGCAGGCCCTTTTGCAGTTCGTCATTCCGTCTATCAACGACAGAGGCTATTTCGTCCTGCATATCCCAGATAGCTGGAATGAAATTCAGTTTGATTTCGGGGCCGTGTTCGGACGCTCAGATTATGGCCGTATCATCTTGCGCTACGACGTGGACAATGGAATTACGAACACTTATGCGTACAGCCTTGCACAAACGCAACCCCTGCAAAAGCTCATTGCTGATTTGGAAGTCAACACCAAGCGCACAGATGCAACCTATAACAAGGTATTTAGCAACATAAACAAGGAGGTTTCGCACAATGTCAATTAGATAGCCAACGTAAAGGAGTCTATCCGTATCTACAGTGACAATGGACGCTAACAAAGTTATCTTCGATTGGCTTTGGTATCAAGGAGGCAATTAATATGAGTATTACGCAGATTGTTGGGCCTAAGATTGTACCAAGCTGGGCAGACCCAGCAGAATGGACAAACGCACGCACCTATGAGCCGCTTACGTACGTGTCCTATCAGGGTGATAGCTATCAGTCTAAGCAAAGTGTGCCATTGGGCATTCCCATTACCAACAGTGACTATTGGGTAAGGGTCTCAGGCTTCAACGCACAGGCCGAAGCCTTGCAGCGCTCCATGAGGCAGACCATCGAGAACGCGCAGAATAGTGTAGATACTGCGTTGAGCAAGAACAACGCGAAGATGGATACGCTGCAAAATAACGTTAACACACAGGTGAATGCACTTGCAGCTACTACGACACAGGTTGAAACAAATAAAAACAATGTGAATACTCTATTTAATTATTCTGCTAACCATATGGTTATTATTGGTGATTCTTACTCAAGCACCAGCCATCTAAATGGTACTCTTTGGTGCAATATTGTAGCAAAGCAGATGAATATGCAGCTTCATAATTTTGCAGACCCAGGGGCGGGCTATATTCATCCCGGAGATATCAACAAGCAAAATTTCAGTGGGGAAATTGACAAGGCAGTAGCTGATGCATCGTTTGATAATAATCAAGTTGGAATTGTTATCCTTATTGGTGGTGTTAATGATTTTATTTTTAGTGAGCCAAGTATCACTAACGGTAATGTCTATATGAACACTTACGTATGGCCTACGCTTAATAAGCTTGTCACTTCATTTCCAAATGCACGTATCTACGTTGGGGTAAATTCTTTTGCAAATATTGCAACAGTAAACAACCAAACCTATTCAACGTTCATGGTAGAGAGAGCCCTTTTGCAGGCATGGAATAATATTAATTCACTTGGTAATTTCAACCCTGCAATTATTCCTATGAGTCTTATTTATCTATGGTGGAATAATTCATCTCTGTTTGAAAACTCAGTGAAAAATCACCCTAACCAAACCGCACATAATTTGCTTGCTAGACTTGTACTTGGCTATCTATCTGGTCGTGGTTGGCAAAATCTGCGAGGGACATACTATTTGCAGAATCAGACAATTGCACTTAAACCCCAAGTAAAATTGAATCAAACAGGATTACGGCTTTCTAATATTACGGAAGCAAATAATCTTGTACTCTGGGGCTATACAGAAAATGTATTGTCTGCAGCAGATAATGAGCAAAATTTCCAATATGTAAACTTCAATGAAACTTATTGGTCGTGGTACTCACAGCAAACGTATAGCCAGAGTAGTGCTATTACAAGTAATTTCCCTATGCATCTTGCATTGCCTACCGGTATTGCATTCGCTGGAGACAATAATCCGGGTGGCCATATTAGACGTTTTCATGGGGAATGGGCAGCTAATCTAAGTGCACCTAACGGATGGTACTATGGATTTATCAAAAAGTTTATAAATAATGACTATCTTATTGCTGATAAAAACTATGGTAACGCTATCTTTGGTGTACAATTTGCACTTATGAAGCCTGCATATACATCTGCAACAGGATTATTTCTACAAACTTTTGCTAGAAGCCTAGCTATCCTATATGTTCTCAACATAGCCCTTACATTCCATAGTGCAGGGGGCTATACTTGTATACGTGCTCAGGTGATGTAGGGCAGAGGTAAACACGGATGTGTGACCTAACGGAATGCCTAAGTAGAAGTTGCCTTGCAGAAGCTAGTAGCACAGCATAGTTCACTGAACGGCACCACGGCACAGAGAGCTACATAGCTGTTCAGTTTCGTTAAAGACTTGTCCATGACAGGCCCCTCAGCGCATGTGTATTGGCTCACTAAAATAAATCATTAACACACCATAGGATAGCTAGGCTTACTAGCAAAGTTTGTAAGAAATAATCCTGTTGCAGATGTATATGCAGGCTTCATAAGTGCAAATTGTACACCAAGATAGCGTTACCATAGTTTTATCAG
>CYGL01000417.1_pt1 | contig 17654 bp, 21 predicted proteins | sample 485531 | NCBI WGS metagenome assembly CYGL01 (sample SAMEA3497897, study PRJEB9818) | human gut metagenome | reverse complement strand
TGTCCAATAATCACAATCCCCAGTAGTGCAATAATTACCCATTCCATTATTTTACGCTCCTCTAATAAAGTTTCGATTCTAGATAATCTATTACTCAACTGCATTAATTTAATCTCCGCTTGGGTTACAGAGGTATCTATTACACGTAAGCCTATAAAGATAAGTATCAGTAGGACGAATATGCCAATAATTACCCATTCCATTAAATCCACCCCGCCATAGCTGCTAACCAAAAACCTACGAAAATAAAGAATAAGATAGTTCCGAATCCAAAACTATTTATCCAGCTATCATATACCTCTCCACGTCTGCTCTACTTTTGGTCCAAAAGATATTAAATGTGAGGCCTATTACGTACAAGATCATGTTAAATATAAGGCTAATGTTTTTGATAGGAAAGGGGATATGTTTTTAGTAGCACCAATTATGGCCTATGGGTCTTTCTGGGCTCCCGTAAGCTACTTTACCGAAGGAAATACATGTGAGGGAGTTTTCTAAGTAAAAACGACCTTAGTAACTATCGCCACTTAAGATAATCCTAGAGCAGAATTAGCCCAGGATGCCACACAAGACACTATGGAAGGTGTAATAAGAATATTTATACTAATCACTGCAATTGCTGGGGTATTCCAAATACCCTACTCATAGGAACAAGAAAGATATGTCAAATAAAAGAAAGAGCATGGGTGTGGGGAGTAAAAGCTTATGGTACTACGAATCCCCAGGTTAGTAGTGGTGGAGGAAATAAAGTCCAAATAACTGCCAGTGCTGACCTATCATTAGATGTAGGGTACTTTAATACTGGTACTTCTGGTAGTGTAGTAGAAAAATTACGAGATGGTAACGGGCTGTCAGCACATGTTTGGTTCATATGCTATGCGTAGAGGATTTGCCACGGCAGCTATGTATATGGGTAGCGCAGCACTTTATAAATCTGCCTGGGATGGCTCTAGTAATGTTGTAGCTGATAAAAATACTCTTACAATTAAAAGTGCCTCAGTTAGACACCCTGGATCACGAAGTTTAGGTTTTAATGCTATCTATGTACGCGGCAAATCTTGTCCTAGAATAGTCTACGGTTACAATGGCCCAAACCATACCACTGCTGGTAGAGTACAGGGGGTAGCTAGTTCAGCTGCAGAAATGGTAAAAAACTATAACTCTACTGATCCCAGTTCTATGGCATGGGCTGTAGGCTTTGCTAGAGCTGCACCGCATGGGTATGCATATTGGGAGGGTATGTCTGACCCAAATAATGGTCCTGGTGGTCCTATAGGGATATATAGTGAAAGTTTAGGTGTTACGCCTAAAAAAGTTACATGGTACGTTACTAATCTAAGGTATACTGGTAGCGGCTTTACTGTAGGTACTGACCTATTTAAAGGGTCTGATATAAAAATAAGCCCTACTGATTTTACCATTCGTGGAGTTAATCTATCTACCACTTCCTGGAAATTTATAAATTTCGTTCAACCTGGATTTAACCCCGGTAGTAGGTCCGATATACGAAATATTGGTAATAATGTTAGTAGTGGTTCTGCCTCTACCGGAGTAAACGGTATAGCTACCTTTGCAGTACCAGTTACTAATGGAAGTAATGCTCCACTATTCAAAGGCGGTAATATTGGCGGGTTAACTAATAGTACTGTTAGTATTTATAATTTTATGCCCTCTAGTTCCTGGTATGTACAAAGTACTCCCCCAAAAATAGGTAATAAGTATGGAGATGTATGGAGTGAGAGTAACATACCTTTACGCTTAATATCTGGGAGCGCATCTGCAACACTATCAGGAAATGTTGTATTTAATAGTGGGGGTTCAGTCCATCTAACTACTATGGGGTTAGGTATACAGAGCGCTAGAGACGGGGCTATTGTATGTACTATGGAATTCTTAGATGATACTTGGTTATCTGCGGGTGGTATTGGATGTTTTAATCCTAACGAGATTCTCAATAGAGGAGCAACCACAGGTGATAGTCGTCTTAGAATTACTAGTAATGCAGTTAGTAAAAAACTTCACCAAATTTTATCATTACCGTCAGGAAAGTATGTTCCTTTTATGACTATCAAAGGAACCGCGGTTAATGCTACTGGTGGTGGTGGCGCTATGTTTACTCCTACAGCTTTCTGGGTATCTAGCTTGTATGGTGGTAATGCACAAACTGGATATTATACTATAACTTATTATTTAAAAAATGATGGTAACGGTAATGTTAGCGTATGGTTAAATGCTTCCGTTAGTAATGTAACTGGGCTAAAAGCTTGCTTACCTAATGTAAAAATAACAATTCAACGCCTTACCTAAAGGAGGAAATATGGCAAATGATGTATTAGTACCAGATCTTATGTCCCCTGAAGGGATGGATGTGATTGAAGCTTATTTACAGTGCGGTAGCGATGTGCCTTCTGCCGCACGTAGTCTTGGAATGTCCGAAATTGCTTTTCGAGATATTATGAATCGTAGTGAAGTTAAGAACTACTTAAATGACATTTTTATGGAAAGTGGATTCCGTAACAGAGATCGTTTGTTCGGTGTTCTAGATGAAGTTATTAAACGTAAGCTGGAGGAACTGGAAGAAACTGGCATGGGTTCTGACCAGGATATTATGGATATTCTCTGGAAGGCACATAAAATGAAGATGGAAGAGATGAAAATGATGGTGGAGTTAGAAAAAGCTAAAGCTACCGTCCGTGCTCCTGCTAATCAGACCAATATCCAGAATAATATTATTGCTGGAGCCGGGGATCAAAACTATATGGACTTAATTACTTCCCTAGCTACTGGAGGTAAGAAGTAATGGAAGTATCAAGACCCTACGTTAACACAGTAGATGTTATTGATTTCGGAATAGACAAACGTTTCTTTCGTCTGCCTGTTTCTGGAATATTAGCGCAAGAAGGCATTACACCTAATGGTCCTCAAATAGCGATCATCAATGCCCTAGAAGACCCTAGACATCGTTTTGTAACGGCGTGTGTATCACGCCGTGTAGGTAAATCCTTTATAGCGTATACCCTTGGGTTCCTAAAATTGCTGGAACCTAATGTGAAAGTACTAGTAGTTGCTCCTAACTATTCACTGGCCAACATTGGATGGTCTCAGATTCGTGGTCTCATTAAGAAGTATGGCCTACAAACCGAACGTGAGAACGCTAAAGATAAAGAGATTGAGTTAGCTAATGGTTCTCTATTTAAACTAGCTTCCGCGGCTCAGGCTGACTCCGCAGTTGGACGCTCATATGATTTTATCATCTTTGACGAGGCGGCAATTTCCGATGTGGGTGGTGATGCCTTCAGGGTTCAGTTGCGCCCTACCCTAGATAAACCTAATTCTAAGGCTCTATTTATCTCTACTCCTCGTGGTGGTAACTGGTTTAAAGAGTTTTATGCCTATGGATTTGATGATACATTACCTAACTGGGTATCTATTCATGGTACATATCGTGATAATCCACGTGCTGACCTGAATGACATCGAAGAAGCACGTCGTACTGTTAGTAAAAACTACTTCCGCCAAGAATATGAGGCTGACTTCTCTGTATTCGAAGGTCAGATCTTTGATACCTTTAATGCTATCGATCATGTTAAAGACCTCAAAGGTATGCGTCACTTCTTTAAAGATGATGAAGCATTCGAAACATTGCTTGGCATTGACGTTGGTTATCGTGATCCCACAGCAGTTCTTACTATTAAATATCATTACGATACGGATACTTACTATGTTTTAGAAGAGTACCAGCAGGCGGAGAAAACTACAGCTCAGCATGCTGCGTATATTCAGCACTGTATAGATCGTTATAAAGTTGATCGTGTTTTTGTTGACTCTGCCGCAGCTCAGTTCCGCCAGGACTTAGCTTATGAACATGAAATTGCATCGGCTCCTGCTAAAAAATCTGTCCTAGATGGTCTAGCATGCTTGCAAGCGCTATTCCAGCAGGGCAAGATTATTGTAGATGCTTCATGTTCCTCATTAATCCATGCATTGCAGAACTATAAGTGGGATTTCCAAGAGGGTGAAGATAAATTATCACGTGAAAAACCACGTCATGATGCTAACTCTCACCTTTGTGATGCGCTGCGCTATGGAATTTATTCTATTTCCCGTGGTAAATAAATAAATATAGGATGGGATACTACTCAGTTGGTATCCCATTCCTGCATTTTAAAATCCCCTTTACAAATTCGATACGATTATGTATACTATATTCATACAGTTGAGGAGAACACTATGGCAAGCAATATAAAATATAAACGCGATGCTATATCCCTTATGAGAGACGGAATAAAAAGTCAATATAAAAAAGACTCTCAATGTGCTATCTGCGGTTGTGCTGAAGAATTAGAGCTTCATCATTACCATACGGTGTCTCTACTAGTTAAAAAATTTGCTAAAGAACTCCAATTGGATTTCACTGACGAAGAAACAGTCCTTTCAAATAGGACGGCATTCTATGATCGATATAGGCATGAGCTAGTAGAAGACACTGTTACCCTTTGTGTACACCATCACCAATTATTACATAAGGTTTACACAAAAGAACCACCTTTATTTTCTGCTAATAAGCAAAAAGTGTGGGTTCAAAAGCAGAAAGACAAATTACAGAATCCTCAAGAAAAGACACAAGTCAAGACTGAAACAAAATCAGGATTCGCAAGGTTCTTATAATGGGTTTTAAAAGCTGGATTACTGAAAAGCTAAATCCGGGTCAACGTATTATAAGAGACATGGAACCAGTTAGTCATCGCACTAACCGTAAGCCTTTTACCACTGGACAAGCCTACAGTAAAATTGAGATTCTCAATAGAACTGCTAATATGGTTATAGATAGTGCGGCGGAGTGTTCTTATACTGTCGGAGATAAATATAATATTGTCACGTATGCTAACGGCATCAAGACAAAGACTCTAGACACTCTCTTAAATGTACGACCTAATCCATTCATGGATATAAGCACATTCCGTAGACTTGTAGTCACTGACCTACTTTTTGAAGGTTGTGCATACATCTATTGGGATGGCACAGCACTTTACCATGTCCCTGCTGCACTAATGCAAGTAGAGGCAGATGCCAATAAGTTTATCAAAAAATTTATATTTAATAATCAGATAGACTATCGCGTAGATGAGATTATCTTTATAAAGGATAACAGTTACGTGTGTGGCACAAATTCTCAAATTTCTGGACAATCTCGTGTTGCTACTGTTATTGACTCTCTTGAGAAGCGTTCCAAGATGCTTAACTTTAAAGAGAAATTCCTCGATAACGGAACCGTGATTGGTCTTATTCTTGAGACGGATGAAATCCTGAACAAGAAATTGCGTGAGCGTAAACAAGAAGAATTACAACTAGATTATAATCCTAGTACTGGTCAGTCCTCTGTCCTGATTCTAGATGGTGGTATGAAAGCTAAACCGTACTCCCAAATATCCTCTTTTAAAGATCTAGACTTTAAGGAAGACATCGAAGGATTTAATAAATCTATCTGTCTAGCCTTTGGTGTTCCGCAAGTACTGCTTGATGGTGGTAATAATGCGAATATTCGACCAAACATCGAATTGTTCTACTATATGACTATCATTCCTATGCTGAACAAGCTGACTAGTTCTCTTACTTTCTTTTTTGGTTATAAGATTACTCCTAATACTAAGGAAGTAGCTGCATTAACACCAGATAAAGAATCTGAGGCTAAACATTTAACCTCATTGGTTAATAATGGTATTATAACTGGTAACGAAGCTCGTTTAGAGCTGAACCTTGAGCCTTTAGATGATGAGCAGATGAATAAGATCCGTATTCCTGCTAACGTCGCTGGTTCTGCAACAGGTGTATCTGGTCAAGAAGGTGGTAGACCTAAAGGTTCCACCGAGGGAGATTAAGAATGATTGATTATAGTGGTCTAAGGACCATTTTTGGTGAAAAACTACCAGAATCTCATATCTTCTTTGCTACGGTTGCTGCGCATAAATATGTTCCTAGCTATGCTTTTCTGCGTAGAGAACTAGGACTTTCATCTGCGCATACTAACCGCAAAGTATGGAAGAAATTTGTAGAGGCTTATGGTAAAGCAGTTCCTCCTGCTCCGCCTGCTCCACCCTTAACTTTTTCCAAGGATTTAGCTGCTAGCATGTCTGTTGAAGAGGGAGCAGCGTTAACACTTTCTGTTACTGCAACTGGTGGCACTGGTCCGTATACTTATGCTTGGACTAAAGATGGTGCTCCTATTCCAGATGCTACAGATGCTACCTATACTAAGTCTGCAGCAGTTACTGGGGATTCTGGAGCTTATAAAGTAACTGTAACAGATAGTAAGAAAGTTAGTAAGGATTCTACTGCATGCACAGTAACGGTTAATCCCGGTGGTGGAGGCTAATAAATGACACAAGCTGCTATTGACTATAACAAGTTAAAATCAGCACCGGTTCATTTAGATGCTTATATTAAATCTATTGATAGCGAATCCAAAGAGGGTGTTGTAAAAATCCGCGGATTCGCTAATACAATTAGTAAAGATCGCGCTGGTGATGTAATCCCTGCTTCGGCATGGAAAACATCTAATGCACTTGCTAACTACATGAAAAACCCGATTATTCTTTTCGGACACGACCATCGTCGTCCAATCGGCAAGTGTATTGATCTTAATCCTACTGAAATGGGTCTCGAAATCGAATGCGAGATCTATGAAAGTTCTGACCCGGCTATCTTTTCACTAATTAAAAACGGTGTACTGAAAACTTTTAGTATCGGATTCCGCTGCCTAGATGCAGAGTGGGATGAAGCTACTGATATATTTATTATTAAAGATTTAGAACTATACGAAGTTTCGGTAGTTTCTGTACCTTGTAATCAGGACTCGACATTCAATCTCGCTAAGAGCATGAATGGTCATGATTATACTGAATGGCGTAAATCTTTTACTGCAATAAGTTCTAAAGCTGTCCCAGCTCAAGAACGTAATCTTTCTGAACTAGAAAAACTTGCGATAGCTTTAGGCTACGTTAAAGAATAACGGAGAATTATTTAAAAATGACTATTGATATTAATAAGCTGAAAGAAGAACTTGGTCTGGGTGATCTGGCTAAATCTCTGGAAGGTCTGACCGCTGCTCAGAAAGCTGCTGAAGCTGAACGTATGCGTAAAGAGCAGGAAGAAAAAGAACTGGCTCGTATGAATGATCTGGTTTCTAAAGCAGTCGGCGAAGATCGTCAGAAACTGGAACAAGCTCTGGAACTGGTTAAGTCCCTGGATGAAAAATCTAAAAAGAGCGCAGAACTGTTTGCACAGACTGTAGAAAAACAGCAGGAAACTATTGTTGGTCTCCAGGATGAAATTAAATCTCTGCTAGCAGCTCGTGAAGGTCGTTCCTTCGTTGGTGATAGTGTAGCTAAAGCACTATACGGTACCCAGGAAGCTTTCGAAGATGAGGTTGAAAAACTAGTTCTTCTGTCCTATATGATGGAGAAGGACGTATTTGAAACTGAACATGGTAAGGCTCACGTTAAAGCTGTTAATACCTCTTCCTCTGTACAGGTTTCCAGTGAAAACTATGAAACTATTTTCTCTACTCGTATTCTTCGTGATCTGCAGAAAGAGTTAGTAGTTGGTGCGCTGTTCGATGAACTGCCAATGTCCAGCAAAATTCTTACTATGCTAGTTGAGCCTGAAGCTGGAAAAGCTACTTGGGTAGATGCTGGTTCATATGGTACTGATGCTACTGTTGGTGAAGAAGTTAAAGGTACTTTAACTGAAATTAGTTTTAAAACCTACAAGCTGGCTGCTAAGTCCTTCATTACTGATGAAACTGAAGAAGATGCAATCTTCTCCCTGCTACCACTGCTTCGTAAGCGTCTGATTGAAGCACATGCTGTTTCTATCGAAGAAGCGTTTATGACTGGTGATGGTACTGGTAAGCCTAAAGGTCTGTTGAAACTGGCTGAAGACGATGGTGCTAAAGTTACTACCGAAGCTAAAGCTGATGGTACTGTTCTGGTAACTGCTAAAACCATTTCTAAACTGCGTCGTAAACTGGGCCGTCATGGTCTGAAACTGAGCAAACTGGTACTTATCGTATCTATGGATGCTTACTACGATCTGCTGGAAGATGAAGAATGGCAGGATGTTGCCCAGGTTGGTAATGATGCTGTTAAACTGCAAGGTCAGGTTGGTCGTATTTACGGTCTGCCGGTTGTAGTTTCTGAGTACTTCCCAGCTAAAGCAGTAGATAAAGAGTTCGCAGTTATTGTTTATAAAGATAACTTTGTGATGCCACGTCAGCGTGCTGTTACTGTTGAACGTGAGCGCCAAGCTGGTAAACAGCGTGATGCGTACTACGTTACTCAGCGTGTTAACCTGCAACGTTACTTTAGTAATGGCGTTGTATCTGGTGCTTACGCTGCATCTTAATACAGGCTTTTCAGCCGATAAGGAGAGCTTCGGCTCTCCTTTTTTATTGGGAAAAATAAATGCAAATCATTACAGCCGAAGATTATAGGTTATATGGTAGCTTAAAACGACCTGAACTAGAATCCGGTGTAGAAATGATGATTACTGCTGCCAATGCGCTGATTACTAGCCTTCTAGGCATGGATGATGCTGATGCGGTAGACCAGCTAATCAATACAAAACCTACACGTAGGAAATATTTTCTGAGTTCGCCCTCTGCTACCTGTATAACTAAAGTGACGATTAACGATAATGAGATTGACCCGGAGCAGTATAGGCTATACTCTGACGGTATTATCCTTCTCAAATTTAATCCTCCAGAAGGTTATATGGATGTAGCGTATACACAAGGTGGATTCAATCCAATACCTGAAGATCTCAAACTTGCAGCATGTATGCTAGTAGATCATTGGCACAAACAAGATTATCGCCAAGCTAAAACAATTGGTGGTGAAACAGTAACCTTCAATAATACTAAATCTGGTATTCCAGAGCATATTCGTACTATTATTGAAGTATATAGGAGAGTATAATGTCTCTTTCCGATCTAGCTAGACAAATTATTAAAGAGCAGCTAGATACTGCAAGCCGATCTGAAAACAATAAGAATACTGTTGTATACTCTGTTGAAACGGGATTAAAAGATCCTACCAGAGATGGTACTGTTGCTCAAGTATCTTTTAAGTTTTCAAAACCCGTATCCCAAGATCTTCTTGATGTTAGAACAGCCTCTATACTAAAAGCTGTATCCTCTAGTTTAGATCTTTCGGGAGATTTAGGTGCTCTAGAAAACCTAATACAGGCAACCGCCGGTAAAAAATCCTCAGTAGGTAAAAAACGTTCTACTGGTAGAGTGCAGGTAAACTTTGGTGATCCTAGGGATGTTGAAGATGGATACTCTGGTGCAGTAACAGGTGCTTCTGGACGTTTTGTGTCTAATAGCAATATGAAGATTATACTAGAGATAGTTGCTAAAGAATACTTAATAAAGGATATGAAAAAAGCTGGAGCACCACTAAAGTTTAGGACTGGTCGCTTTGCAAACTCTTTAAAAATTAAAGATGTTATGCTTCGTGATTCTGAAACTAGTAAAGGCTCTCCTGAATTGAACGTAACATATAATTATATGACTCGTCCATATTCTGTATTCAATCCGGCAGTATCTACATATAGAAGATTATCTCTACGACCTTATCCTGGCGCTAGAAACCCACAAAAACTTATTGGTGAGGCTATAGCAAAAGCTGCAAGAGACCTGATTCACTCCAGATATAAAATTAAGGTTAATCAAGGAACCTAATAAATGGATCATAGAACAAGTATTGCACAAGCTATGGTTGACCGAATCTCTAAACAAATGGATGGTTCTCAACCTGACGAATATTTTAATAATCTATACGGAAACGTTTCTCGTCAAACTTATAAATTTGAGGAAATACGAGAGTTTCCTTATGTAGCAGTTCATATCGGAACTGAAACTGGGCAGTATCTTCCTTCAGGCCAACAGTGGATGTTTTTAGAACTTCCAATCCTGGTGTACGATAAAGAGAAAACAGACATTCAAGAGCAACTTGAAAAACTCGTAGCGGATATAAAAACCGTTATTGACACAGGTGGAAATTTAGAATATACTGTTAGTAAACCTAATGGATCGACCTTCCCATGTGAGGCAACTGATATGATCATTACATCAGTTAGTACAGATGAGGGTCTACTGGCCCCATATGGTTTAGCAGAAATAAATGTAACAGTGAGGTATCAGCCTCCACGTAGGTCACTTCGCAGATAAGTTACAGATTAGGAGAAAATAATTAAATGTCTTTACAACTATTACGTAATACTCGAATCTTCGTGTCTACGGTTAAGACTGGTCATAATAAGACCAACACGCAAGAGATTCTAGTTCAGGATGATATTTCTTGGGGTCAGGACAGTAACTCAACAGATATTACTGTTAACGAAGCTGGTCCGCGTCCTACTCGTGGTTCTAAACGTTTTAATGACTCTTTAAACGCAGCTGAGTGGAGTTTCTCTACTTATATCCTGCCGTATAAAGACAAAACTACTAGCAAACAAATTGTTCCTGACTATATGTTATGGCATGCACTTTCTAGCGGTAAAGCTCTTAACCTAGAAGGTGACACAGGGGCACACAATAACGAAGTTAACTTCATGGTTAACTTCAAAGATAACTCTTATCACGAGTTAGCAATGCTGCATATTTATATTCTGACTGATAAAGCATGGAGTTATATCGATTCCTGTCAGATTAATCAGGCAGAAGTTAACGTTGATATTGAAGATATTGGCCGTGTAACTTGGTCTGGTAATGGTAATCAGCTTATTCCTCTGGATGAGCAACCATTTGACCCAGATGAAATAGGTATTGATGATGAAACTTATATGACTATCCAGGGTTCTTATATTAAGAACAAACTAACGATCTTGAAGATCAAGGACATGGATACCAATAAATCTTATGACATACCTATTACTGGTGGTACTTTTACTATTAATAACAACATTACTTATCTAACACCTAACGTAATGTCCCGTGTTACTATTCCAATTGGTTCCTTTACTGGTGCTTTTGAATTAACTGGTTCATTAACTGCTTATCTGAATGATAAATCTCTTGGTTCTATGGAACTGTATAAAGATCTTATCAAAACTCTGAAAGTAGTTAACCGCTTCGAAATCGCTCTGGTACTTGGTGGTGAATACGATGATGAACGTCCTGCCGCTATTCTGGTAGCTAAACAGGCACACGTTAATATTCCTACTATTGAGACTGATGATGTACTTGGTACTTCGGTAGAATTTAAGGCTATTCCGTCAGATCTGGATGCTGGTGATGAGGGTTACTTGGGCTTCTCTAGTAAATATACCAAAACAACTATTAATAACTTGATTGTTAATGGTAATGGTGCTACAGCTGCTGTAACCGCAATTACTGTTAAATCCGCTGGTGATGCTACTACAGTAAACAACTCGGCTACTCTTCAAATGAGTGTTGAAGTTACTCCTTCTTCTGCAAAGAATAAGGAAGTTACTTGGGCTATTACTGCTGGTGATGCAGCTACTATCAGTGCAACAGGGCTGCTAAGAGCAGATGCTAGTAAAACCGGTGCGGTAACTGTTGAAGCCACAGCTAAAGACGGCTCTGGTGTTAAAGGCACTAAAGTTATTACTGTAACAGGTGGTTAATTAAATGTTTTATTCTCTCATGCGAGAGTCTAAAATAGTTGTTGAGTATGATGGTAGAGGGTATCATTTCGATGCCCTCTCTAACTATGACGCTAGTACGTCTTTTCAAGAGTTTAAAACTCTTAGACGTACTATTCATAATCGTACCAACTATGCAGACTCTATTATTAATGCTCAAGATCCTTCATCTATTTCATTGGCAATAAATTTCAGTACTACGCTTATTGAATCTAATTCTTTGATTGGATGGGATTCACGCGTGAGGGAAATTCTTTATTTTTGCCAAGAAATACTCCCAATATTGAACCTATTATGTTCAATATGTATATTATTAATTATAATAATAGCTGTATTTATTTCGAAAACTGTTATGTATCAACAGTTGATTTTTCTCTAGATAAGAGTATACCGATCCTAAATGTTGGTATTGAGTCTGGAAAATTCTCTGAAGTATCTACTTTCCGCGATGGATATACAATTACACAAGGTGAAGTACTTCCATATAGTCCTCCAGCTGTGTATACTAATAGCGCACCTTTGCCTGCATTAGTTTCAGCATCTATGTCCTTCCAGCAACAATGTTCTTGGAGAGAAGATAGAAGTATATTTGATATAAATAAAGTTTATACTAATAAACGAGCTTATGTCAATGAAAATGAATGCTTCCGCAACGCTAGCTTTCTATTACGTTAAGAGATTGGTAGGAGATAAGTTCTTAAATCTAGATCCTGAGGCAAGAACTACCATTAATTATTAAAAATAAATATGTTTCTATAACATTCCCTTTAGCACGTATTTCAAAACGCCTAAACTTCTCGGATTTGTATCAAGTAGAATACGATGTTATTCCTACTGCTGATTCAGACCCTGTAGAAATAAACTTCTTTGGAGAAAGAAAATAATGATTAACTTAAAAGATATTACCCTAGAAACTCGCACCGTTACTCTTTCATACCCAGGTATGCCGAACTTTAAGCTAGAGCTTAATTATATGTCTCGTGCTACTTCTAAACGAGTTATCACTTCTGCTAAGCGTGACGAGTGGGTTAATGGTACTTTAATTCAGGTACAAGATGATGATAAGTTTATTGAAGCTTTCGTTGATGCTGCGATTAAAAGTTGGACTGGTTTGACTGTAGGTGACGTTGAAAAACTGATGCTGATCGAAACAGATGCTGATCCTGCTACTGAAGTTCCATTTAGTCGTGATAATGCTGTAATGCTTATGCAGAACTCTGCTGCGTTTGATTCTTGGATCAACCAGACAGTGTTTCACCTAGACACTTTTCGTAGCTCAAAAGCGTAAAGAACTACTAGATGCTGTTGCTGATTTCGCAGATAAATGTATTAAAAGCTCAGCATCTAAAATGACCAAACAACAATACTTAATACTATGTGAGTCAATGGGTATAGAACCAGATCCTAAGGCTATGCCCGTTGAACTCGAAGATTTTCCACCTATTGTAGCTATTAGTATGAATATTTATAATAGTCTAGTTGACTGTTTCATACCTGGTGACTTTCCTATCTTTATAGGTAAAGACAAAGCTGCTCTAGGTGTTTTATTTGATATTTATGGGATTACTGATCCTATAGAAAAAGAATTTGTTCTACACATTATCAATATATTTGATGCTAAAGCTGTAGATGCTGCACGTAAACGTGCTGAGAAGCATAAACCGCAAAACGGAAGGATTCCTAACGTTAAGCCACATGCTAGATCTCGAGCGCGATAAAAGTTTCCTCCAATGGGCGTTCCACGATGAGGCTTGGCTCTGGGTGATTTGCCCAGAGCCTTTTTTATTGGGAAAAATAAAACATGACTGATAAGCTAATACGAGAATTATTAATAGACGTTAAACAGAAGGGGGCAACTCGTACTGCAAAGTCTATTGAAAACGTATCTGATGCGTTGGAAAACGCTGCTGCTGCTTCCGAACTGACAAATGAGCAATTAGGTAAAATGCCCAAAACCCTTTACTCCATTGAGCGGGCAGCAGATAGAGCAGCAAAAAGTCTTACTAAAATGCAAGCTAGTAGGGGTATGGCTGGTATCACTAAATCCATTGATGGTATTGGTGATAAGCTAGATTACCTGGCTATCCAACTTATTGAAGTAACAGATAAGCTAGAAATTGGATTCGATGGGGTTTCTAGATCTGTTAAAGCAATGGGTAATGATGTTGCAGCTGCAACAGAGAAAGTTCAAGACAGACTGTATGATACTAATAGAGTTTTAGGTGGTACAGCTAGAGGTTTTAATGATACTGCTGGTGCCGCTGGTAGAGCTTCTAGAGCTATTGGTAATACTTCTGGTTCAGCACGTGGTGCAACTCGTGATTTTGCAGCAATGGCTAAGATAGGTGGTAGTTTACCTATTATGTACGCAGCTCTTGCTTCCAACATCTTCGTCTTGCAATCTGCATTTGAACAGCTTAAACTAGGTGATCAGCTAAAATCGTTTAGAAAAATTTGGTGTTATAGTAGGTACTCAGACAGGTACTCCTGTTCAGTCCCTTGCTAGATCACTACAAGAAGCTGCTGGATATGCTATTTCTTTTGAAGAAGCAATGAGACAAGCATCTTCAGCGTCTGCTTATGGATTTGATGCCGAACAACTTAATAAATTTGGTTTAGTAGCTCGTCGTGCTGCTGCTGTTCTTGGTGTTGATATGACTGATGCGCTTAACCGTGTAATTAAGGGTGTATCTAAACAAGAAATCGAACTTCTGGATGAACTTGGTGTTACTATTCGCCTTAACGATGCTTATGCTCGATTACGTTAAACAGTTAAATGCTGCGAACACAGGTATAACATATAATATTAACAGCCTTACTACCTTCCAGAAACAGCAAGCGTATGCTAATGCTGTTATAGCAGAATCTACCAAGCGTTTTGGTTACTTAGATGAAGTTTTACGTGCTACTCCATGGGAGCAATTTGCTGCTAATGCAGATGCTGCACTAAGAACAATACAACAAGCTGCAGCTAAATATCTAGGGCCAGTAATTGATGCTATTAACACAGTATTTTATACTTCTCAGGCTTCTGTATCTGCTGAAGCAGCTAGAGCCCAAGAAAAAACTAATAGACAGATAGATCCCAATAACGTAGGTGCTGTTGCTTTAAGTTTAGCTGCTTCTGAAGAGGGCTACAATAAAGCCTTAGATATGTATAAGGAATCTCTTAATAAGCGCAATAAGCTAAAATCCGAATTTGATAAACGAATGGAGCAAGCGGATTTCTATACAAGATTAGCCATACGTCAAGTTGGTGAAGGTATTCCTGTTGGTCTTGCTGCTGCTGGTGCTTCCGAAGCTAACAAAAAGTTCGTAGAAGAAACTGCGGCTATGGGTCTACAAGTAACCAGACTAGGTAAGGAAGTAGAAGATTCTACTGAAAACCTTAATGCTTGGAAGTCAGCCTATCAAGCTGCTGGTGCTGCTGCTGCAAAAGCTAATCCAGAGTTTCAGAAGCAGATTAATCTACAGAAAGATACTACTGATCCTGATGCTGTATACGATTTTAACTCTACTGTATTAAAAGGACTAACTGAACAACAAAAAGCTTATAATCAGACTAAGAAAACTGCTAGTGACTTGGCTAATGATATACAGAACGTTGCTCAGAATACAGATACCGCTGCTAAAACTAGTGCTACCCTAGCAGATGCTATAAAAAATATAGAATCTCTATCCCAAGGTACGGGTAAAAGTGCAGATGAGTATGTTAAAAATCTTAATTTAGGGTATAATACGTTATCTGAGATGAAAACTGCTTCTCAGGCTCTATCTGAGTACGTTAAACTAACTAGTAATGAAACTAAAAATCAGCTAGCAGTTCAACAGAAAATAGCTGATGTGTATAATCAAACTAAGGATAAGGAAAAGGCTCAGGAAGCTGGTAGACGTTTAGAGCTGCAACAGTTAGAAGAGCAAGAAGCTGCTTTACGCCGTGTTCTTCAAACAAACCAGGGAAATAAAGCTGTTGAGAAAGAAATTGAAAAAATTCAGCTGGAGAAACTTAAACTTACCAATCAGGGTATGGAAGCTCAGAAGAAGGTCAAGGATTACACAGATAAAATTCTTGGTGTAGATCGTGAGATAGCTCTTCTGAATGACCGTACTATGACTACTACTCAATATAGATTAGCTCAGCTAAAACTAGAACTAACTATAGAGAAAGAGAAGTACGAATGGTATACAAAACAAGCGGACAAACAGAAAGAGGCAGAACAGTCTAGACGTGCTCAAGCACAAATAAGTCGGGAGCTATGGGAAGCAGAGAAACAGGCGACTGCCTCACATGTATCAGCTCTCATGGATGCACTAGAAGTAAGTCAAACGCAGAGAAATGTTACTGGTCAAGCTCAAATTCTTACGGAAAGACTATCCGTTCTGCAACAACAGCTGGAACTATCTAAGGGTAATACTGAAGAAGAGATCAAGTATCGCAATGAGATTTACAAAACTGCTGCTGCTTTAGAGCAACTTAGAAAGCAGAGAGAAAGTCAGATGCAGCAACAGGTAGGTTCTTCTGTGGGAGCTACTTATACTCCTACAACTGGGCTATCTGGAGAGGATAAAGATTTTGCTGATATGCAGAATAGAATGGCTTCTTATGACCAGGCAATTTCTAAACTATCTGAGTTAAACTCCGAAGCAACTGCTGTAGCTCAAAGCATGGGTAATTTAACTAATGCTATGATTCAGTTCTCTCAGGGATCTTTAGATACTACGTCTATGATTGCTTCTGGTATGCAAACTGTGGCTTCTATGATTCAATATAGTACTAGTCAGCAGGTTAGTGCAATTGATCAGGCTATTGCCGCAGAACAGAAGCGTGATGGTAAATCTGAGGCATCTAAAGCTAAACTGAAAAAGTTAGAAGCTGAAAAGTTAAAAATCCAGCAAGATGCGGCTAAGAAACAAATTATTATCCAGACAGCAGTAGCAGTAATGCAAGCAGCAACAGCTGTACCATACCCGTTCTCTATTCCTTTAATGGTGGCAGCAGGTTTGGCAGGTGCCCTAGCTCTTGCTCAAGCATCTTCTGCATCTGGTATGTCTTCTATTGCAGATTCTGGAGCAGATACTACTCAGTATCTAACTCTAGGTGAGCGACAGAAGAACGTTGATGTATCTATGCAAGCTAGTTCAGGAGAACTATCCTACTTACGTGGTGATAAGGGTATTGGTAATGCCAATTCATTTGTTCCGCGTGCTGAAGGTGGTATGATGTATCCTGGAGTAAGCTATCAAATGGGTGAGCACGGTACCGAGGTAATTACTCCTATGGTTCCTATGAAAGCTACTCCTACTGATCAGCTTTCCGAAGGATCAAAGTCCTCTTCTGGTAGACCTATTATTCTGAACATTAGCACTATGGATGCAGCAAGCTTCAGAGATTTTGCATCGAATAATAGTACTGCTTTCAGAGATGCCGTGGAACTGGCTCTTAATGAGAATGGAACCACCCTGAAATCTCTTGGTAATTCTTAATATTGGAGGAGGACTTTATGTCCTCCTTTTCTTTATGGAAAAATAAAAATTTCTTGATAAAATTTTCCAATACTATTATAATATTGTTATTAAAGAGGAGAAATTAACTATGAGACTACCAGATCCATACACGAACCCAGAGTACCCAGGGTTAGGTTTTGAAAGCGTCAATTTAGTAGATAACGACCCTATGATTCGTGATGAATTACCTAATGGTAAAGTCAAAGAGGTTAAAATATCTGCTCAATACTGGGGAATTAATATCTCATACCCGGAACTTTTCCCGGATGAATATGCATTTCTAGACTCTAGACTTTTAGAATATAAAAGAACTGGAGATTATTTAGATGTAACTCCTGCCCCAGTATGAAGTCATTTAGAGTACGTGGTGATACTAAGAGTGTTACCATACCTGCTGGTCAAAAAGATTCTCAAATTATACTAAATACTAATGGAACCTTTAAACTGGGCAGCCAAAAGTTGGGGATTTATTTAAGTTATCT
>CYGL01000416.1_pt1 | contig 17670 bp, 23 predicted proteins | sample 485531 | NCBI WGS metagenome assembly CYGL01 (sample SAMEA3497897, study PRJEB9818) | human gut metagenome | reverse complement strand
AAGTATTGAATTGAAGCGCCCTGAAATGTGTCCGCCCCGTTAATGTGGGCGGCGTACTGCCCCAGTATTTGCAGCAGCGGTTTAACCGTTGTGCCTTTCCCTGTGCCCGGGACAGATTTCATCACGATTGCCACGGACGGTTTTTCATCAGGCTTTTGGATAATGTGCGCCATCCACTGGATAAGATATTGGTATGCCTCTTCATTACCGGCACAGACAACCTGCAACAGGTGATTAAGGTATACCGTGCAATCTCCTTCAATTGGTTCCAGTGCCAGCCCCTCATACAGATTAAAAACATCGTCAGGGCATTTGTCTGGTACTGGATAAAATCCTACGCCTCCTGGCTTGTAGTTCTTCCCACTCCATGACAGCCACGCCGATCCCGCCAGCTTTCTGGCGACTCTCGGTTTATGATGAAAATAATGCTGAAATTGTGATAAATCCTCGAAAACGTGCGATACACCGCCGGTTTGAGAAGGCTTTAGCGACACCACCTTGTGTTTCCCGCCGATGGTGACATGCGTAAACGTCCGGTTGATTTCTTCGAGGACAGCAATTTCATCATCGCTTAACACCTCGCCAGAACTGATCTCATTCAGCGCCCCGACTGACTGTTTGTGATTTTTCACCTGCGCCCCTTTCCCCCGTGGCTGGTACATCGAATCTTTAAATGCTGCTGTGGCTGCCGCCAGCCCGTGTTGTTGGTGATAGTCGTTCCAGTCGGCTTTATAGTCAGTCGGTGGCAGAGACACCCAGCCAGCTACGGAAATAGCGGCCCTCTCTGCGGCATCTTTCCCCGTGTTGATCCCTCCACTTTCGGAGTTTCCTTGCTGGTGATCGTTATCTGCGGCAATGATGATTTGTGCCTGTGGATATGTTCTGCGCATGACTTCCGCTACTGGCAACAGGTTGCCAGCGTCGATTGCTGCCACTGTCATTGCGTCAGGGCGAATTAAATGGCACGACAGGGCGGTAGCCACCCCCTCAGCAATTATGATGCTGTGAGGTCGTTTCTGTGCGTTTATGGCGTGATATGCCCCCCGTTTTGCTGAACCTGTCAGGAGTCTTTTTTCACCATGTGAGGTAATAGTCTGTGCTGCTGTGACTGCGCCGGATTTATCCACCAGCGCCAGCAACAGAGATCCATCGGGCAACACGGGGAATGTAAAATCACCTACCCCTTTCGCAACCAGATAATCAGATTTGCCGTTTACAGCCTTTCTGCGCATGTCATCAAACTGACGGGAAAACGTATCCCGTCTTTGTTGTTCGTCCTTCTCTGCCCTTTTTAGGCGCTCCTGTTCGCGTCGCTGGCGCTCGGTTTCCAGTTGTTCCCGTTTCTGGCTGGTGGCTTCTGGTGTTTCCGTTGTCCGGTAATCAATACCCAGAACATCAGCGGCAAGAAGCGCCGCCTCTGTTGTGTCGCAGTTATTTACGCGTTTAATTAAATCCAGCCCATCACCAGCGCCGCACTGATTACAGATGAAGCTACCGCGCCCGTTGTCGTCGAACCGGAATCGATCTTTGCCCCCACATGCAGGGCAGGGAGCATGACGGCGAGGAGAGTCAGGGACATTTATGTTCAGACAGCCCAGCACATGAGGCCAGTTGTTTTCAGACGCACTGATAACCTGACGGATAAGATCAATGTTTCGCATTCTGGCCCCCGTTTAGTGCGTCACTGGTGCTTCTGGGATGCCGTTTTCGTTTAGTTCGGCAATAAAGCTGTTGTGAAGATCGGCAAGCACTTCTCGCCCAAACGAAGTGAGTATTCCCTGTTCGACATCGAACATGTTGCTGTAAAAAATGATGGCATTCTTTGTTCCGACATCAACACCATATTTCTCGATCATTGCGCCCTCAATGTTGTTTGCCATAGCGAGGCGCTCTGCTACTGGATACAGCGGCATGGCGACGATGCCATTGGAATAAACAGAAACCACGGAATGATTGCCACTGTCATCAATAATGCTGACGGTGCCGTTTTCCTTTCTCATTTCATTGATGAATGCTGTTGCTATCAGCCAGCGCCACATAATCACGTGATGCTGTGATGTGTAATCGAAATATCCCTGGTTGCCGCCACTGGCAATAGCGAGATGTATAAACATGCCTTCATCTGGTTTATCGTCATAATCCCCGGCATCCAGACGATTTACGGCATCAATATATGAGACGGTCTCAACGCGTTCTGTCATGCCATCGTTGCTGCGGTGCATGATGTTTACGCCGTCAGGCGTTGCTTCTGCATGGAAGGTTAAGAAATTATTCATGTTTCGCCTCGCCTGAATGATTCTGTAACTCATATTTGCCCAACAATTCGTCCGCTTCCTGAATAGCTTCTGGTACGCCATTGAGCAGTGACATAACCGCGCCAATCATTAACTTGTCTCTGTTGCTTGGGCTGGCCCCTTCAAGCCAGAACCCTAAAACAGTCTGAACCTGTTCGATGCGACATTGCGCTTCAATGAGCTGGATGTTGGTCATTTCGCACTCTCCACATCGATTAAACTGATATCTATCAGGGAGGTAACTTTTTGTAGCCAGCTATTGATTACTGTCGCCTGTTCCCCTCCCACCGAGGGAATAATCTCATTCATCACATGAACCAGACCTGTGCGCGCTCTGGTAAGCCGTTCAGTCGCGCAATCTGCGGGAGTGAATGTGTCTGGATATGGCTCTTCTCTCCCCAGCAATGATTCAATTTCCAGCTCACACGGATGACGATAAATTAAGTTGATATTCATTTTTCACCCCCAAGAATTACCAGCTCTGCACGGGCATCGTTAACCAAAGATGAGCACGCTTTAATCGCATCCACGACATCAGCAGCGTCCATTTCTTCAGCCGAAAGACTGACAGCAACCAGGACAGCCGCTGCTTGCTCGATTAATTGAAGTGCGGACGTAAGGCGAGGGGTATTAATTGAGTTATTCATTGGTTGCCCCCGTTTTGCATGGCATTTGTCCACCTTCCAGCAGGAAATGAACGTCACGAACGGCGAGATCCAATATCGCGAGTAACGCCTTCAGTCTTTCGTCTCGTGAGGGAGAGTTGCTCACCAGAATGTCGTTAATCACTTCTGTCAGTGTGATGATCTGGCTTGTGCGTTCGAGGGGATCCATATGCACATCGTAGGTTTTAATCATGTGCCACCTCCATGCGGATACGACCAGCAAAAAAGCAGATGTGATCGCGCACCAGAGAACGGCGAGCATCGCGTTCAGACTCGGCAGCAATATGATGAATTTTGGCGGTAATTGTCGGGCAATCGCGGCGAACTGCGGCGATAATCCAGATAAATTGCGGTTTTTGGGTAGGGGTAGTAGCCAGCATGTGGCAGCCTCCTTGATTGATGGTTTATAGCCACCGCCGGAGGTCCTAAGCTCGCTGGCGGTGGACTGTACAGGGTTAGGACTACTGGCAATCAAGGAAACCAGCCTGACCGAAGTCAGCCCCATACAGCCCACCATTGATAAGGTGTGCGTGTGCGCCGATACAAAAAAAGACGCTGGCGCGTCATGTATCGCCTCGATTGCCTGCGGGGTCCTAATCCCGGCACCCGTTTTATGAGGTGCCTTATAACCATAAACCGTGTTGCCGCATAACGGCAAGCTCTTTTTTATGGACTCCGAAAACTCGCTATTGGAAGAACCAGAAGCACAGTACATCGCGCTCATTTCGTTAACGTCACGCGCGTGGACGAAGGTTTTTGTGGAGTCACTACACGAGCAGAGAAAGCCATCTACGACCAGAAATTCTCTGGCATAGCCGCTGACCTTCTCAACGCTAACACCATCGACCGTAATTTCTGACATAGTTAAGGCATCCGCTCCTACCACCAGCAAATGATAAACTTTGCTTGTATCTGCTGTATTAATGTCTGACTTTGCTGTCATATTGCTGGATTTTGGCGACATACCAGCCAGTGAAAATATCTTCTTCTGGGCGGTTAGCATTTGTTAACCTCCGCGAACTCCTTCATGAAACGTGCCAGCGGTTGTACGCATGGCGATTGATACCCGTCGCGATAAAACGTCACTCGGTTGTGAGACACGCTTTCGACAGTAACGAGTGCTCCGTGGGCATCTTTGTAGCGTTTTTGAGGTTGTGGTGTTCCTGTCGGCTTAAACATGGACCGCCTCCAGACGCTTGGCGAGCCAGCGTTGCGACAGGCGGGTGAGTTCTCCTTTGCGCTGCTCATATTCCATGCCCATATCAATTAACGTGATATTGGTGCTTTCGAGATATGAGAGGTGCTCAAGCTGTTCTGCGTTCATATGGTCGCGAGGTTCGCCAGAATAGCCATTTATCCGCGCCCACTGCTTAGCAGTTAGCCCACCAAGAACGATACGAGAAATCATATTGCTCTCGTTTGTGTAGTGGTGTTGCTGCGTCGTTTTCCCCTGCTCGGCACGGGCCATATTCAGCGCATCGCACATTGGCTTAAAGTTGTTTGCGGCACTAATACGGGCTTTTAGCTGGCGACGATAGCGGGCGGCGATTTCAGGCACGCTACGCTGTAATTCTTCCTCGCACTGGATGAAATAACGACGGATAGCGCGACCCTGATCATTGCGTTCGATCATTGCCAGTTCTTTCGCCATTCCGACACTTAACAGATAGTCTTTGCCGGGTCTGCCAGACTGCTTAATCTTGCTGTAAGCCGCGCCATTCGGGCTTTTCCCCAAATTTGGGGAAATTGTTTTATGGACTGAGTAATCGTGCCCAATGGTGAAGTCATATTCAGAGATGCGATCAGTGATCCATGTAGAGAAGTCTTTTCCCACGCCCAACGCTTTGTGTAACGCTTTTGCGCTAACAATATTGGTTTCACGCCCACCGATATGACCAGGAATAACCGGGACAATTGCGGCAAATTCATTACCGTTAATTGTGCCCAGAGAGGCGTTCAGATGATGGGCAGCCTCAGAAATTAATCTGCTTTTTTCGATGTTCATTTTCAGTCTCCGTTAGGCGGCGTTAAACGCGTCCGGGTAGAGTTTCAGAATGTCGGCAATTTCCTGCTGAGAAAGTCCGTTGTGATCATTTATGTTCGCAAGATGGTTAATATGAGTGATCACTTTCAGAACATCACCACGGCAGGAGAAACGGTAGCGAAGGTGTGTTCCGATACCATCAGGATTCTTTTCGTCGATACGCTCCAGAGTGATTCCAAGCTGGCGTTCTAACTCTGTTGCATAGTTACGACCAGAAGACAGACGGCAGTAGCGAAGAATGTCATTTTCTGTCCATCCCTCTATACCAGTACGCAGCATATAGACTCTGGCACGATGCTTTTTCGGTGTGCGCTTTGGTGCTTGAAGGGATTTTGTAAGGGGCGTAACATCAGATACGCGAATATCTGAATTAGCCGCCTGTAATGGGCGGTTTTTCTTTTCCATCAGGCCACCTTCCCGCGGCGTTCTGCCAGCCAGTTATTAATTTCCACCGCATCAAACGCAGTCACGTTATCTGTTAGCTTCACTGGGCGTGGAAGAGTGCCATTTTTAACCCATCTATCAATAGTAGGCAGTGAAACACCTAGCAATTCCGGCATGCGAAAGCGACGGATGTATCCAGTTGTTGGGATAGCTGATGATGCTGGCTTGTGTGCTGTCATATCTCTAGTAACCTCTCTGATAGCTCATGAAGTTACTTAAAGTTTAGTGGTTGCCCATACAGTATTTCTATTAAGACTAGAATCTATTGAAAGAAATTATAAATCTATTGAAAAAATACCGATCCACTGAAAGATTGCAAATGCAGGTGGGATAATTATTTTCTTTATTTTCAATTAGTTACCAGTTTAAAAAATCATTGTTTTATCAAAGAGTTATATCTTTCATCGTCATTCATCATGTTTTTACATTTCTTTTTATCTTTTATTATTCAATTGGTTGAGTCGGTTTATAATGGCTCATGATGGCTTAAAATGGCTAATGATAGCTGGCGTATCTTTTAGAGATGGGGTGATTACAGATGAACTAAGCCGAACAGATATAGCAATAGCTAGGCATAGAATTATCTATGCTGGTGGAGATGGGTAAACAGGTAATGCCCCGCCATTGCTTTGGAGGGGCGTGAAAAGTGATTAGTCGAGATCGTGGACAGCTAATAAAGCCCGTGAGATTTTTTCTAGGAATGTGGCTTTTGCTATTCCTTTATGGGATATCCCTTCATCCTTGATTAAGGTTTCTATGTCACGGTATATAGCTGTGCGATTAGGTTTCCCATTTTGGATGTAGGAAGATGAGCCTGATTTTTTTATCAGCAGATGTACTATCAACCCCATCATTTTCATTGTCCCGTTTTCCTCATCCTGCTTTCTATGCTGCCCACGTCCGCTGCGGTTGGTTTCTTTGATGTAGTTTACTAACTGGAGTCCTCCAAGGTTTCGGGCTTTTTCTTCCCAGCCCTTGGTGCCACGCAAATCATCAATCGCTTCTGATATTTTCTGAACAATTATTTCTGGTGTATTTGTGTCAATAAATGGGTAAGAAGCTAAGAAAATATCAAGGGCATGGCAAGGCTCATCTTTACTAGTTTTTTCACCTCTGTACACCTTGATAGCTCTGGCAAGATGAGTTCTGACAAAATCGACATATTCGAAATTTTCCTCAGGCACATCGCTAATGCGCATAGATGGGTTTAGGCCAGCCAAGGCCACAGCCATTTCATGAGGGGTAATCGATACAGATGAACAAAGCCGTTCGATTGGCGATTTTCTCAAGATGTTGTTCACATTTGCCTCCGGGCTTTATCGAATGGCGTTACGTTGTAGTCTTTCCCGCTTTCCAGTGCCACCAGCAGATCTGCCCACTGTGCCAGTGCTGCTTTACGCTCATCAAAATACTGATGACGGTTATAAATCCCCTCTACGCCCTTAATGCGATGATTGAGGCATCGTTCCGCCACGACAGGATCAACACCCAATGCTGCTAAATGAGTACGTGCGGTGCGTCGGAAGTCGTGAATCGTGAAATTAGGCACATCCGGCATTTCGGCGCGAACCTTAGCCAGTGCTACGGGTAAAGTGCTTTCCTGAATATGTGGGATCATTCTGTTTTGCATCTTCCTGGCCGGAAGCACCCATGCGCTATTACATGAAAAGGTGTGTAGCTCTCTCAACCATTCAACGGCTGGGGAAGGTAGAGGTATATCAATAGGGTCTCCGTTTTTGCTGCGTTCTTCCGGCAAATGCCATACCGCACCATCTAAATCAAACTCTTCCCATCGTGCGGCGCATAACTCCATCTTACGAACGCATAGTGCCAGCAATAGCTTAAATGTCAGTTCGTTCTGGCGGCTGAATCCTTTTGCGGTGCGCATAGCCTCGAATAGCCTGATAAGCTCATCGCGAGTTAGCCAACGGTCGCGGGAAACCTCTTTACCACCAGCATCAGATACTTCAAACGCTGAACAAGGGTTTATCTCCAGAGCGTGGCGTTTTATCCCATAGTCAAAGATACGGCGTGTCCAGCGTAATACATCTGTTGCTATCGTTGGTGCTCCTCGGTCAACGATACCTTTTAACATGTCGTCAATGTGACGTGGCTTAACGTCCTCTACCTTCATATGCCCAATGCAGGGGTTAATATCCTTATCAATTCTCCGGCGAAGGATATCGGGATGTTTCCATCTCGGAAGTATCTGGCGCTCGAAGTATTCGGAGGCCAGATCTGAAACACGCATGGCGTTTTTCTCAGCCTCCATTTTTGCCAGTGCTTCAGCTTTTCGTTCCTGTTTCTCTGCTGCTACGTCATAGCCAAGAGCAACTCTGGCTGACAGCTCTTTTGCTGTTTCTCTGGCTTTTGATAGTGACAGTTCGGAGTAAGAGCCTATAACCATAGCCCGCTGCTTTCCTGCGAGCTTATAGCGGAATCGCCAGAACGGGACTGTGTAGTTTTTGGGGTAGCAAATATAAAGGCCGTTGCCGTCTGCCTTGCCATCAAATCTGTCTCCCGCCTTTATCCATGCGCGGATCTGCATATCTGTGAGTTTTGGCATTGCGAATACCTGAATATCGAATATGGGGGTGTACATAAAGCAATGTACATGAAAGTCATTATGTACACCTCTATGTACACGCATATTGTGCGCTTTGTTGCGTCGTTATGATAGCTCATGATAACAAAAAAGCCCGACATTTCGCGGGCTTTGTGGTTTTTTGCTGCTTGGTGATTTTTACTGATAGCTTATTCGATATTCTGGATCTGTTTGTAGAGTATTGGCTTCAATGCCGCATTGTAGCTGGTTTCTTCCTAATGCGATTTTTGATTATGTACACCCTTATGTACACGGTTTTTTCGGGTGCTTTGGTCAGAAGCCATTGCCTACATCCCTCACGATCGAGGTGTGTAACCATGTTCAGGCTTGTTGTCCTGCGCGCGCGTATTGCTCGTGAAATTGCTGTACCCAATAGTGATGTCCGAAAAAACCTCCGTTCTCACATGAAACAGCCATATGCAACTGGTAACTGAACAGACTGGTAGACCGTTCGTTCAGTAAATACCTGATATTTCCGCCAACGAGAAATTGCGTTGGCTGGCAGAGTGCAAATTTGCACGATGACCTAACCCATTGATTCTTTCGAAAACCTGCAATGCAGGAAGCCGGATAACACCATTTTTATAGCTCCGATCCCTTCAAAGTGAGGGGTAATTTGCCAAAACAGAGAGAGCATTACTGTCTCTGGCAATCTTTATCGCGATAACGCCTGAAGTACCCTCTCGCTTCCTCATCCATACCAAGAGCCGAATGAGTCCGCTTAACTGCCTGTCTTAAATCTCCGAATCTGTCTGTAGTTGCTGGTGGGCGTGCCGCCTTACGGATACATTCAGAGCGTCTGTTTGCTGCATGTTCACGTTCTTTATCGCCATCTGCCAGCATCATGACTTCTGCCCATCGTGCGGCAGCTCTCCGGTATAGCCCTTTTGACTCCAGCTCTTCAGCTTTCCTGTCCCTTATCATTTCTGCCTCTCAGATTATATAGATAAGCAAAAAGGTGTTGGTTCAGTTGGTTCAGTTGGTTCAGTTGGTTCAATTTGTAAAGAGCGTTGTTTTTATTGTGTTTTTTCTAAAATATTGAACCAACATCAACTCATTTTGAACCAACACAGCCCAGCTCTGAACCAACAACACAGCGATAGCTTTGTGATTGGCCCGTTATTTTCTGGCTGATATTTGAGCGTATAACAGTGTTATACAGTGATATACTGTATGGATATTACTCACTGATATGGTCTTTGCAATGAGCAAATCTAATCTGGTCGCGTTCCGCATCCCATCTGAATTGCAGGATGAGTTTAATCGGTCTGTTCTCGCTTCTGGAGGGGATAAAACCTCCTGGCTTGTTGATGCGATTCGCATGAAGCTGGGACAGCCGGAAAAGTCTATTGATTCACGAATGCTTGGGCTGGTGGAGCGCATGGAAAAAGCTGCTGCGTCGCTTATTGCCGGAAAGCCGAACATCCCACCAAAGCCATATAACGAAACGGCAGTTATAAAGATCATTGCCGATACCATCCGACAGGGATTTGATAATGGGCGTGTGATAGCTGAACGGATCAATGAAGCAGGCTATCAAACAAAAGCTGGTAAAGCGTGGGATAAAGATATTTACAGCGCGTGGAAGCGTCAGGGAAGCAATGCTGAAAAGTTAAAAGCGGTGATTGATTGTAAGGTCAGCGTATAAACATGAGTGCCCATTGGAAAGCTGCTTGGGCCAATACCTTTATACACCAGCAGGTGGTGACGATAGGTGAGGATCAGGAATGAAAGGCAGAACGCCACACATTGAACATCAAGCCAACCACTTCTCGGATGTTCGCAATGAGATGATTGCCATTCGCGGTGATATGCACGGCTTGGAGCGTCGAATTATTGATAAGATTGATGAAAATAGAGATAAGGCCAGTGAAAATCAAAAGTGGATCATAGGCCTGTTGATTTTATCAATTCTTATCCCGCTACTTATCGCATTGGTCACAAAATGAATATCCAATGTGTATGCTGTCGATGCTACGCGCGCGTACTTGTCGCAAAATATCAGGCAAAGGCCAGATTCAGAACGTCGTGATAACCACCAGCACAACATGAGATGTCATGTAACGCGATTTATCACATCAGATACATGTGATTGGTGTACCCGCATAAAACATCGTCATAGCGCGTCCTGTGCGCATATACGCCGATAATCAACACATCACCACCACTCTGTCTCGTGTAGAGAACAGTTTCATGGTATCCCCCGCCATCGTGTGCGTACTGGTCGGACGTAGTTGCAAAATTTTTTGCAACTGATACCCCTCGCGCGCGTACTTGTCTCGAAATTGGAGTTTTGCTGTGGCAGTGATATCAGAAAAATCTTCCTGTTTCACATAAAGCGGATATGCGCGTACTGTAACGGCCCCATCAACGGGGATCGGATTTGAAATCCCGACCCAAGCTATGTACCAAATGCCATGTCTTGGATATATGATGATTGCCATTCTAAACAACGCTAAAGGGGGTTGGTGTGAGCAGAAAAGATACTAAAGAATTGCTAACTATCTGCATGGTGTACTTTTCAATTTATTTTTGTGCATACATGATAGTCCCAGATGAGTTTGAACATGGCAGTATTATTTATTCCATAACATTCTATTTTTTAGAGCTAACACCAATTTTGGCTATCCTTTGGGCAATACATATTTATTTTTCCTTAAAAAAAGAATCGACTAATTGGGAGAAGGTATGGAGAGACAGAGGATTTCTAACATCACCTAAAGATGATGCATATGAGAGTGATTTTTCTGACTTTATAACAAACTACTACTCCAGCGAAAAATTCAAAAATAGACTGTCTGATGTTTGGGAAACAGCAATGTATTCCATAGGGATTATATTATTGATACTTACTGGTATTGCTCAATATGTTTTTAACATTGACTTATCATTAAATCCTGAAAATTTAATATCGCCATTGATTTTTGGTGAGATATTGATCTTCTCATTCGGAATTTTCTTGAGTGTTGTTCTCTGCTCATTATGCAAGCTACTGACTAACAGGTATCCAGGTGAAGCAAGGAGAGCAAGAAAGGCAAATCCATATTATCTTTTATTTCCTAATGGAGACAGCAGAGATATCTAAGCCATCCATGGCTAACCAGTTATTGAGATTCTTTTTGTGATGCCTGTGCGACTCTGGTGAGCGATTGTGTGACCGTACTGATCGCTCTGTCATATGCTGTGCTACCTTTTGGCGTATTTGCCAGACGTAACAAGGCATTTCGTATAACAGGGCTTTCGTATGCCTTCGCTGCTCCGCCTACGGCACCAGCAGCAGGAACAACAAACGCAGCCGTTTTTAGCATCCCCGCTAATACTGCTGCGTTTATGATGCCACCACCAACTAACAATCCATAAAGCTGCTGACCATTTAAGTTTTGAACGTTCGCTTTTGCCGCGTGTCTTGTATCGTTGAGGTATTTAATAACGCCGTCCAGTTCCTTTCCATGTACGCCTTTAAAGAAAGTTGCTGATTGCTTCCTGTTCCGGTGTAACGCATTAATAAACTTCTCAACACTGATATTTCCAGACGGATCAGTCGCCTTATCTACAGCATTCTGAACTATGGCTGCTCGTGCGTTTTGCCTACCATTGTCATCCAGAAGCCTGTAAAGCTGAGAACGTTCTGATGGGCTTTGGCTAAAAACGAGTTTTGTTACATCCTCAGGCGTGGCCTTGCCGCTGGCTATTGCCTTTTGAACGCGCGTTCTTCCCATCATGTCATTGAATTTAGACCATGAGCGATCAACCCTTGCCATATTAATGGCTTCGTCTGCTCCAAGATTTTTGGCTACGGCTTTTTTCATATCCGCCGTATATGCCTTGTAGATAATATCGCTGGCTTTCTGGAGCGTATCTTTATCAACAGTGTCAGATGACGCCATAAATCGCTTTCGAAGATCGGTTCTGTTTTCCCTCGCCAGACGCAGGTCATTTGGTCCGCTGGTGATATCGTCTTTAAATTGCTGCAAGACTTTTACCGCGGCTCTATCCTGAGATTTGCCCGGGCGGCTTAACACGGCAATCTGATTGTCGATAGCTTTTACCGTGTTTGAGAGATCGACAGGGGTATCCCCCATAGCGTCAATTATGCGGTTATATCGCTTTCCTGCTGCCTCAATGAATTTTTGTTGCCCTTTAGTCGCAGATTCATAAAGCTGTTTATCAGAAATGCCACCCAGACCATCGCTAAATGTTCTGACTAAATTTTCTCGTGCTTGTTGTTGATTCAGCCGATTCTTACCGGTTCCAAAAAAAGGAACTCTTTCGCCTAATGTCTGAGCCTGACTCTGCATAAAGGTTTTATCTTTCAGCATGTCACTGGTCATTAACGGCAGATTTCTTTCCGATGCAAAGTCGACAGCAGCCTTTGCTTCAGGCGACATATCACCACGAACAGCCCTCGAAACCGCACTCGCTGTATTTTCCAGCCCCTTACCAATACCACCAATGCCAGCAGAAATTACCGTTTGTAACGGATCAATATCTTCTCCACCAGCAAGGCTGGTGGCTCCCTGTAGTGCTAAATCTGTAGCTGCTGATTTTCCTATGGCACCAAGCACCGTTCCAGCCCTGCCCGCTGGTGTAAACGCCAGCGCATTAGCCAGAAACGATGCCACGTCTTGCGGCGATAAACCCGGCTTGTTCAGAGCATAATCACCGGATGGCAGGGAAACGATAGTGTTACCCTTCTCATCCTGCCTTAATTTCGCTCCCATGCTCTGAAGAATCTTTTCCTGAGATGCGTCAGAGCCGAAAAGTTGAGACCATCGAGCTTTTAGAGCATCCATGCTGAGTGAGGTTAACTCTGGGGCAAGGTCGACATTTTGCAGTCTCTCCATCTCTGGAGTCATTCGGCTTTCGCCTGTTATAGCATCGCGCATCGCAGCCCCAAGACTGGCTCCCTGTTCTGCTGAACGCTCAAGCCCCTCTCTTTGCTGAGTAGCTAACTTTGCATACCCTGACGCAAGAGAATTATCAGATGATGTATGTTGAATATTTTGAGTTGCTGATTGGGCTCGGTCTATTTCATTCGTTGATGGTAGTGGATAGGCAGCATAAAAAGCCTGCTTAGCCTGCGCTACACTTTCTCCGGCTTGCGGGGCCACGACTTCATTGAAGTATTGCTCCTGAGCCTGCGCTTTTTGTTCTGGTGCTAACGCCTGATACTGTGGAGAAGCGATAACATCTTTCCATGCTTTAGCCATTAATCACCCCATAGTGAAGAAAAGTTACTGCTGGCTGCTGGCTGTGATACCTGTGCAGGTTGAGATTGCTGCCGCTGAGATTTACCAACATTAACGTTATATTGCTGGTTGTAATTGTCGGTATATTGCTGAATGTCGCGCATTGATTGTTGTAGTGCTTCAGGGCTTGAGAAATCAGGCTTTGGCATACCCTGAAAATACCTATTGGCCTCTGCTTCGGTGTTGATGCCAGATGCCCCCATATCTCGGGCTGCCGCAATCCCCTGATTTTGCATTTTGCCCATGATTCGCTGTGCAGCGTTGTATAGTTTCCTCTCCTCAACACCAGATGCCCGGCTACGAATATCTGCACCAAGAGCAAAAGAACCTGAAGAACCTGTAATACCTGTCATGAAGCCAAGATCGTCAATTGATGCGCCAGAAATTGCATCAAGATCTTTCTTCATTTCGTAATTCTGCGCATTAGCTGCCGATGTAGCCGGAGCAGCAATAGAACTTGCGGGGACGCGAATCATATTGCCCTCGTTGTCTATTCCTTCGTAGAACGCATTAGCACCAGCGCCGTGAAGCTTCCTACCAACCGTTACCGTTCTACCATCTGCCAGTTGCACAACATTCTCCCCGCCAGCAGCAGGACGGCCTCGAACACGAAGATATGTCTTTTGTTGCTCTGGAGACAGGCTGTTGAAATATTGATATTCTTTAACAGATGCAGGAACAGCACCTCCAGCAGTGCGCAGAGAGTTTTCACGGCTAACAGCAATGCTTTGCGCCTGTAAACCTTCCCCAGCTTTATTGCTGCGAATCGTCTCTGCCAACTCGCCACGCTCAATATCCCGACCCTCCATTCGATCTTTGATATCGAAGTACTTCTCATGACCGAGAGAAAACAGCGCCAGATTACCTGCGAAATGCTGGAAGCCCTGCGGGTCATTAACCTGCATTTCAGCAATAGTTTCTGGAGGGATACCTAAACGACGCATCTCCTGCTCATTATCCATCATGAACCTGCCAAATGCGCCCGGACCAAGCGATGAGGCTACCTGTGCTTTGAGCGCCAGATTGCCATAATCATCCCTTTGAGCATCATCGACATAACTCATCCCTTTACGGACTTCCTCAAACTCTTCTGGGAATGCTGTAATAAGATTACGCATCTGCTCCCTGTCACCGGACGCATAAGCATCTGCATAACCTTTCTGGAATGCCGCTTTACGCTCCTGCTGTTGCTGCTGCTTATAAATATCAGCAACGCCAGCCAGACCACGCAGCCCTGTTAAAGCCACATTATTAGCGCCTGAGCGAGCCAGTTCATTGTTTTCGCGGATCAGACCAAGCGTTGCGTTAATGTCGCTTGCCTTTGGCGCATTCTCGTTTTGCGCACCAATGCCAGCCAGAAAACCACCAGAATTAATACCCTGTTGCCACGTAGCCATAAATTTACCCACGTCCAGTTAAAGTGTAAGCCAGCGCCTTATCCATTAATCCCCGAGCAATTTCGTGGATCGTTGGCGCAACTCCTACCTCTGATTTTTTACGCTGCTCCTCCTGAATTTTCTTTATCGCTTCCATTTGCTTCTCACTTATCAATACCGGCTTTACTGAAATAGCCATAACGCCCCCTTAGAACTGTATAAAACAACAGTCATTATAGTTTCATAAAACGCAACATTCATCATTGTGATTGCAAAATATGAAACAAATAGCACAAAAAAATGCCACCGCTCAGTAGCTGGTGGCATCGTTCTGTATGTCAGGTTTTGACAGGTTTTTTATGGACTCTAAAAACTATATTTACGATGTCGCATTACTCTTCACGGCAGGCGCTTTCCAGTTCTGCCCTTGCTTCTGGCTCCATTGGTAATTTGATTCGCGATCAGCTATGCGGATGGTTTGCTGAACAGGCATAACAACATCTCAGAGGCTATTTTTTGAACTACGAAAATTTCGTAGGTCTCTCCTTCAAAAACGTCACGCCCTTGTACACTGGATTTTACAAAAGTCTCGTAAAACTCTTTGCTGTTCTGGGCTATGTGCCAAACCGCAGCGAATACCTCCGTCTGCCAGATGAGCAAAACATACCTTATAAAGAAAATCGCTGTTTTTGCTGTACCACCTGTACCACCATGTCACAAACCCTTGTGTGACGCGGCCTGCAGGTGGTACAGGTGGGTAAAAATGACCTCTCCCCACCTGTACAGACCTGTACCATTTATTTAATTTTTACCCATAGCAGCACATAATCCCTTTTTTGAAATATTGAAAAATGCGTTCATTCTTCCCGCTGGCTTAACCTTGTAGCCGCTTGCCACCATCGCCGCAATAAATGCTCCGTTGGGGATATAGTGCGGGTGATCACTGTGCTGGTGGTTTATCTGGTTATATCGCTCCACTTCATGCTTCAACGTGTCAGATGTGGGGTTATCCTGCGGGAAGCTCTCAATCTGGGCATTACTCATCCCGTTGTCTCTGATCCATCTCAGGCAGCTTTTCGCCGATACGATAAATGACGGGTTATCAAGCGGGTTTTCCCAGTCCGCATTCCGGTTGTGGAGCGCCAGTCCGTCAAGGTTAAATTGTGGGTATTCAGCGGTAATTACTGTCACTGCGTGGCGGATTTCAGTCTCGTCACAACATGGCTCATCTCCCACACCAGCAGGGTAATAATCTGAACCACCGGGACTGATACAGCGTTTACCACTGAAAGGCCATTGCTTCGCCATTTCGGGTGTTGAGTGATTACCGTCGCTCCGTTCGCGCTGTGCCTCTGTCCACTGGCTGGCATATTCAGTAAATGAAACCCTTTGCCCCTGACGCATCCAGTGCGCAATCATAATTAAAGTGCGTTCCAGACTTTGGATGTCGCCAGCATTCCCGCACTGTGTAGCGAAACTTTTTAATTCTTCGCGCTCCGTTCTGGTCATTCCCTGCGGTATGCAATAGTTATTGTTCATGTTTTACCTCTCTGATTTCTGCTGCCATATCTGTTGGCTCTATACAGCCGTCCCGACTTGCCACGCAGGGAATAATGATTTCAACGGTATCGCCGTCAATACACATTTCAACATTCGCCCATGCCGCAATGGGTAGCCAGTCTGAACGCCCCTCAAACCGTAGCTGCCAGCCAGAGGAAGAAGCTAACTGGCGCACTTTGTAAAATGGTGTGCTCATCATTGGTTGTTTCCTCTCAGCCAGCCAGAAGAAATGCGTTTGTTAATGGTATAGGTGGTACAGGTCTGGTATAGGTAAGATATTGACCTGTACCACTATAACGCACTGTTTTTAATACTGAATTAGCAAAGTGGTATAGGTGGTACAGGTAAAAGCGATCTTCTTGTAAAAAGACTATATTAAAAAACATCATAACCCCCCATACCGATCAGACGGGCAAACGCAGCCTGTAGAACTCCGACCTCTGGTAGTTCGTAGAACACGCCATTCCCTCGGTCTGGTCTTCCATGCTTCACCAGCCCCATTTGTGCAAGTGATTTACCCAGTAGTGATCTGGCTGCTGGCTCTTTAAGCTTTTCCCCACGCTCAAGCGACCACGCTACAAATCGACTAACCATATCCTTTGCAAACAAACGGACTTCGCCATTAAACGGAGGTTCATTGATTAGCTCGCCATAAAGAAACAATTCAACGCCAGACAGCCCCAGCAAGATTTCTTCACGTAAGGCATCGGTCTGTGGCGCTCGTTGAGGGTCAAAACCTGAGAGATCCACCCCTTTAAGATGCCAAAGCAACTTTGCGGCACCGCCATCATTAAGCCAACTGTACAGCCGATCAAAATACTCCCGGCTCTGTGCTTTTTCAGGAGATGGCTCAAGCACGAGATAGCGGCGCTCTCTTATCCCTGCCTGTAATACCTGTGTGCTGTTACTGGCAAATATCAACCGGGCAAAATTCGGCATTGGTTCAGCATCAATTCCCTTGCGCTCAAGGTTAAACGTCGGTTCGCTAATAATCGCTTTAAGTCTGTCAGCTTCAGACGGCTTGTGGATCGTCACTTCGTCAGCAAATACCAGTAGCTTGTTAGCAAGTATTGAATTGAAGCGCCCTGAAATGTGTCCCGCCCCGTTAATGTGGGCGGCGTACTGCCCCAGTATTTGCAGCAGCGGTTTAACCGTTGTGCCTTTCCCTGTGCCCGGGACAGATTTCATCACGATTGCCACGGACGGTTTTTCATCAGGCTTTTGGATAATGTGCGCCATCCACTGGATAAGATATTGGTATGCCTCTTCATTACCGGCACAGACAACCTGCAACAGGTGATTAAGGTATACCGTGCAATCTCCTTCAATTGGTTCCAGTGCCAGCCCCTCATACAGATTAAAAACATCGTCAGGGCATTTGTCTGGTACTGGATAAAATCCTACGCCTCCTGGCTTGTAGTTCTTCCCACTCC
>CYGL01000415.1_pt1 | contig 17673 bp, 23 predicted proteins | sample 485531 | NCBI WGS metagenome assembly CYGL01 (sample SAMEA3497897, study PRJEB9818) | human gut metagenome | reverse complement strand
GAATATGCAAGTTACGCTATTGATAACGAATGGCTTGAGGACGATACAGACTTCATCAAGAAAAAACCAAGGACTGTGAGTATCGTATGTCCATCAGATACAACGGTGCATGGATTGGAATCTGGTATGACCCTCTATACAAAACATACAGCCCTCGCCAACAGGCAAGAGCTGTATATCTTATCATTACTACATATTTTATTGCTCTTACGAGATTTAGACTTTGAATGTAGGCATCCCAGACTAACACTCAAGCTCTTGTCTACTTGGCTAAGTTTATCAACTTGCTTCTGATGCCAATTTCTGCACTGTCCATAGAACTCGCATTTAGGTGTGCAAAATGAAAGACCAAAGTTGCGGTTATAGCAATAGTAGTCCATGATTACCTACAATTCAACATACGCATGATTTCACGGAACCATGACTTGAGTTTGATAGATTCATAACGGATGGCTCCGTTGTTATATGCGTCCATGATATGCTTGAAAGAGTTCATTTGTTTAGCGTGCTTGATAAGCATAATATTGGGTTTGTGGTCATCAGTAGTAGCAGAGAACTTGTTTGGGTATTGAAGGTCTACATTGTTACTGATGTAGTATATCCAATCAAGCGGGTCATACCAGATTCCAATCCATGCACCGTTGTATCTGATGGACATACGATACTCACAGTCCTTGGTTTTTTTCTTGATGAAGTCTGTATCGTCCTCAAGCCATTCGTTATCAATAGCGTAACTTGCATATTCTGTACCATTGATAAGTTGACCGAAACGCGAGGCGTGTTTATCTTTTTGCAATTCAGGTACGTCAACATCCTGCACAAGGATATCTTTGGTATTGCCGAACTTCTTGAACTGTCCCTCATATGGGCGTTCCAAACGGAAATATTCAAAATAGGGATTGGTCTGTGTTACAGCATTGCCAAGGAAGAATACCTTTACAATAGGATGGTCTGTGCCCGGGCGTGCAATAGTCTCGTACAGCTCAAGGAACTTAGTGACCTCATCGTTGAGATAGGAGGAGCGCTTGATTGCGATGAACTCATCGAAGATAATCATCTGCACATCAGGAAAGGAGTCCGATTTCTGTGTGAATGCAGCGGACAGCTGTACTGCGTATCCGCACACATCACCGTCACAGTACAACGTATTGGACTCGGCTTTCAGGATATGGTTTGGAAACTCCTTCTGCACGGCAGCGAACAAACGCCCGCCTCGTGAGATGGTCAGCTTCTTCAGCTCATTTTCCTGTCGGCGCACGTATACGAATTGCCAGTTTCGACCGTTGCGCTTCTCTTTCAGATGCTTATCGATAGCGTACTTGAGACACCCGTAGGTCTTACCGCCACCACGGAGCGAGATGATGAAGTTGAATAGGCAGTTATGGCTCAGGGTATTCTTGATATCCCAGAACTTATCACCCCTTGTAGCGGAGGATGCCATCCCAACCCCTTCCGTAGTTATCGGTCGAGTGCGTCTGCACGCAAGCGGGCGTGGAGCCGCAGTTCACGTCCTGATTGTTTCCGATGTACATCTGCGTGTGCAGCGATTCGTTGAGGAGGATATCCCCGCGCTGGAGTTGGCTGGCGGCGAACGAGCGGCCTGCAATCCATTCCCAACCAGCTGCCGTGAAGCCTGCTCGCATGTTGCCAGTGTACGTGGCGTTGATATCGATGCCAGCAGCATAGAAGCCCGTGATGATGAACGATGAGCAGTCGTAGCTCAGGCCGTTCACGTTCTTGAGGTTTCGATTGGTCTGGCTGTAGGTGATGTAGTTGTTCGATGCTTTGTCGATGCACCACTTGACCGCCTGCTCCACCTTGGCATTCGAGGCCGTGCCGCCAGCGCCGTGCGTGAGGGCGTCCACGATGCCGCTGATAGCGGACACCAGTTTCTGTAGGATATTGCCGTTCCTGTTCAACCGGTTGACGGCGAACTTGACGTTCGGCGTTGTTCCGTTGAATGCGTAGCCCATCAGTAATCATCCCCATCCCAGCGAAGCGGTGAGGTACCCTGCGGGAAGTTGTTGCCTATCTCCGAGTTATAGTATCGGTCGCACACGTTGAACGACAGGCCGTTCGTATAGAGCAGGCCAGCGACAACATCCTCGGCAATCTTAATCTCACCATCGGTCGTGACGATGAGCTGCTTGACCTCCGTGTCCAGATATACGGGCAGGCAAATTTCGTCAAGCGGTCGCATGGACGTGGGTAGTGTTGCTATCGCGGTATTGGCCTCGTACCTGTTCAGGTGCATGTTGCCAATCAGCTGCACGATGCAGTCAAGCGTGAGGATGCAGCACGGGTTGTCGCACTCCACATCGTTGGACAGTGTCAGCGTCTGCAAATCGCCGAGCTTGTTGTACGGCATCGTTTCCTCCTTAAAATAGGATGCCCTCCCAAGGTCATCGACAGTGGGAGGGCGAGAAGGGTGGCATTCAGACAAGGGGTTCACAGAGCTTGCTAATCTCCTGTAGACCTCCGCACGTTTAACCGTGAGCAATCGGATAAGTCGGCGAGCCTTTGCTTCTCTGGTGCCGTCTCCGATTCTACAGCATCGTCACCCTTGACGTCAACATCGAGATTGAACATCATGAGAATCTTAGCGAACGGCAGCTCAGGGTTAATCTTGCAGATGTTCTCGATGATGGACAGAAGCTCCATACCAGCGATGTAGATAGCCACGATGTATGCGATATCTGGGGAGATGCCCATACCATCGAATGGAGGCATCGCAAGGCACTCGTTAGCGATAAGCGCAATCATTAGCAGCATAATCTCACCGAACTTGTTGTACATGCCGTCACGCATGATGGATGAGCAAAGCTCCCTGTTTCGTGCAGCGCCGACCACGCCGCATACGATATCCATGACGATGAGGATACCGCAAACGATGCAGATGTTAATCATTTCATTTCCTCTCGATAGTAATCTTGTAGTTCTCGTTCTCTAGCGTCTCTGCTGAAGTGCCAGAGCCAGCATTCCCACCAGCGCCCCCAGAGACGCCGCCACCCAATGAGTCACAACCAGCATACCTCAACCAACTTTCCCTATCGCCGTAATATACGGAGCAGTCTAGATTAGCACCGTATCCAGACACTCTGCCGTCACTGCAAAATTGCCAAGCCACCACGTTGCCGCCCGCGCTGGGGCAGTTCCACGATGCCGCCTGCGCGAACGTGGGATGCGCGACCTCGGGATACGATGCAACCCATCTCGCGCAGTTCGGTTCCACGCCTCCCTGATTGAATCGCCAGGGGTTCGCGTATATCCAAGGCCATATTCCCGTTAGGCTGCGGAACTGGCGCACGAACCGATTCACCCACTCAACGGGCTGGTCGAATACCAGCTTGCCTTTGATGTACACACCTTCCCAGTCGAGTACGGGGATACCGTCATGCAGGTATCCCAGCACGTTGCGATAGAAGAATGCAGCCTCTGCAAGCGGGTCGCCACTTCCTGCGAAGTGGTAGAAACCTCGCAGGAGGTTGGTGTTCTTCGCCTGCTGATAGTGCCTGTCGCAATACGGGTTCACGTAGTTTGTGCCATCGGTTGCCTTCACGATAACGCCCTGAATGGAACTCGACACAGCTACCAAGTTCAGGTCGGCCTGGTGGCTGCTAATGTCGATGAAGTTAACCATGCTAGCCAACACTATTCCCAATAACAGCAAACCTATATTCTGCCGGTTGACCTGTAATTGTGATATCACATGCTCCACCTAAATGAGTTGAATATAGTGGGCTAAAGTTTAAAATAGTTGTCCCCCCTTTAGGTACAGTTGGGACTTGGATTGTAGTTTCTGCCTTACCGTCATCCCCCTTCACTGTTATTGAGCCAGTTCCCGCTTTATCTCCATTGTTGAATATAGCTACTGAAAATGATTGATTGCATACAAAAGTTTGTTTGGAACCGGGCAGTACAAAAGAATTGGAATCAAAAATTGGCGAATGCTCGTTGTCTAGAATATCTGCATACTCTTTCATATTATAATGAGAAACGATTGGTCTACGAGTGCCTGTAAACTTGGTGTTTTTGGAATATCCACCCAAAGTGTTTACGTAGCATATATCCTCACAATGGAAAGAGTTTGTTAAATAATACCCAAAAATCGGTTCTCTATTTGCGTATTGTTTCGCAATATGCACACCGTGAAAATCTTCTGGGGTAACTCCTGTTTTTTCTTCAAAGTGCCCAACATTGAATAAAGAATTACACGACTTTAGATAAAGTCCATATTTTCCCGAGCATCGTTCCACGTCGATTACATCGAATAAAGCTCCAAGTGTCACATCTATATACAGCCCATTTTCGCAATCTTGCGCACTCAGATTACTGAAGTTGACATTATTTACAGATACATCATCAACCCCGGCGGCACGATTTGGAATAGAATCATTATCCAGCGAAAGTGCGGGAACAGTGCTAAAACCTAGTTTGCAGTAGTAGGCGCCACAATGGCCTATGTTGGTATTCCACATTCTGGTAAAGACAATACCGATGGAGCATTGGCTCGCATACAGCTGGGAGGCATACGATGTTTTGCTGTCCACTCACGATAAAAGCCCATAGCCAGTTTATTATTTCCGTTAATAGCGATATTTTCCAAGCACATACCATATTGAGAGTAGGTGTCATAAAACTTGGAAGTGGGGGTTTTACTAAACATCGCTATTGCAGCGTTATCGTATTCACCTTCCCAATAAAATGTCGGAATGTCTTGCTTGCTTCCTACATGGTTGATTCGTGTACCTTTAAGATGTTTACCATCGCCGATATTGATTTGCTCTGAGAGGGTATATCCTGCTCCCTCAATAATGACTGAATCATAGTTATTCAATGCAAACTTAAGATATTCGGTTGCGTTGCCTTTGGCAGGACAGCCCAATTGTTCAATAGAAGGACTATCACCAATCAGTTTGATTGCCTTGGTTCCAACTCCAACAATATTGAAGTTATTAGGTTCCTCTGATGTAACAACCCAATATCCGCACCCAAAATTACCGTTGCGCGTGAGCAATTTAATTACCCTACCGTCGCTTAATTCATTCTCATCAATAGAATCAAGCGTATCGAAAGCAATACAAGCGTCTTTGATTTTATTTATCTCATTTGTATTTACAGTGATGCGCCCGTCAAGCGCTTTCACTTCCTCACGACACTGCTGCACCTCTTGGCGGTACATCTCGACCTGCGCATCGAGGTCGGCGGTACGGAGCCAGTAGAACTCGTTGGTAAGCTCGATATTAGCAGGGACGGGACGCTTGGAAGCATACGAACCATGCGATGCGTCATCCCACACGACCGTAAGGGAATCGTACGTGGATGCCTTGTTCCACTGGATAGGGTCTGCGAACGACAGCACGGCCTTGAGTCCCTTGTAGGTAATGCCGTTGGGGAGCTTGGACGTGTCGTACGTCACGATATCGCGGATGGTGGTCTTGGTCTCGGCAAGGGCGGTGTCGCTCTTGACAACCATGGTCTTAGTCTGGATTGCCATAAGTTTCCTCCTAGTAGGAAAGTAGAAGTCGGCCGTAATCGGGTGAATCGGGGTCCGCCACCATATCTAAGGTGAGGAATCGCCAGCTGGTCGGGATGTAAGCCGTGAAATAACCGTCATCGCTCAGGCCGAACCACACGAACTTTACAATCTCGCCGACGATGTTGATGAGGTTCTCCGTAATCCACGCCCGCATGGCATCGATGTACAGGGATGCGTAATCGCCGTTCTTGACCTTCTCGAACTCGGACGTGATGAGCGCCACGTCCTTCTTGAGCTGCGCGATATCCTGCGTGTTCGTTCCCACGTATCCCGCAAGCTCGTTGTTCGAATTAATCACCTCGTTGAGCTTATTGACCACCTTGCCGACAAGCTCATAGTACGACAGCGAGTCATACGAACACGGCAGGCAGAACCAGCTGGCACCAGTACTGCAAACGCTGCACTGTCGCTACGGATTTCTCGTCCATATCCCTCCTCCTTTACCATAGTCCCATGAACAGCGTGGACAGGCTGTCCACAATCTCAAGGTCGATATTAAGCAAAGTCTTGCGGTATGTCAACAGCAACTCCGACTGATTGGTGTCGTAGCCCTTCTGGTTGTGCACCTTCGTGCCATCGAAGTCACCCTTGTATGCATCGGTGGACGAGCCGCTCGTCTCGTTCTTAGCGGACGAGCCGTTTTCGGTCGTGCCGTGGTCGAGCGTGACGTTGGTGGCGTAGTCCATCGCCTCGATAGCGCCCGTGTCCAGTCCGTTCATCGGCGTGTCCTGAAACACGTTGCGGTCATCGGAGGTGCTCTGCGAGGTGGATGCGGTGTCCGTGGCGCGGGTGTCCGACTTGTCGCGCGAGGTGGCTTCGTCCCGTGTCCACCTCTCCGTGTAGTCGAGGTTCTTGGACAGCATGGGGTCGGTCACCAGAGATTCGCTTTTGAACAGCTCGTTGTAGTACGGCATAATCTCGTGCATCATCCTGCGCATGTTCCAAGCGAACTGCCCGAGCGTCTCGAACCCGATTTCGCGCATGTAGTAGCGCCTGATGATTTTATCGTTCAGGACGCTGCGGTGAGCCTCATCGTAGATGGGGTAGTCATCGAGGCCGATGATGCCGTACACGCGAGGCCAGTTGTCCTCGGTGTGCGACAGCTTCAGTTCGTCTAGGCGCTGCTCGATGGGAAAGCGCAGCATGGTGGTGTACTTACTCATAGCCATCTCCCGGAACGTTCGAGGTCTGCATACCAGAGGTCTCCAGCATGGCGTTGCCCGTGGCACCCGTGCGGATGTACGTGCCGCTGCGGAAGTCAACCTTCACGTCAAGGCCGAACAGCCTGTTAATCTCATCGCACGCCTGCTTGCGCGCGTTGAGTCGCGTGAAGCGCTCGGCCTCCACGTCACCCATGTTGTTCACGACCTCATCGGAGATGAGACGTTCCTTCTTATCCGTGTTCACGTTCTCTACACCGAGATACGTAAGCGCCTCGTTCCACAGCTGGTGCTTGTACGTCTGCAACTCGTTGGTCACGTAAGGCGTGGTGATATCGAATACCTGAAATGCATCCAAATCGAGGTTCTTATCGCCATGCACCCAAGGCTTGCCCTCATCGACCTCCTTCGCCGCGTTCAGGCAGGTGAGTCGCTGGTCCTCGTTGCATCGGATGATACGTGCGGTGCGCTGCTGCCTACAGTTGATATCGATGGTGCGCTGAGTCTCCGCGAGGCGGGATGCGTACTGCCACAGCGTGAGCCACATCGGCACACGGAGGTAGTTCTGGAAGATAATTACCGAGTTGTCCTCCGTGCACTCGTAGTTGAAGCCGTTGACCGCATAGGCTCGGCGGTCGCGCGGATATTCGTAGATATCCCATTGCCCCTGAATCATCATGGGCAATACGGCATAGCCCTCGGGTGCGCGCCTGCGCTCGTCCGACTTGAGCGCCTCATCGTAGAAGAAGCCCACGAACCCGTCACGGAGTAGCCAGAACTCAAGCATCCTCTCGTCAACGCCCTCAGGGAGGTTGTCCCACTTGAACACGCTGATGGCGAGGTTCATGAGCCGCCACATGAACATGGTGGCGGTGTCCTGATTGTTGATGAACGTCTCTGCGTCCTGCGCCCTAGAGCCGTTCCGCATGATTGACGGAATCATGCCCGAAGGGGTGAAGAAACCAGTATACATAATCCTCCTATCCCAATGCGTTGGACTGCGAGTAGTCACCGAACGTATCGGTATTATGCCAGAACGTGATTCCTCCGTCAAACGCCCTGCGTATCACATCGAGTGCATCGGCGGGCGTGCCGCGACCTCGGGTGAACGGGGCTGTCGCGCCAGCACCCACGTTGAGGGAGCGCGGTGCAGCGCCGCCCGTTTTCACGTAGTTCCACGAGGGGCGCGAGGTGATGTTGACGGCCTCGATGCGCTCCACGGCGTAGCCCCAGCGGTCGAAGAACTGGTCTATCTGCTGAGCTACCTCGGCCTTCACGCAGATACGGTTGATGAACAGGCCTTGCGCACCAGTCGAGAACAGCGTCTCGCCGTTCACCTGACCTCTGGTCGTGGTGGGCTGCTTGGAGGCATTCACCATGCCCGCCATACCGCCTGCGCCAGCTGCGCCAGCACGCTTGAGTGTTTTAGCGCCCTTACCAACATCGGTCATCTGGCCTGCAACCTTCGCCGCCAAATCGGCCTCGTCCACATGGGCGAAGCCCTCCATAGCCCCAAGACCCTCAAGCTCGGCAGATGCCGCCGCCAAAGTGGTGCCTCCCGCTACTCCAGCCAACGCGACCCCCGCGACAGTGAGCGCGATGGTTCCAGAGTTCTGCCCCACCCAGTTCTGGAATGCGTTGTTAGTCCACGAACCCAGAGCGCCTGCCTTGATGACGATGCCGTCATCATAATCGAGGGCGATGCCCTTGTAGTTATATGGGAATGCGAACGCCTGACAGAGCGGGTTGAGCGCGTACTTGACTCGAACGTTCGTGGTCTCGTTCATCAGCTCGTAACGCAGTTGGACACGCTGACCCTGCCCGTCTCCCAATTCGGCGAACGAATACGGATAATAATGTAACTTTGCGTTTCTGGGAGTATACCCGTTCAGTGTGGTCTTATTAGCGGGAATGGATAAATCCGTCTGCGAGGCAAGCTCGATATCCGTTCCACCCTGTACCGTGACTCGACCACCGCTACCACAAAGGGATGCCGCGAATGCGGGAACGGTGAAGATTGCAACGATGCTTTCCACAGAGCCAGAAAATGTAAGCTCCTGTAGGAACGCCTCCATATCCTCTGAACCGCCAGCTGTCGTATTGATAGGGAAATAATACATTGCGCAACCAGACGCGATACCCTTGTTCACGGTCATGGCGATAGGCTTGGCGTAGTATCCCTGCGGGTTGAGAACGTCCTCGATAACATTATCGTTCTTATCGGGTCGAGCCGAGGTCATCACGATGAAGCCGCCCACACCGAATGTATTCCTAGATACTCCGTCACCCACATATATAAGCGGGAATGAAGGCTCCTCGCTGAGCATGTACTTCGCGTCCTCGCTCGGCGTGGTCTCGCGCTCGATGAAGCAGGCGGGAATCTGCCAGTCGGTGCCATACAGGTACGTCTGGAAAACATCGGTATCCATCGTAATCTCAGAGGTGTGGTCGTTGATATACTTGACATCGCTGACGAAGCAGTAGATATACCCATCGGTGAGCGACTCGTTCCTGTACATGCAGTAGTTGCAGTGGTAGAGCCTGTCGGCCTCGATTGCCACCTTGAGCCTGCGGTTGCGACCGATGTACGTATAGTTATCGCTCGACAGCGTCATGCGCTTGGCGATATCGCCGTACTGCTCCTCCAACGAGGTGTACAGGCGCACGTTGGAATAGCCGCTGTCCCACGGCACGGAACCGAATAGAATCTTTCCAGACGGTGTGTAATTGGGAAGTGCCATCTACCCTCCTAACGAAAAACAGGCCGCTCCCGTGGAATACGGAAACGGCCTTACCCACAGTATGTATATTACTGCGCTGCGGTGACGGTAATCTGGGCGGTACCCGTCTGACCGCCCTTCGCCATCGCGGTGACGGTGAGGACGTTGCCGACCGTCTCATTGGACGCGACATGCAGGACGCCCGATGTGCCGTCGATATGGGTACCCGAGGCCAATGTCTCGGTACCCTTGACGGACCACTCGACCGTCTTTTCGAACAGGCCCGTTCCCGCGACCTCGGCGGTCATCACGATGGAGGTGCCCTGTGCCACGTTCGCAGCGGTGGGGGACACGGTGACTGCCGTAATCTCGGATACCTGCGAGGTGAACAGGACGGCGTTGGCGAACGGGGACACCGAGAAGGTCTTCCACAAGTGGAAGAAGTACTGCCAATATACGCCCTCGCCGTTGTAGTTCTCCGTGAATTGCTCAAAGTTGTCGAAGCACATGAACCAGTCCTTGGCGAGCTTGACGGCGCTAATAAGCCGGAGCGCTTTCTTCTCCTCACTCGTGAACGGCTTGTATGTGCCATCGTTGGCGAACAGCTCCGCGAGTCGCGCCTCGTCATCTGCATCGAACTCGAACGAATCCACAGGGATGCGCTTGGAGATGTAGTCCACCTCGGAGAGGTTGAATGCAGCCGCGAGTACCTTAACGCCCAAGGTAGCCTCTGCCTCGTTGGGCACGATGATAACTTGGTCGGCGATAGGTGTGGAGTTGCGCACGCCCGCGCGGTTGTACAGCGTCTTAAGGAACTCAAGGTTGTTGGTGTACTGGCGGTACTTGGCGATAGCATCGTCGGGGTCGGCACCGTCACCCGAGATGGGCTTGGTCACGACCGTGTAGATGCCGCCGTTGATTGCCTCGCGCGCGAGCATGTACTTCTTGGTGAGGAACACATCGAGGTTCATGCCCGTGTACAGGGAGTCCACGATACGCGCAATGAGCTCATTCATGTCATAGTAGGACAGGAACGCCTGACGCAACTGGTTGTTGGAGATGGTCACCTTGTAGAACTTCTGGTAGTTCATCGAGTGGAACGCCGCGCGAACATCGGGAATCTCGCGCTTGAAGACCTGAGTCTCGGCCTTGGCGGGGTCGTACGAGTGCGGCTTGGCGATATTGACGAAAATCTCCTCTACCGTCTCACCGTAATCGAGCTTGCCCATCTCGAAGACGGCCCATTTGTCCTTCCACACACGGGAGGTTACGATTACTCGGGCGATGCGGTTGACGAGCGCAGTGATATAGGCATTCATGTACGGCTCGTAGCTCATGATGTACTCGCCGATATTGTGCAGAGAGCGGTTGTCATCTGGTACGCGCACGGGGTTCACGGTGGAGTTAGGCATTGGCGGCCACCTCCGTCACGAGGCCCTTGTTGATGAGTGCCTGTCGCAGCATCGGGTTGTCGTTGATGATGGCCTCAAGAGTGTCATGCGAGAACTTGGGGTCGTTCTTGAACTTGTCGTATGCGTGCAGCACTTCGGGATTGGGTTTAGTTGGCATTGTACTTGTTCCTTCCTGCGAAAAGTGTTTCAAACGTGGAGGGCATATCCTCCTCCTTGGTCTCCTGCTTCTGCACCTGCTTGGCATGCTGGGGCGAGGACAGGAAAGCGTTTGCGAACTTGGTCTTGGCTGCATCCAGCTCCCTAGCCAGATTGTCGCGCTCGTTCGCAAGCTCCGTGTTCTCGGTCTGCGCCTGCTCCAGCTGGGCGGTCACGCCGTTGTAGTCCTCCTCAGAGTACACGGTGGCCTCCTCCATGCCATCGGGCAGCTCGTCCATATAGACGTAAGGCATGATGAACCTCCTCTCTTTACCTCTAGAATATATTAGCTCCTGCGGTCGGTGTCAACAGGTTTATCTAGAATCTCGGCACCATGCTCCTGTAGGGCGATGAGGGCATCGATGTTGCTTCGCACATCGGGGAACATCTCGCGCACCTGAGCGAAGGTGTACGAGGAGAACGCATAGGTTCCGTCTGCGTGCTGGGAGATAACATCGTACTCGTACGTGTCGGCTGTGGCAATCATGCGGACGTAATACTCAATCATCCCCTAGGCACCTCCTTCAACGCGGCGAATGTAACCTCAACTATCTGGCACTTGTACTTGGCAAACGTCCCTAGACCATTCCATGCCCTTTTGGCATCCCTGAGATTATGGAAGAGACAGGCACACTCAAAAAATCTATTAAACACGCAAAATGACGTGCCAGTGTAATACTTAATCATACCATTCTGTTTAGTTATGATTACATAGTTTTCCATAGCTACTCCTTTAATGTCCAAACCACGAAGTCCTTGAACGAATATCTAACTTGCAGCTCATGCAGCAAACACCTTATACATAATGGTGAAAATAAGCGCGTCATCTATATTATCCGCCATGTCGGGAACGCAATCCTCATCATCTATATGAGAACGTTTGCCTACGAAATAATAATGATATATACCACCTTCAAGCACTTTAGCCATGACAACATATTTTTTCAGAATTGATATACATTATTAACCTTCCACCGTGAACACTTCGATATGATAATCCCCATCATAACGCGCATTGTAATAATCCCTTATACGCATCGCCTCATCTAGATATTTGTAATTGGCTGCATTATGAAAATCATGCGTATGATGCATATAACCGTTATGGAAACTCTCAAAGTATCCATACCTCTCATCGTAAAGAAGAATGTAACTCATCTCTATCTCCTAATCTCCATATCGCCCTCGTAAAGCACGATGCCTCCATGCACGCGCCTCGTGTAGAGCTTGCCCGGGTAGACCTTGCCGAACTCGAAGTTATCGATATCCACGTACCTGTGGCACTGGCTGGGCATGCCCGCCACGTGTACCGTGGGCGTGTCGCTCCCCTCCTCGTACTCCATATAGCACTTGGCACGCAGGAACTTGGCCTGATAGAACGTGCTCTCATGCTTCCACGCGCCCAAGCGCACGGCGTCCACATCGATGCAGTCGGGTATGTCGGTGCCGATGAGGTGGACGGAGTCCGTATCGGCGTACACGAACCTGTCGTATAACGACTGCGCCGTGGTGATGGTCTTGTATCTAGCCCACGCCGTGATGAACACGCCTGCGGGTAGGTACACGGGGTCGCGCTCCTCTGGCGGCAAGTCCACGTAGCGCAGCACATCGTTGACGAGCATCGGTCTACGGGAGTAGACCGTGGTACGCGTGGCGAACTTGCCGTAAAGGGAGTTGAGCATCAGCTTTGCAATCTGGCGCATGCCCGAGTTGCCCTCGACGGTGGCTTGGTTCTTGATGCCAATCCACTTGTCAACGTATGACTTGAACAGGAACGTTGCGCTCCTGAACTGGTAGCCGCCGTGCCAGCGCAGGTTGTAGATATGGTACTGCTGCGTGATGAGCTTCCAATCCACGGAGGTGACCGTGAACGTCACATCGCCGTCGCTGCGCTCAAGGTACTCAGTCTGCTTGAAGCGGAAATTGCCCTTGAGCTGGATGCACGGTAGGTGGTCTTCACGGATACGGAACGAGCACGTCACCTGAGCCACCCAAAGGTCAAAGGCCTCGGAGGGCTTGGGCTTACCCTCGAACCTCACAGGCCGACCGTACGGCAGGCGCTCGCCAGAACAGCTCGCCATGACGGAGGGGTACAGGCTGTTCACATCGAACACGATGCCCTCGCCCAGCTTGCGGCCCTGAAACTTCGGGTTGACGTACGTCCAGCCTCCTCGGTACGCCTTGCGTATGAACTCGTCCTCCTCAGGCTCAATATAGGAGAACCACTTTCTAAAGCCCTTGCGCCCGCCGCTCATGTCGCGGTAGTTGGTGAGCGCGTTGCTGCCCGCCGTCATCTTGTTCAGGCCCTCGTCCAAGAACTTGCCCATGACCATGGCTGCGATGAGCACATCGTTGTCGAGGTAGGCAATCTCCTCATCGGTGAGCTGGTGCCCCACGGGTCGCGGCGCGGAGTAGTCGATACTCCCCTTGAGGATGGGCAGCTTGTAGGCCTTCGCCATCTGCGCGATGGAAAGCGGGACAATCTTGAGCGAGTCCATGATGCGTACGCTCAGCGCTTTACTGAAATACAGGTCGATGCAGTACACCTGATTGGCATCGCTGATAACTGTGGTATAGGTATGCGTGCCAGCCTTAGACCTATCATCGAGCCACTCCCACCCGTTGCGCTCAAGCCAGTCCATGATGAACGCGCCGTCGAACGCGAGGTTGTGGAAATAGACGTTGCAGGGGCCGTTGTCGTGACACCAATCGATGAACCACTCCACGGACGTGCCGCGCTCGATATGGTCTGTATCGCCAATCTCGCATGTTGCAGCCGCCCACACTCGGCAGTCCTCCATATCGGTAGTAGTCTCGAAGTCCGCAGTATAACTCTTGCGATTCAACGTGTCCTCCCACCACTCACCACCGCCGTCACCGAAAACGCTTACCTCCTCCCTGTCCATGAGGTCTGCCAGCGCGTTATAGATAGAATCGATATCCTCTCCTGACATTTTGGATAGGATATCGGGATTGCCAATCATCCAAAGCGATTCTGGGATAACCTGCCTTGCATCGCTAACCTTCATAACCGACCTTCCTCGCCCTGTCCACGACGAACTTGACGGCCCTGTTGTGGCGAGTCTCATAGGGCGTGTTGACATATGGGTTGTTCTCGCCGCCGCTCTCGCTGATGTAACTGGGGTCCAACTCGTCATATCCCAGTGCGAACAGCTTGTTGAGATATGCCGAATCGTTCTCTGCCATCCAGTCGAGCGAATCCAACAGCTCCTGATAGCCGCCCATGTCGGCATGCCTGTTGCTGGTAGCCGTCCACGTGTCGCGATAGACCTCGTACATGGCATCCACGGCAACCTGCTCGCGCTTACGGGAGGCATCCTCCTGCTCCCACCTCTTGAGCGTATCGGGGTCTACATCCGTATAGGAATCATCGACCTCGCCCTCGTCCTCTGGTATCAGGTCGTTGTCCGAGGTGAGCGTACCGTACTTGGCTGGAGACAGCTCGTCCATATCGTAGGCATCGTCACCCTCGAAGAACTCGCGCCCGATATCCTCAAGCGTCTTCTGGCGCTGCCTGCGTATAGCCCGCATATCGAGCTTATACTGGCTCTCGGAATACTTGGTCGTGAGCCTGCCGAGCTCATCGGTCGTGATATCCAGCGCATCCCTGTTGACCGTCTTGAGCACGCGCGTTAGCTCGCTGTACCTACGATGCTTCCTATCGGACTTGTATCCCACGATACGCCTGAAGTCGTTCACGGAATGCACGCGAGACATGATACCATCCACGGTGACACGGCTGGGCAGATAGCCCTTGAGGATTGACTGACCCTCATCGTCAAGCTCGCGCTCCCTTCGGGTTATCGCCGCATTGAACGCGCGCACGGCAGAGCGCAGGCGGTTGAGGCGCGAGGCAGTCCAGTTGAAGCCTGGCATCTCACATCACGACCCGAAGCCTCAACTGCTCTAGGCAACGGAATTCCTCGCCGTGCTCGGATACCACGTAGAAGCCGCGCGACTCGACTTGGCTGTAGAGCTGGAAGATGGCTGCAAGCGAGGCATCGAGGTGGAAGTGGAAGCGCCGCGACAGCGAGTCCGTGAGCCAGTTCTGACGGATACGCGCCTTCTCGAAGAACTTACGGCGATGGGTCTCGGACGAGAAGTAGAAACGGTACCCGTCAACCTCCTCATAGAACGGGCTGTCCTCGATGGCATAGCAGACGCCGTTACGTGTGATATCTGGCATATCTAACTCCTAATCAGAATCGCTAGCGATAATAGCTATCACATACAGGCCAATACATACGAGGCACATAAACGAGAATGCAAGCCACAGCCTATCACCGCTCAATGCATAGCAGTGCGCAAACGCAAACGCTGCCAATGCACAAAAACAGGTAATAATGTTGTCAAATATCAGTTTCTTCACAGCATTGACCTCCTGAAAATGAGGGGCGCACTGCGCCCCTCGGAATTGGCAGCTAGTCGAACGGGATGGGGTTGTCCTCGATGAACTCCACCGACATGTACTCGCGCCCGCGCTTGGGAGGTGCGCTTGGTGAACTTCATGGACACACCTGCGAGGAGGTTGAGCCGCCTGCCTCCTTGGACCCCCATATCCTTCTCGATGGTCTTGATATCATCGGTCACAATGGAGTTGCCGAACATGAAGTTCTCGGGATACCTCCTCGAACAGCATGACTGCAAACGGCGCGTCATCACCCTTGATGAAACCGTAGTCCTTGAGATGGAGACCCTTGCCGACGGGAATGTCCACCTTGGTACGCCCGTCCATGAACGGAATGCCCTCGCCCTTGTTGAACTTGTCGAAATAGCCCATTGCCTACCTCCTTGACCTTGTGGCGAACCCATTTTAGGTTACTTGATTGACCACGTGGGACATAGTGAGATGGGTGACAGAGAATACTATGCCCCACGTGACCAATCCGTAGGATTGGACGCGTTGCCGCTACTCATCGAGCGGCAGCTCCTCGCGGGAGTCGGCAATCTCAAGAAGCTTCTCAGTGGTGAACTTGTAGACAACCTTGGCAACCTTCTTGGAATATACCTCCGCGCCGCGCTTGCACTCGATACCCTTGGAAGCGATAAACTTGCGGATATCGGTCTTGGTAAGCGAAGATGCCTCAATCTCACCGACAGGAATCTGCACAAGGTCGTAACGACCGTCCTCAGCCCTCTCAAGAGCCTGAGTGCCGACCACATACTTGTAAAAAGTGATTTGACGTGCCATTTTGAATCCTTTCGTTAAAGTGGCAGAATTGGAACATGTTTATTATGGCAAAAAATGGTAAACATAGACAACTGTAAATCTGAAAATGTAAGAAGTTTCACAAAATCTTCACATACTATTCATCGTAGTAAACTTTGCACAGAGCCAACTTATACTCAAATAGACCCTTTTTATTGACAAAATCGATAACAGTTTCACCCGAAATACCTAAACAATCCTCGGAAAAATCCAATACGCCATTCAAATCAGTAACATACCCATAAATAGCCGAAATGCCCATAACATCCAACATATCAATCTTAGAGATACGTTCACGCCGATAATGGGACGGAATAACTTTCGATACCCTAACGAAATAATGAGGAAACGGACAATCTGTAAAATACACCTAACCGAAATAAGAATACAACTGTTCATCCATTTTAGTCTCCTTTCAATATGACCATGGCTACCGACTCGGGAGAGTCGGCAGACTGGGCATATTAAATCACACGGCAATACCGAACACTATAGACATACTTTTTCACAGACCACGAATCATCGCGTTTGGCAGTCATCAATGCAGCCCACTTATAAGCCTCAGCCGATGTGACAAAAACATTAACGTCAAACTTTTCTGTAACCTCAATCCTCCCGCACTCATCGAAAATAGTATAAAGCGAAACAATATAACAATCACCACTATCCGAAATACACGGCTACTTTCTACTAAAATTAATAGTACGAATCTCATCAAGAGTAAATTTTCTAACATCAGCCATCATAACTCCTATCTATCCGATATAATAAGCGTGATTGCATGTCGGCGTGATATGCGCGTGCATCATCTCGCCCGTCTCGGGATGCGGAAAATCAAAATCGACCGTAAACATATTAATATTATGCGATGCAATGCAAAAACGCTCGCCATTGAACTTATAGCAGAGCATGCGGCAATACTCATACGCTGCCGCTTTCTTGGACGAATACGAACCATAAACGTCATCGAGCGTCATAGGCATAGAACGTCCAGCACAATCAGTCAATGGAGTACGACCGACACGCTTACGAGGATGCACAGTAAACCATTCGTTCAACTTAACCATGATAAACTCCCATCTTTTTATCTGGCTATCGCTGCCGATTCCGTAGAATCGGCAGAGTAGGCATATTAAAATTCAAACGAACTAACCTGAACTATAATTTTCATCGATTCACCAGTTTCACCATCGAAAATAACAATTGTATCTAACTTGCGCAGTTCCACAAGGTCAATCAATTCAGCAAACTTTTTATAAGCCTCCGCCAAATTATCAGTTTTGAGCGCGTTTAAAACTTGGTCACCTAAAAAAGCATCTACTGAATATTGCATAACTAGCCCTTTCAACGTGGTGTTATCTCACAACACATATAATACACTATCTATAATATATGGACTACGTATATACCTATATGC
>CYGL01000414.1_pt1 | contig 17683 bp, 16 predicted proteins | sample 485531 | NCBI WGS metagenome assembly CYGL01 (sample SAMEA3497897, study PRJEB9818) | human gut metagenome | reverse complement strand
AAAACGTTGTTTGCTTTGCTATAATTAAGGACATGAGGGGAGGTGATAAAATGTCGAACCTCGGTAATAAAGAAATAATGGCGGAGAACATTCGCTACTATCTCAATAAACTAGACATACCAAGGACTAAGTTAGCTGAAATGCTAGGCGTTTCTTATTCATCTGTCACAGGGTGGGTAAACGGTGAATCTTATCCACGTATTGATAGGATAGAAGCCATGGCCAAGATTTTTAAAGTTAGCAAGTCTGATTTGGTCGAAAAAAGAGGAGTAGAAGAAAAGAGAATTGAAACTATTGTAGAGCCAATCTACAAAACGGTTCAAATTCCAGTTCTAAGCCATATTGCTTGCGGAGAACCGCTTTTAATCGAAGAAAACGCTACAGAGTATGTAACGGAACCGATTAATCAGTTACCCAATGGCAAATGCTTCTATTTGAGGGTTCAGGGCGATAGCATGATGCCAACGATACCTGATCGTTCGCTTGTGTTGGTTAGAAGCCAGCCGGAAGTTGAAAACGATGAGATAGCAGCAGTAGTTTTGCTTGACACTAACGAAGCAACGCTTAAACGCGTAAAATACGTAAGCGGCCAAATACTACTGATGCCTGATAACCCTAAATACGAGCCTATCGTATTAAAATGGGAAACAGAACCGGCTAAAATAGTACGGCAAAGCAGTTCGTATAACAATCGAACTGTAAAAAAATACCCGCCATGGCAAGGAGACAAAAGCCATAACGGGTAAATAAGTATCGTCTGTACCGTCATTATAACACGGTGCAGACACTTTTTGTATACATAGACCAAAAGTGATGTCATTAAAAGACTGCGGACTTACCATATAAAGGAGGACATCATATGTCAAAGAAGAATTACAGATGAAAACGGCAAAACGTATGTCGAGAAGAAGCCGTTTTACAAAAAGGGCTGTTTCTGGATTGTTGCCGTTGTTGCGGTTATCATCATCGGTGCGGTAGCAGGTAGCGGTAGCGGAGATAATGACAACGGCGGTACCAAAAGTTGAAAAGAACGACCGCCCAAGGCCAAAAAAATACAAGCACAAAGAAAGACTGATTTTTACTAAGGTCGGTGACACGGTAAAGGTTGGAGACGTCGTATATACGCTCAAATCGGTCGAGAAGACAGATGAGCGAAACGAGATGAACGACAAGCAGTTCAAAAACGTTTTGAAGGTCGTTTATCACGTCAAAAACGATGGTTCGGACGAATTGCCAATCGGTGCTGACTTAGATGTTTACGGTCCGGATAACAACAAGTTGGATACATACCCGATCAGCGGCACTACGGTTAACTCGGTAGCAGCTGGCAAAGAGATGGACGTAACCACCGGCTTCGGCACGGACAATCTGGGCGATTTTGAATTACAGTTCAAGCCGCTCATTTCGGTTAACAAAGCTGCTAAGTTTAAAGTCAACATTCAGTAACACAAAAAAGAACCTATCCACTCGGTCAAGGGATAGGCTCTTTTAATAATAAAATTGATGAGATTTATTAAGTTGTACTGTCATTGTACAACGGAAAGGGACATTATGACAAGTTACAGAAAATTAAGAGTAGCAACCTATACCAGAGTTTCAACTTTAGAACAAGCCGAAGAAGGCTACTCGATCCAAGAACAACAAGACAAACTGGAAAAATACTGCGAATTAAAAGACTGGACCATTACCCACAGATACTCTGATCCCGGCTTCAGCGGGTCGAATATCAAGCGCCCGGGGATCCGTGAGCTGATTGCAGCTGCAAAGCAGGGCGATTTTGATTTAGTACTGGTTTACAAACTTGACCGCTTGTCACGGTCTCAAAAAGATACCTTGTACTTAATCGAAGACGTGTTCCAGGCTAACCAAGTTGACTTTGTAAGCCTGTCAGAAATTTTGATACTTCCACGCCTTTTGGAAAAGCGATGATCGGGATCTTGTCCGTTTTTGCACAAACTTGAAAGAGAGCAAATCAAGGAGCGCATGACGATGGGTAAAATCGGCCGGGCAAAGTCAGGCAAAGCGATGGGCTGGAGCAACGTCCCCTTCGGTTACAATCTGGTTGGTGACGTATACGAAATCGATGAATTTCAAGCAACAATCGTCAAGCGTATCTTCTCCGAATATTTAAGTGGAGACAGCCCCGTTACAATTGCTAAGCGTTTAAACGATGAAGGTCACCTGGGCAAAGGAACACGGTGGTCTTGGAAGACAGTCAGAGATATCCTGATGAACGTGGTCTACACGGGCTATATCAGCTTCAAGGGCGAGTTATATCCTGGAATGCATAAACCTATCATTGATATGGAAACGTACAAGAATGCGCAAGCACAGCTTGAAATCAGACGGGTTAACGCGGACAACCCACGACCATTCAGAGCCAAATATATGCTGTCCGGGCTTTTGAAATGCCATTACTGCGGTTCGACGTTAGTAGTCGGAGTCAGCATCAACCAGCGGACTAAGGCGAGAAGCTATCGTTATAACTGCCCGAGTAGCCACCCGAGAAAAAATTCGACGTATAGTCAAAAGGCGGCTTGCCCGTCAAAATTTATCTATAAAGAAACTGCTGAAAAGCAGGTGATTGAAGAAATCGAAAAGTTGCCTAAAAATTTTAAGCATAAAAAAGCACCCACTGTAGATGTGGATGCATTAAAAAAGACAGATTAAAGCCATCAAGGGCAAACAGTCGAAACTGATGGATTTGTATCTCATTGACGGCATCGATGTGGAAGAGCTTAACCGGCGTAACGGCGAGTTTAACAAGCAAATCGAAGCCTTAAATAAAAATCTGAGCATTGTCCCGACTGAACCTGATGTGACTGAAGCCTTGAATCAGGCAAAAAATATCTCAGAGCTGAGCTACGATGAGCAAAAGAAGCTGGTCAGATTGCTGATCAGCAAGATCGAAGTTGCCAACGATTCCATCAAGATTCACTGGCGTTTTTAAATAATTTTAGAAACTTTCATTTCAATCACTGTTTCTAAAATTATTCTACTGTGTTATAATGAGTTTGTGGATATTTTATTCATCTTTCCTTTTAGCGGTGCATGATGTTGTAACTAGAATAGCCTCCTAATTTTGGTGCATAAAAAGGCCCCCGGTTTTAACCGAGGGTCTTTTTCTACATTCCGCTTAGTTTCTCGTCAATCATGTCTCGCAAGTTTTTCAAATCTTCACGGTACCGGCTGATGCCTGCTGCTTGCTTGGCTTCCTCAAAGCGGTCTGCTTTGCTTGATACAAAAGCTCTGGCGTTGCTCCAACGCGTCTGATAGTACGTCAAAGCCGGGTTTCTCTTTTCATAAGCCCTGACGGCCTTGATTTGTGATTCGCTTGTTTTCTTCATAATTCATTTCTCCTTACTTAACTTTATGAATTGTTGTCGGCAGATCATCGGGGGAGTCCGCATTGATGTAGACGGGTTCAATCCATTTTAAAATACGCTCACGGTCCGCACTGTCTCGTTTCCCGGTCCAAAAATGCGACCAGTGGCCACGGCGCAAATGCGGGCGGGGGCGTGCGTGCTGCTTATGATCGCCACCTTTTCGCTGCGTTTTTGCAGCGTATGAGCGGTTGCGCTTGATCGTGGCGCCTACACGTACCCCAACATCCCAGTGCCTGACTGGGCGCTTGTCGGTTGCTTTCGGTGTCTTCTTGGTTTGTGCGGTGGTCGGTCTGCGCTCTTGTACGTCAGCATTAGCAGCGCATAGATATAGCAACAGTTGTACTATTAGCTTAGATGCTCTCGTTGTAGCGCTATTTGGCGAGCGGACAAACTCAGCGCCATAACCCTTGGCCTCTTTGATGCTTAGTTCCTCGCTTTCTTCAAACGTTTTGGCGCTCAGGTGGATATCCAGCTGACCAAATGCCATAGTATCCGTGGATACAAACAGGCACTTGATCACGTCTTCTTTTTTGAGAGCAAAGAAGCCATCCATGGGTGTGTCTTGTGGGCCTTCCAGTTTAACGGGCATGCAGATGTATGCACACTTAAACGGCAGGCGTTTCAACGTGTCGCTGGCAACCGCTAAATCAGTTTGATCGCTCAAAGTCTCAAATAGTGTCTTGTCAAAGTCGTATATAGCTTTGGCATCTTTTAGCCATGCACCCTCAAAAGTGTTGGTAAGCGCATATCCTAACGCATTAAAACCCTCGGCATTGGTACACTCTTTTATGATATCCAGTGATCGCTGGACATCTTGCACTGTTGACAATTCCGGCACGGTACCTAGCAGTTTATCGTACCGCTTTTGCAGCTCGAGCGGAATGAGTTTTCTTTTTCTTTTCATATAGTCCTCCTCGAATACAAACAGCCCTGTTCCACTAAGAAACGGGGCTTCTTTTTTTATGCTATTCTTCAGGTTCCCCGAAAATTTCGATGTATTCGTCTGCATCAAGGCGCTTTTCCGCCCAATTCCTTGCCTGTTCTTCGGTGAACGGGATGATTGTCTCTCCGCCACCAGTCATGTCACCGATTGGCTGGCTGTATTCAGTCATTGCGCCCCCTTGACCGTACAGGAAAAATTCGCCGTTTTTCTTGCGATACAATGTTTCCGACACTTGTCGGAAGTCACTCTTTGAAAGACCGTTCCAAAAGTCCCCGAGTGCCACTGCAGTTTCGGTGTTGTACATTTTACCATTGATGATTTTTTTCATTTTAAATTCCTCCATTTCTTAACGGGCATCTCACCCGTGCGGTGGTTAACGGTCACTGCCGATTTTTTTATTTGCATTTCTTGGCACGATACTTAAACATCAAAGCATCGATTGTTTCCATAACGTTATGAAAAGCTTGGTCACAGCGTTCGTCTTCTTCTTCGGTTAAGAACTGGCTTCTTGGAAAGAAATCCCTGATGCCCTCATCCGAAGCACAAATGCTTAAGAGGGTTAAACTCTCATCGTCGAAATCAAGATCATCATAAGGGTCTCGCTTGGACTCTTCCCATAAGTCTTCATCTGTACATTGCCAAATGGCGATGTACACGCGGTCTTGCATGAGTCCCTTCGGGAACTTTTCAAAGTAATCTTCGATGTAGTAGCCGAATTGAATGCTTCCCATTACTTCAGCGATAAACATTTTTCCTTCTTCATTTTTATAAGTTACTTGCATTTTTAATTCCTCCGTTTTCTTTCCTTAACTTATGTCTTAATTATAACATATATGTTAGATGTTGCAACTCTTTTTTGCAACTTTTTTAAAAATATTTTTTGCACAAAAATAACCCCGTATGATACGATACGGGGCTTGAACGAAATATTTGTTTTATACCGGCAAAATAAATTCCTATATATATTTACTCTGCCGAGCATGACTCAATTATAACATCAATAGCTTAACCGTTGACCGACAAAAATTAGGTTAGGGTTGTTGATGTGGTTAGTCTGTACCAAATGACCGACCGACACTCCCAGTCTGCCGGCGATACCACTCAGCGTGTCCCCACGTCTTATCGTGTAGGTACGCGTGGCAGCGGCAGTCTGTCCGCTGATGGTCAGCCTGTCGCCCGGGTGCAGCATACTATAGATAGTCTTGCCGTTGCGTGCCGCCAACGTGTACATAGACATACCGTATCGATTTGCGATTGACCACCAAGAATCACCGCTTTGTACCGTGTACGTACCGCTTGTTTGCGTTGCTTGTTTGGCCGTCTGGAGTATCTCAACGTCTTTGCGGTTGATCCAGCTCATGATACCGCCTAGCAGCACCTTATCACCATTAGTCTGTACAACCGGGTACATGCGCCCTTTGATCCATGACGGGATAGACTGACCACTTGCCCAACGTTTAGCACCATAGTTGACCTTAACCGTGTACCCCGTGGAAATGTCTTTTTTGGGCGTGTTGTCCGCCACGATACCTTGCTTGACGGCGGTTGGTTTGCTTACGGGTTTGTTTGCGTCCCCGTCGCGATATCCGTTGTCGGTGATGCCGGTCAAGTCTACGTCCCCGTCCAGTCCGCCCACTACATAAGTTGAGGTAAACTGGAAAATCCCGATATTATCGAAAGACGGGAAAAAATTATAGTTAGGCTTTGTGGTTACATTATAGTCTGGATATGCTGCCAACCAAAGCGGGTATTTTTTAGCAAGGCTCGCCAAGTCTACGCGATTGACCAAATAGCTCTTATACCCGTACAAAACAGGTGTATAACCGGCTTGTTTGATACGGGTTAATGCATAATCAACTACTGCGGTGCTTTGTTGTCCGCTTTCCACGTCAAGCGCAACAATTGACCGTTTAGGCGTTTGTACTTTTGATAAGAAATAATCAAGCACCTTGTCCGCTTGTTGTTGCGTGGTGACATTTTGCCACCAAATGTAGGTATGTGCACGTCTGCTCATGGCAATAGTTGCCGCTACCTGCGTTTTGTACGTACTCTGATCATACGTGTTCCAACCGTCAACGGTTCCGCCGATTTGGCAGATGGCAAACTTATCATGAGCATATCCCCATTTGCCGGAAATCCCCTGGTATCTTGCCCAGTCTACTCCTTGATCTCCTTTAGCGGCTTGTGCAGTAAAGCCTACTGACATCAACGCAAGCGCACTTAAAACACTTAAGACAATTTTATTTTTGTTCATCGTTTTTCCCCTCTCGATACTCATCAGAAAGTTTGTAGATATATTTCTTAAGCCAAACCGGCACGGGTATGCCCATTTCTCCAAGATTTTCCACGATAGAAATTGCATAAAATAGGATATAAAAGATAAGCAGCGTGTCCGCCATGCCACTTGCTCCGTAAATATCGCAAAACGGATATAGCATACATACGACCAGCAAAAGCGTTGAGTGCTTGATAAGCCCGCCAATTCCCTTGCCGGACTCTGTCGTTTTATTGACCAGCGATTTCAAAAAGCCCGTCAAGATGTCGGCTAGAATGATTAAAAAGAATGCGAAAAATACGGGATTGTCAATCAGTTTTTCAAAATGTTCAAAATAAAGTTCATGTAATGACATATGGTAATCAGCTCCTTTTTATCCTACCCACCCACCCCGTTAATGCAGAAAATTCTGCATTAACTGTTATTTTTCGGTGTTTTTTGTCCTCATTTTTTGGACTTTAATGCAGAAATTTCCGCATTAAGCCTTTCGTTTTCCGTTTCAAGCTCTGCAATTTTAAGTGTCTTGTTGGCAATTTCAATAGCTAATCTTTGAAGTTCATTCATGCTATTTTCCCTCCGTTTGTTTTTCTGCGCCTACCTTGTTGACCAAAGACGGGTCAACCCCATTTTCTTTGCATAGCGATTTCTGCTCTGCAATCGCCGCCGCCATAAACTCTTTCTGCGCCGTTTTGATTTGCTCGTCCGGCGTATTGTAAACGGGCGTCCCGTCGTCCTTGTATTCGGACGGCGTGTCAAAGCCAATTGTCTGCACAACTGGTGTTGCTCCATCGCCCTTTAAGACTGTTGACATGGCAAAGGATTTGTCATCTGCCATGTATTGCAATTGCACTGTTTTTTTGATTTCCATTTATACCAATCCTTTCCATTAACCGCCCCAACCGTTATAAACGCCACCATCTCTTGGTAAGCCGCTTGTGTCGACGCGGTAATCATGAGTGAACAGAACCGTTCTCCCGTTTGCCGGGAATGCAATGCCGCCCCAGTTGTCTTTGTCCTGTACGATACACGGCACCTTTTGCCAGCTGCCCCAGTCGCTCCACGCCACCCATGCGGTACGTATGCCGTGATTAGCACCACCTGGGTTGATGTGAAGGTTGCCCCAGTTATATGTTTCTGTGCCGGCTTCTTCTGCATCACCCAATGAAATGGAGTGTGGATGCCCTGTGAATTGACCTATTTCGTCGATGATAAACCTCGGCGAGCAGTGACCGTTTTTGAATTCTTTTGTTTCGCCCCATCGAGGTTCCCATACTCCGATTTGGAAGTAATCTCCACCATACGGTCTGCCCCATATCTGCTCAGGCGTTATCGCAATGGCAATCCCACTCGCCCCGTTGCCAGTAACGCTTGCCGTTTCGTAATTCCAACCGTCCCCACGAATAAAACCTTGCCATTCTGACTGCCAATCGCTAGGCGCATTACCAGTATGCCCATTTAACTTAGCTGGCGTTTGGAACCACATACCCCACTTGTCTTGTTTCGTCTGCCATCTCTTCCGTGGGTCAGCGTCCGCCTTGCCGACTAAGATATAGTCGCTACAGTTGATAACGTTAGTATCGATATAACCGCTTTGGATATTCGTTGTGCTAGACGTGCCGGACGGGTCTTTACCGGTCGATGTGATTTTAACGCCGTTGAGCGTTCCCGTTGAAATGTTGCTTGCACTGACGTTGATAAGGTTAACCTTAGCAGCATTGAGCGTGCCGGTGGTGATTTTGTTAGCCGACAAGTTGCCGATGAAAGCGTCATTGATTGTCGCATTGGTCATCAGCGTTTTACCGTTCAAAGCGATTTTGTTTGCGTTGATATACGCATTTTCGTTGACTAGACCGGCGCTCGACAGTATCTTTGAGTTTTTGGCTATGCTTGCAGATAAGTTGTTACTTGTCTGCGTCAGCACTGATTGTTCTACTTTAGTGTTTAGTTTTGCGTCAGTTTCCGATTTGGTGTAAACGGAAGATAAGCGGTCACTCGTTGCGGTTATCTTGCCTGAAAGCGTGTTGATTTGCGATTGCGTGTAGTCATCAAGTTTGACAAAGCTAGCGTATGCGAGATACGTTTTAGCCGTCTTTAAAGTCAACGTCATTCCTTGTTGAAAAGTATGGTATAACGCCAGTTACGCCAGTCGGGTACAGTTACACGTTCCCTTTAACCACCCCCATTGGTCGGGTGGGATGGTAACGCGTAGGGCCTTGCTGATTATTTTACACTGCCTAGTTTTGGGATATCTCAAATCAGCTACTAACGATTATACTCAGCCTGTTATTTTGGTCATGAAAGTTAGGGGAAAAAGCTTCGACATAAAACACATCGCCAGCTTTAACCGGTATTTCTGCGTTGTTATAGCACAAGTCGTACTCGACGCTAGGACGGATCCAGTTATATAAGCCGTAAACCGGCCCGCCACCATCAAGCGTCGCTCTAGTTTTTAAATCTGCACAGTACCAGTCGCCAACGTCCCTGTCTTTAAAACTCTTTTTGCCGATAAGCTCCGTTGCTTGATTAGCAAGATCACCTTGTACTTTAGTTATGCTTGCACTCAATCCGTCTGTTGTCTGCTTGACATCTGCTGTCTTAGCATACCCGTTGAGGTCGCTTGCCGTCAGCTTGGCGGACAACGCCTTGTCTGTTTGAGTGACATATGATTGATACGTTGTCTTGTCTACTTTGCTTGATACGCTTGATTTGACTCCATTAACGTCAGTAGTCAGTTGCGTTATCTTGCCCGTATGGTCGCTTACGGTCGCTTTAATGCTCTTAGCGTCGGTTTGCAAACTTGATATGTCACCTTGCGCATTCTTGACATTGGTTTTGATACCGTTGACGTCCGCTTGCATGGTGGATATTTTACCCGTATTGCTTGATACAGTAGCTTTAATGTTCTTTGCGTCAGTCTGCAGTGTTGCAATATTGCCCTGTGCGTTTCCAACGGTGGTTTTAACCCCGTTAACGTCAGTGACGAGTTGAGCTATCTTACCTGTATTGCTTGATACAGTCGCCTTGACGCCCTTAGCATCAGTTTGCAGACTTGATATGTCGCCCTGTGCGTTTTTGACGTTGGTTTTAACCCCGTTGATATCAGTCTGCATGGTGGATATCTTGCCTGCGTTGTCTGCTACCGTGGTTTTAACCCCGTCAATGCTTTTGGTAACGTCTACCGTTTTTGCGTATCCGTTGAGGTCGCTTGCAACCAATTTCTCACTTAAAGCACGGTTGGTTTGCGTGACATACGTTTGATATACCGTGTTATCTACCTTGCCGGCTACTTTAGCGGACAATTCGCCTTGACTTTTCTTGACCTCGGCTACCGTTCCAGTCACGTTTGCTAAGTCTTTTTGTGCTTGCGTGATGTCAGCTTGAGCTTGTTGGTAGTCAGCGTCTGCGCTTGCCTTATTGCCAGCTACCTCTTTTGCTAAAGCGGTGTAGTCATCACTCACTCGCTTGTAGTCTGCGTCAACACTCGACTTGTTGTCGGCGACCTCTTTCGCAAGCGTGGTGTAGCTATCGTTTGCCTGCTTGGCTTGCTTGAGTGCTTCGCCAGTCTGTGCCTTGGCTCCGTTTGCTGTGTTGGTAGCTTTGATTGCCTCGTCATATGCGTTCTGTGCATCGGTTTTGGCTTGCGCCATGTCGGATTTGGCTTGGTCAAGCTCGTTTTGCACCGTGGTTAAGTCTGCGGTTGACGCTAGCAGCTGCCACGTGCCGTCTTGGTACTGATACATCTCGATCTCGCCATTTTCCAGTTTTTTATACCAAAGGTCGCCATTTTTCGGGTTTGCCGGTTCTGTTTTACCATAGTAGTTGGTATTTTTGCCGTTTGCGCTGACGATTTCTTTAGTGAGTTCATCTTGTTTTTTAGACAGGTCGGCTACGTTGCTTTCCAATTTGCCCACTTGGCTCGCACTCGGCAGCTTGTTAACAACCGTCTGCAAGCGTGCCAGCTTGTCAGCTAATCGGCTTGATAAAAGCCGGTAGTTACAGAATTCAATTGTATTTTGCGACGGGTCCGTATACGATTTTTCCAGTTTGGCCACCCGTGCCGACAGATACAATGCCGGATTATAGTCATGATCGATAATCGTTACCGTATCGCCGATTTTAAGCGTACTGTCGATAATCTTGACGTCCGCCGTGTACGTGTACTGCGGTTCGCTGTACGTTTTAAGCCGTGTGACAGTGCGGTTCAGCAGCTCGCTGGCCGATTGTGTGTCATACTCATAAAACGCTTCTATATAGGTTACTTGGCCGGGATTAAAACGCTTGTTGGCGTCAACGGCACGCAAAAACTTGTCACCTTTAGTCGTAACGAGACCGTCTTTGTTATACTCCAAATCAGCAAAATCGATGTTTCCGGCATCTTGCGTATTTCCTTGACCGTCTTCGGTCTGGATAGTTCCGCCTACCCCACATAAAGCGGTGACAAACTCAGCTCTTGACTCTTTCTTTGTGATATCGTCCAATTCGTGACTATATACCATTTGCACGTCTGACCGGTCACTGCCCACGCTTTTATACACGCTGATTTTAAACTCCGACGGGGCGTTCATCTTGACGGCGACATCAAAAGTGCATTCAGCATTATCAAAACCTTTAAGAATTGACAACAGACGGCCTAAACCGGTATCTCGCCCCTCATACTTCAGCGTGCGCTCAAGGCCAGCTAGCTGATTGACGCCCAATTTCCACGGTGTGCCACTCGTCACGATGTTAAAGTAGTATTCAAAACTATGCGGGCCATTGGCTTTCCAGATGTCGCACGCCTTGTTCAGCAACTCAATACCGGCATCTTCTGCATACACTGTCTTTGTGTACTGCGTTTCTTCGTAATCTAAAATCGTAAACAGCCACGTCTTGCCGTCATCATCTTGCAACACGATATAGTTTCCACTATCCATGTACCGACTGGCTTCATCACTCTTGCTGATCTTAAACTCATATGAGCTCGACCCTGCGTCAAGCGTGAGCGTGTGCTTATCGTCATAAATACCGCTGGTGGTAGCCAGTGTTTCTCTTGCCCTGTTTAAAACATAAATTTGCACGTCTCATCGTTCCTTTCTACAAATATTTGCGCCTGATATACGCGGTCACGTCCGGCCGGTTGGCAAAATTCGAGTAGCTGAAAGTAATGTGGTTATTGCCTGGGTTGACCATGATAGGCTGACTGCCGATATCTTGATACTTCAACGCCGACCCGCCGTTAAGCTTTGTGGTCACTTTGCCGTTATCGCCGGTGATAACCAGTTTGTCGCCTTCTTTTAAGATGTTAGGAATATTGGTATATGTTTCCACGTTATCTTTTCTGATCCAGAAATCATACAAATCGTTCCACATTCCCGTCTTATCGTGGTCCTGCCAAATGGCTTTCCAGTACGTCATGCCACCGACCAGGCGGGCACCCGCGTCAGTGTCCGTATAGCTGACAACCTGCTTAATCGCATTGCTTCCTTCAATGCTCTGGAGCGTGATTGTAAACGTGTTTCCACTGCGCTGGACATTGATTGCACCAAAGAAATTGTCCCACCTGGCGTTGTTTTCGTCAGTAAAAATCCATCTGTCACCGACACGGATCTTGACTGAGCCGTGGCAGTTTTCCCATTTCCACAACTGGACAGATACCAGCAATTTGCGGTTGACGTCCCACAAATTAAACTGTTGCAATCCGTGCATGCGGATATTGCCGAAAAGAAACTGCGTGTAGAAATGCGCTGTGAAATTCTTGATTGCACTGTCGGTCGGAAATGTCATGCTTGCTGACGGGCCGTGCCAGCCCTTGGTCGTTCCAGTTCCGTCCTGCCCACTGCCCCATGCGGTCGCACCGCCCTGCGCATTGCGCAAGACGCCATCTTGCTTCATGTGTCTGTCCCGGATCTTCAAATGCCCCCTGTTGCAAACGGATTTGCGTTCCAGTCGTTGAGCACGCCTGCGTTGATGGTCCACTGTTTGAGCCCATGGTCAGGATTATCGTCACGCTGAGCAATCCACTGCGATTTGACGGTTGTTCGACCGTCCACTTCGTCGGGATTGCCGAGCAGATATGCCGTTTTGCCGTTGGCAATGCCGATATATCCATTCTCTCCGTGGTTGGTCAGCTCGAAGCGTACCGGTACAGGTTGCGTGCCCTCGTTGACCACATTGAGCGCGTTAGTTACCGGCGTTGCAACGAGCATGGTCAGTTGGATATAGTCCAAACAAATATCTGTTTCGCCCGTGCTTGATTTTCCGTAAATGTCTACATATAAATTGCCGTTACTGTCTACATAGCTAAACAGATCGTCTGATGTCTGATAATCCAACTCAAGCATTGCCGGCTTGCTTTGCGTATGAGTTACCGCACTCGCCCAACCGGTAGCGGGTTTATAGGCTTGCGCATAAAAGCCGTTGCTGCCATAGCCCCAAATCTTGATGTTTGCCGAGCTGACGTTGTTTTTGACCCAGTTCAAGCGCTCAACATCACCGGCAATCCCGTATTTAGCAAAGAAACCGGGTTGAGCTTGCTCGACTGCGCCTACAATGTTCAGCTTGGCGACAAAATGCGGTACTTGATAGCGCCACAAATTCTGCGGCCTTACGATTGTTGACCAGTCGCAATAATTCCCGTTGCCGGCAGCGTCATTGGTGTATCTCAGGTATACCCTCAACCGTTTGTTAGCCATGTCGTTGGTCCAAGGCAAAATCCCCTCAAAGCCACACATGCCACTGCCGGCTACGTTTGAGTGTGTTTGTTGGATATCCGGACGAGAAGCAAGCGTAACTCTAAGCCGACTGTACTCGTGATTTCTGCTATCTTCATCAGTCACTATGATATAAGCGTATCTGCGCCATGTTGACGAGTTATCCACATGCCAGCCTTTGATTTTGAGCTTGTCGCCCTCGATCTTGATACTGTCTAACCCGCCGCTCTCAGTCGCATACAATTGGAAGTTACCTAAAGAGTTGTCATATTCGCTTTTTGCAGCACTCGAAGCACATTGGCCGTTCAAACCGCCAAGATAACCATACTCAAGCTGAGTAAGCTCTTGCGTATAGTAGCCAGGCGGTTCGATTGCCCCATCTCCTACCACATGCCCCTTGTAGATTGCATGCGGTACGGGCGACGCTTTGCCTGCCACTTTGTCGGTCATATCTACGCTGATTTGTTGAGCAGTCGTCTGGTCGCCAAACGTAAAAACATCTTCTTTGTTTGCGTATGCGTACGGGTCAAAGCACGCAAATTCAAAACTTGAGATTACGGACAGACGGCCGCCCTCCGGCGTATCAGCGTCAGAAAGTGTCCCGACGAAATACTTGTCCGGATCATCGGCAAAGCTGATTTTCTTGTTTTCTCCGCTCAAGATTTGATTGAGCTTATAGTAAATCTCTCTGAAACGTTGCGGTGTTTCTGCGTCAATCTGATATTTGACCGTGATTTTACGTGGTTCACGGCGTTTCTTCTGTAGCGTCGAACCGTCTTGGTTGCCGACCGTCACGGTGGTTAGGCTATAGCCGACAAGCTCTCGTCCGGTTACCTGCAGCGTGGTAAATTCCGGAATCGCCTGGTCAAGCGTTACACCGTCCACCGTCACCGCCTCAGGCGATAGCCATGCATCGCCTGTCATATCGTGATTATTTAAATCGATAAAATCGTACAAAATCATCCCCCCTATCTGTTGCCGTACAAACGCTGACTGCGTGCCTGTCTGCGGTTGAGCTCGTCTTCCAGCGGTTGAGCCGTAATCTTGGCAATCGTCTTGCCGTCAAGGTTAACTGGTACTTCCACGGTGATCGTGCTGTGCATGTTGACATCTGCACTGTATGCTTGAGCAAACGCCGTGTTAAAGCCGTCTGTTGCCAACGCTGACCAATCGTTTGCCGGCTTAACTACTGCACAATCTGCTAGTGTTTGAGCCGCTTTGGCCACCATGCCTTTGTTGCCAGTCAACCCGTTTGCAAAGCCGGCAACAACATAGTATCCGACCTGATCGCGCATGACACGCGACGGGGAATGAATACCCAGTGCCGATTTGGCTGCGTCAAGTGCTGATTTTGCCATGTGAGCGGCAGCGTCAACCGCACTGCCAATAGCACCTCTAATCCCTTTGACAAAGCCCATAACGAAGTTTCGACCGGCGCTGAACAGTGATTCAGCCTTACTCCTCACGGCGTTAATGGCTCTGCCCATGCCACTGCTGATGGCACTTATGACGCCACCAAAAGCACCACTGACAACGCCGCTTAAAGAGTGCCAAATGCCGCTGAACGCTGATTTTACGTCATTCCATGCCGCTCTCCAGTTGCCTTTTATCGCGTTGGTGATTGCTCTGATAATGCTTGCGATCGCATTAATGCACGATGACACGATTGATATGATACTGTTCCAAACCCCCGATGCAATCGCCTTGATGCCGTTCCAAACGCCATTCCAAATCCCCTGTATTGCGTTAAGCGCTCCGCTGATGACAGCTCTAACGATGTTAATGGCCGTACTGATAACGGTTTTAATCGCATTCCAGATGTTGGACGCAATATTTTTGATACCATTCCAAATGCCGGACCACCAGTCAGTGATACCGGACCATGCAGACTCTACACCACTTACGACCGGTGTTACCACTGTTCCGACAAAACCGCTCCAAATTCCCGATGCAAAGCTGACAATCCCTTGCCAAAGCCCGCTGAAGAAATCGGTTATACCCGACCATACAGACTTAAAGAACTCGGCCACGGGCGTTACGACAGTTGTTACAAAGCCGTTCCACACGGTGGACGCAAATCCGGTGATAGTCTGCCATAAGCTGCTAAAGAAGTCAGCGATACCTTGCCAAGCTGACTTAACACCCTCAACTACCGGGTTTACGACGTTAGTTACGAAACCGCTCCACACGGCTTGAGCAGCGCTTGTAATTGCGTCCCATAAGGTTTGGAAGAACTCTTTGAGCGCATCCCACAAATTCTTAAAAGCGTCAATCACCGGTTGGATTGATGTCAAGAATGACTGCCAGTATGGCGATACCGCGTCAACGATCGATTGCCACAAATCGCTGAACCATTCCTTGACGCCACTCCATGCATTTTGAATGGCGTCTACGGCACTGCTGGCCATATCAGTGATTCCGCTCCAAATACCGCTGAAGAAGCTAGTGACACCGTTCCAAACGCCCTTGACTTTATCCGGTACGCTTGTTATGAATTCTGCTACAGCGTCCCATACGCTTGACGCAACCTCTTTAATGCCATTCCAACAATCAGACAAAAACGACGTGAACTGCGACCATAACTGCTGGCCTAATTTCGTTTTCGTGAAAAACAACGTCAGCGCCGTGACTACTGCTGCAATAGCAGCAATGATAAGCACCATAGGATTAGCAGCGGCGAAACCGGCAATTGCAGCACCTACTTTGGCAATACCGCCGGCAATCGTGGTAAGAACACCAACAGCTGTGCCGGCAACCTCGCCAAGTGCTGATATTGCCGTAACCAGTTTGCTATAGCCTGAGGCGACCGAAAGAATTGTTCCGACGACGCCCTTGCCTACTTTGACCGCTGACCACAACGCAAGCAAAACCTTTGCGGCCGTCATTACACCGTCCTTATGATTTTCGAGAAAATTGAAAAACGACATCAGTGCATTCTTAACGTCTGAGCAGACCTGCTTGATTGTCGGCAGTTCTTTTTTAAGATAACCAAGCGCCACTTCCGTTCCCTTCGAAACAACGGGACCGATAGCCGTGAAAGCGTCGTTGATAACATATTTTAAATTATCGAGCTGCTTTGCAATTGAGCCGAAACCTGCGTCGGAAAAGCCGTCGTTGATATACGTCAACATGTTAGACAGGTTCTTGACCACAGAATTTTTCAGGTTCTCAAAAGATGTCCCGATTCCGGCAGAGTTCTTGTGTGCAAGTGATGCAAATCCGTTCTGCGCCTGATCAAGCTCGATGAATTTGTCGTTGAGCTGATCGATGGTGATCGAGCCGTCTTGAAGTTTGGCGTACAAATCCATCTCAGCCGATTTGCCGGTCAGTCCGAACGAATTGGCCACTTTGCGCAAGGCAATCGGCATGGTTTCCATCAACGTGCGATACGACATCAGATCGACCTTGCCTGTGGATAACATCTGTGTATACTGTGTCAGACCACGGCTTGCGTCTCCAGCTGACGCACCACTTGCCAGAAAAGCATCATTGAGTGCTACCGCTGACTGTGCCGCTTTCGAAGCAGAGCCCGTCAGTGGCGCCAGTTGCTGAGCACTGGACGTGATTTCGTCAAGCGATGTCGGCAGACCGTCAATGCCTTTTTGCAGTATTTGCGAAGACTTGGCCACGTCACGTGTACTGTAGCCCAGTGCCTTCATTACCACTGGATACTTGTTCAGCGTATCGAAACGGCTGATTGCACCGCTCAGGCTGTCCTTGACAACACCCATGGCGGCACTGGTCAGTTTGCTTGCCACCGCAAACAGAGCACCGAATTTAATAGCGCCAATTCCTGTTTTTTCTGACGTTTCCTTAAGGCCGTCAAGACCTTTCTTGGCGTTTTCAAGCCCTTTAGTAAAACCACTGTCATAAGCCTTGAGAACCGCCGTCAGTCCGAATTCCGCCATTGTCACTCACCCCTTTCTTTTGTTTTTGCATTTCTTCCCACTCCCGCTGCCTTTTCTGGAGCACTTTTGCCGTTTTGATTTTTTCGAGCCGTGGCGAAGTGTACCACGGCTCGTATGTCGACCGCACCTTATCTATGGCCTTTTCAGTCTGGAAAACGTCAGACGGCCCTTTGAACCGGTATTTCTTGCCGTTGTTGCTCTTTGCGTCACGTGTGTAAAAAGCCAGTTGCCACAGATGGTCCTGCAGAGCAATCTCACGCAGTTGCCACGCTTCCATACGAAGTTGATACTCACGAAGTGTCATTTTGTCGATGTCTTCCATGTCTGTAATGCCGAGGTACGCCAGGCAGTTAAGCTGAATGTCATAGTACTCGTGTTCGGGCGTAGTAGTGGTCAGGCTTTTGCCGCCGCCATCATCTGCTTTAAAGGGGCTGCCGTCACATTACTTTCTTTCAGGGCGTCGACGAGTGCGTCAACAAGCT
>CYGL01000413.1_pt1 | contig 17687 bp, 32 predicted proteins | sample 485531 | NCBI WGS metagenome assembly CYGL01 (sample SAMEA3497897, study PRJEB9818) | human gut metagenome | reverse complement strand
GGACGTCGAACGGTGGCGCTGCTGCATCCGGTAACTTCGCGGCCAGATCGCCCGCTATGCGCCGGCCCCTCAGTAGGCACGCAAGCACCGTCCCGGCAGGGCTCGAACCTGCAACATGCGGTTTGGAGACCGCTGCTCTACCGCTTGAGCTACCGGAGTATAAAAGCCGCCCTTGGAATCGAACCAGCCGTGTCTACACACACGCGCCGCGCTACCAAACTGCGCTCAGGCGGTCATATAAAAACAGCTCCGGTTCTCCGCCGGGGGCTGTTGGTTGGCGCACATCCTGTCAGGAAAGCTACACCTTGGCAAGGATTCTAAGGCCTTTTCTCGGCACGTGAGGTTAAACGTGCGGCCTTGCGGGTCGTCTAGTCCATGCGCCTTATGGTGCGAAACCGTGGATTCGAACCACGCGGAGGGGGAGGTGCGCACCCTGCCCCAGTCACTCAGAGCCGCCGCCCTGAATGGAGCCGTGCCAAAATCTCGCATAGAAGCAGCCCGCGAAACGTGAAGAGAGAACAAAAACCTGCAAACCTGAAAGGAGGAAAAGGAAAATGTCAAGAAGGGACACGTTTCGGAGGCTGCGTGCATCGGTTTGCCTTTTGGCTTTTCCGATGATACAATTTTACACCATGCGATAGTGAAACCGCAATGTAATGACAGTGCAATGTTTTAAAGGCTCAGTTCCTCCATTGCTTTGCGCCGCAAGACGTAGACCATGCGCAGAGAGTAATGCATATCCTTTGCGATCCTGTCCCACGTGAGGCAATCGAGATAGTACTTGTACAGTACCGTGTACGCTTTTTCGTTTTGGATCTGGGCGAGTGCGTTTCTGATTTCCAAGAATAACCTGTCGCAGACCGCTCTTTGCTCATAAGCGCGGCGTTCTGCTTCTTCCTCGCGTTCCACCGCCCGGGCAAGGTTCTGGCCGTCTTTGCTGCCGCCGGGGGTCGCTCTGAGACTCTGGGTGATGTGTCGTGTGGCTTCCTGCGCTTCTGCCAGACGGTCAGACAGCAAATAGTATCTCTTCTCTGCTTCACGGTAGCGGTTCAGCCATGCCTTGACGGCGCGGTAATCGGTTCCGTCCGGCTTCGGCGTGTCGGTGTCAGGTATCAATGTGCGGGTCATAGGCAAGCCTCCATTTCTTTGATCTCATCGCCCCAAGCGTCCCAACCGGGGGCGCGTTGTCTTGCGAAAAGTTCTATCCGCGGCACGTCGCCCATCAGCTCCACGATCCGCCGCCGAGTTTCGTCTGGCTTTTCGCTGTGCGCTTGAATCGAAGACTCTATCACTTGATGTACGGCATGGCACTTGATCTGGGCTGCGGCCTTGAACCTATGAGTTACGCCCAGAAGGCAAACTTCTGCATTCGCTCTGGTGTATGCTCCCATACCCCAAAACAATTTGCCGGATCTGTACGTCTTGACCCAAACAAATCCAGCCGTTTTATACTCAAATCCCCATGCCTTCATCACCTGAATTGCGTCTTCGATTTGCGGAAATGTCGCCCACAAAAACAAAACTGCTTCTTTTTGGGTGATGTTTTGCACGGGCAAACGGCAAATTTCATCCGTCGTCATGTTTTTGTAGTGCTGCGCGGCGTTGCCACGGCTTTTGGGTGACGTTCCATGCTGTCGGTAAGTCCATGGCGGGTCAGCATAGATCACCGCATATTTTTTATCAGGCAGATCCACGTTCATCATCTCTTTTCTGTGATCTCAATTTCCACCCTCGGATTCTCCCGGTCAAGCTCCACCCGGCTGCCATCGTGTGCAGCGACGATTTTGCTGTTGTCGTCTTCCAGCACGCGGGCCTTCACCAAAATGTCCGTTGTCGCCTCGATGAGGTTTGCCAGATCCACCCGGCGGGCGGTTTTCATGTAGTACACGCACCTCACGTTCACACGGGCAGAAACGGGGCTGCGCGGCCTTTTGATTTGCCGCAGGCAGTCTGTCTCATAATCCGCGTACGCCTTGCTAGGGGCAACAAATGGCGTGCCAGAGCGCGTACGCAGAATGCGGGCGGAATTTTTCTTGGTGCGCGGGTCGCCGTATAGGGTCAGCTTCATCTGCCGTCCTCCACATAAAACCAGGATTGTGGTGGTCGCTCAATATCTACAGGTTCATAGCCAAATTTTGTTGCCCGAAGTCTTGTGAAATCACTTAACAGTCGTGGGCGGTCGTAAATTTTCAAGTCAGAGATGTGCCAGCCGTATCCGTCACCGCCATTGAGATACTTTTCAGCCTGTGCTTCGGTCAGGCAAGCCGTTCGAAGCAGTTCGTCGGCGTTTTTGTACTGCAAATCTGACGTTTCGATGCATAGCTTGACAGGCTCTCTGCTGCCCGTTGCTCCAACATGTGTCAATCTGTCGATTTTATCGCAGACAAATGTACCGACGATGCGTTTCTCCATCTTCTGTAACCCGGTCTTTGGAAATCTTTGCCACCATGTCCCGGCACCGACGCAGTAGATGTACACCTTGAACGGCGTTTCCAGCTTCGGCCTTGTCTTGCGAATTTCTACGGTTTTCATCCCACTCCAAATCAGCTTGCACCAGTTTGGACGAATGCTCAAAAGTACAGCTTTCATTAAGTATCACCCCCATTGTTCAGCCATAGCTTTTGCAATGCCCGGAAATGTTTTGCTCCTCTGTTTCGCCGTTCTGTGGCCACTTTGAGACCATGCGTCTTTTCGTTTTACCGCACGATGATCTGACGATGAGACCCATTTCGATGTAGGTATAACGATGTCTGTGGCGAAAAGAATCGGAAGTTTTTTAGTCCACAAGCACGTTGTTTTCATGTATTCATCTCCGAACATATACGGCTGAATAATCTGACTGTATTCTGGTAGTCCAAAGATTCGCATTGGAATTGGATTTTCTATTGCTATTTTGTCAACAGGGGCATCCCAAAACTTCATGAAAAAATCTCGTGCATCACATCCCTTTTTATATCGCTCTGCTTGAATTTTGCCGTCAATCACTAACCTGCTTCCACCGGCTTTTGTCAAATAAGTGCAAGGTGGGTGCGCAATGAGCAAGTCCCACTTTCCAATGTTATGCGTTACGCCGTCCATCGTCACGACTTGCCCCCCCCTCAACAGCCTTGAGCGCATCGCCCAAGATGTGCCACTCAGGATGCCCGCCGGACGGATCAATCAGGTCGCACGAGTAGGCTTCATGCCCACGGGCACGGAACGCCTTGCATACTTCCTGCGATTCCTCGCAGGCGATAAGTACTTTCACCGTTTTCTTCCTCCCATCCATCCTTCTTTGTTGAAATCATTGCGGCTGATCCGCTCTGCCGCGTGGTTCCCGTTGATGTAGATCCGCTGTGCTTTCAGCTGGCTCTTGTACTCTGCGTACCGTGGGCAGCTGTCGTGGCAGATCGGGTGCCGGTCGGGGCAGTGATAGCAGGGCTCAGGAATCACCATTTTGCAACTCCTTCTTTGTCGGTCCATTCACCCGCAGCCTTGCCGCTTCACGCGGAGCGGTGGTGATGTCGGCCTGCGCCTGCTTTAAAAACTCGGCCCGGCGGTATGTAAGGTCTGGCATCTCAGCCAGCTTTGCCAGCCCCCCAACGCTCCCAGCATAGGATTTCGCCGCCGGGGGAAGCTGGTCATACAGGGCTTTCAGCTCTTTTGTGCCGTCACTCCGCAGCAGCCCTCCCTTTTCGTCAATTCCGATGACCATCGGAAACTTGCGCCAGCTCAAGAATGTCTGCGCTTTACGTGCTGCCACTGCCAGAGCTTCCCATTCAGCGGACGGGTCAAGGCTCTGGGAAAGCTGCTTGAAGATATCAGCCACCGTGACCGGATAAACACATACCCGGTTTTGCCGCCAGAAAGGCCCGCTTGACCGTATCGCCGTCATAATCGCCAAACTGGTACGCCCACACATCGATGGTGGTCTGCATCTCCTCGTCGGTCAGCGGCTTGGAGCCCAGCTTGTACAGTACAAAATTCATGCGGATCAACTTTGCCACGTCTTCCCGTGTCATGTCTCAAACCCTCTTTCTCTGTCCATTTTCGCCAGCACCCGGGCAAGCTGGTCATCTACGGTTTCGGTTGGTTTGCGGTTATATCCGGACGTCTGTTCTTTGTCTCTGGATATCCACCCGGATGCAGCCGCCTTCCACTTTTTCATCGGGTTCTTTCCTACGCGCCACCCGTTGGACTCGTAGTAAGCAAAAAATCTTTCGGCTTGGGCGTTCGTTCCGCCTTTTTCGGCAAAGTACGCCTTGACCTCCGCAATGTCCGGTGGGTGAAATCTGGCCGTCTTGGTCTCCAGCGTGGGCGTCGGCGCGTCAGCGCCTTTCTTTATATCCCCGTTAGGGGATATTTCTTTATAAACAGATTCAGACTCAGACTCAGATACAGATAAGCTATTTTTGCTATTGGCAAAATGGCATTTGCTATTTTTGCTATTGGCATCAATGGCTTTGCTATCGGATTTCCAACGCTTTTCCGCGCCTTTTCTTCCGGCTTCCTGCCGTGCTTCGGACGTGTTGGAATACTTTTGTACGTTCATTTCATCAAATGCTTTCACAGTTTTCCACATCATCCGCATGGAACGATCTGAAAATTCCGGCTCCGTCCCCGCTTCCACATACGTCGCATAGGCACGGACAAATTGCCCAAACTCTTCATCGGTCAATTCTTCCATCGTGTGAACGTGTTCCAAAAGCAGTATGAAACTGGTTCGTTTTTTCCCCGGCATACTCCACCTCCTTTCTCGTTTTTGCGCGCCCGTATAGCCAGATAGCACAGCTTGCGGAATCAGAAGGGGAGATCTTCTGCGTCTTCGTTGATGGGGTCATACTCAGAAGAGGGGGCCGCTTCGGGTGCAGCGGTGCTGCGCGGTGCATAGTCTGCAAGAGCTTCACCGGAGTACATCTGCGCACCCTGAAGGTCTGCCGGGCCTGCTTCAGGCTCTGCAGGTTCTGGCGGAGGGCCGGGCTGCGCCATCAGGTCGATCATCTGCTGCAGCCAGCGGAACGTTACAAGCCCGCCGGGCTGAACATCATCCGCGTCCACGTCGTAGTGGGTCTTGCCGTTATACTCCCGCTCTTTTCAGCTTCTGGGCAAAAACTGTGACCTGATCGCCTTTCTGCAGCATGCCGTCCCACTGGTCAATGCCGTGCCAGAGGTTTACACCCACAAAGAAGCTCTGCCATTTGCCGGATTCATCCTGTGTGCGACTGGCTTTCAGGTCGAATTTCAGCACCCGTTTCTGACCGGCATCACGAAGCGCGGGGTCTTTGGCAATCTCGCCGTGCAGCATGATGCCGCTCCTGGTCTGGACGATCATGCATCATCACCACCAAACGGATCATCGGCGCTTTCCTCTGCGGAGGGTGCATCCGGGGGCAGGGATCAGGGGTGCCCGCCGTCTTGCGGTGACGGTGGGAGCCTGCAAAAGGATCCGGCGCCGGCAGATCCTCAGCGACTTCGCGGGCGGTGCTTTCGGCATCTACATGGACAGAGACCTCGCTTTCGTCGCACAGAGCGCCAAAGGTAGACGGGAACGCTTCGCGCAGGGCGTGCACCAAAGCCACCTTGCGGATCATGGTAGCCTTTTTGCCATTCCAGAGAGATTTGCCGGTGTCGTACTCACTGAGCTTGACTTCCTCGTAGCTGGCGCGGGTACGGTCCTTACGGTAGACCTTTGCCCAGCCACCCAGAAGGGTCTCGCCGCCGTCTCCATCATAGACAATAGATCCCTCACGGTTCAGCAGCTGGCCATCTGCGGTCAGGACGATCACGCCCGCCTCAAAACCATCATAAGCAGGGTGACGCTCAGCCATCTGCATATAGCAGTTCTTGCCCAGCACGATGGTGCTGGCGGTGTCATCGTTCTTGTTGTCGTAGTGGATCAGATAGGCTTCCTTGGTGAAGGGGTTCAGGTGATACTGTTTGCAGGTCTCCAGAAAGATCTTGCATTCGGTATCGGTGGCTTTCGGCTCGATAAAGTTGCGGATGTCCGAAAAACTCACGGTAAAGTGCTGGCCGTCTGCGCCGGTGATCTCAACAGGGACGGACGGGGATGCGGCCTGCATAGCGGTGCTGCCCGCACGGTTGGCATTCTGAATGGAACGGTTTGCCGAAGCCTGAGCGTTGGAAACGGACGAAGTAGGCGCAGATGCGCCGGGTCGAGCAAGTGCCATAAGTAAATACCTCCAAAATTATTTGATAGAACCATAGCGGAAACCGCGCTCTGTGGCTCCCTGCTTAAACCATGCAATGTCTTCCGGGGTGAACTCCACCCAGAAGCTGTATTTCTTGCGGGCCGGAGCCTCCGGCTGTGCTGGTGCTGCGAATCTTTGAAGCATACCGAAATCCAATCTGCCATCCGGTGTGATGGCGGCATTGGCCTGCGCCGTTTGAGCCGCTTCTGCGGCGATCTTGCGCTCTTCATCGGTAGGAGGGGATAATGACCGGAGCAGCGGCCTGCGCCCGTTCTGCGGCTATTCTCTCGGCTTCTGCGCGGCGCTGTGCCGTCCCGGACATTCGTGGCGGTGGCTGTGCTCCACGAAGGGCAGCGTTCAGATTCAGCTCACGCAGATACTCCGTAGTACAAGCCTCTGCGTCCTCGCCGCAGGTCTCCCGGATCAGCCGCAGTTCTTCCCGCCGGGTCTCCACGCTCTTGCGCAACTCCCGGTTGGCCTTTGCCAGATCATAGGTCTTGTTCAGCCACTGGGGCGACAAGCAGGCGGTCAAAAGGGATAAGCTCCCGCCAGTTCTCCGATGCAGTCGGCATAAACAGCCTGCAGCGCATCCTGCTTGTCCTGCCGCTCGGCTTCCTCCACAGCCTTGACCTGAGCATCGATTGCGCCGGATACAGCCTTACACTGGCCCCTGCATCTGCTTGGCACTCTGCAAGAACTCTTCCAACGGCTTCATGTAAAAAGCCTTGGCGCTGCGGGCGGCATCGCTGAGCTGCTTGTCCAGCTTGTTTACGGCGGCGCGGTCGGCCTTGGCATCCTTGATGGTCTCCGGGGTGTAGACCCGCCCGGTGTAGGCGGCCAGCATCTCGGTCAGATTCTGCTGCACCTCGGCTTCATTCCACCGGATCGCGGGCAGCTCCGGGTGCTCCACCCGGACGGTCAATCCTTCTTGCATAAAAATTCACCTCATATACACAACGTTCATGTCTGCATCAAACACACAGTAAAGCTGTTCCGGCTTTCTCTTTGCCAGTTCATCGGCAATCACGATTGCATCTGATACAACCGGGAATGGCTGTTGCGAAACAAGCGCTGGCGGCTCTTGCTCCACATCGAAAATTCTCAAAAGTACCACTTGTAAAGCCTCCTGTTTTATGCTATTTTTGTGGTGATGGGCGGCGAAACTCATAACCCTTTGGGCTTGTCCGTGTTGGCGCACGGGCAGGCCTTTTTTGCGGCGTATTGGCGGCAGGCTGTCCACCTCATCACGACCGTGTACCACATGACGTGGCGGACTGTGTCAGGCATATGTGATTTTTCCCGATTCCTCTTCCAGAATCTCCCGCACGTTGTCCATCTCTTCGGCGCACATCTCCCAGACTCTTGCCCCGGGCAGAGTATTCAGCCCGAACGACAATGTCATCTGAAGCTTCAGCCTCTTCTTCACAACGTTTGGCGAGCCGCGTGTAGGACTTGACTTTGTCCTCAACGTACTGCTTCGCTGTCATCATGCCCCCACGCTCCTGATTCTCCGGATATTCCGGGTTGCGGGCGTGGGTGCGGTTGATCTTGCCGTACTTGCGCCGCTTTGCGGCTCTCTCCCTGTCCTCTGCGGCAAAGCCCAGACGAGCCAGCAGAACAGCGGCCAGAATTAGCACCAGCGACACCGTAAACAGCGTGCCGGAGATGTATCCGGTAGTCTGCGCTGTGCCCTCTGCGCCCATAGCTGTACCCATTCCAACGCCGCCAAAAATGACGGCCATCCAGTAGTAAGTAGTAGATTTGAGCTTCATGCGGATTCTCCTTTCTCAACGGCAGGGAAGAACAGCTCCCCGATTTCATTCTGCCGGATACCAAGCAGCTCACACATTGCAGCGATCTCCGTGCTTGTCCACGGATTATGCCCCTGCATCCTGCCGCTCATGGTATCCCGGCCAATGCCGATGTACTTAGCGACTTCCTGATCGCGGTAGCCGCAGCTGTGGAACCGGCCCCGAAGTTTCCAGTACGGAATCTGCCGGAAAGTGCCCTGTACGACCTTCATCATGCTTCAACCTCTTTTCTTTGATGTGTGCCAGCCGTTCCGGCTGCCTTGCATTCAAGCGCTGTTCAAGCCAGCGCTTGTTGTAGTGTTTCTTCACGGCTCATCCTCCACAAACTCTCCATTTTTGAGGGTGTACCAGACGTTTTCCTTGATGTGAGTGCCGTCTACTTTTGCCATCTTTGCCCACAGCATATTGCCGTCATCGTCGTACTCAGTCAGCATCAGATAGCAGCCCAGTGCGCCGCACGCCTTGCCGCGAGCACCGTTTACAACAGCAATGCTATCTTTTCCGTCTGCTTTTGCGCTGCAATATGCCCCAGTGGCTGCCGCCGTACTGTAATCGCCGCTCGAACCAGCCGTACTGCCATAGCCGCTCGAAAAAGGTTCTTTGCCCTTCACCCGATTAAAAACGGCATTCACCGTAGCTTTTACCAGCCCTGCAAAATTCACCTCACCTTTCACCGTCAGCTCAGTGCAGGCCAGTTTACTGTCCTCTTCGCTTTTATCCACGTTCCCGCCGCACTCGACCTCAAAGAAGCGCGGGCTGTCCTTCAGCGGGTAGTAATGCAGCACATCCATCGGGTTCTCGCAGGCGTGCATACCAGCGTTGCCGCAGTCTGCCTTGTCCTCGCGGTAGGTCTTGCCCACCTCGTACTGCTTGCCACGGCACTACATATTTTTGTCCATGGCCTTGTAGGCGATGATCTTTTCACTCATGGGTGGTGTCCTCCTTTCTATCAATGCCGCAGCACAACATTGGACGAATGAACCAAGTAGGTCACGCCGTCAATCACCACCTGAAGCTGATCGCCTTCATAGTCGCGCCAGCTTTCGACAGCGCCCTCGACAATCGTGCCGTCGGGCATTTTCAGCTGCGCCCAGTTGTATTCATAGGTCAGGTCGATTACCTGCTTATTGCATCCGGCCATCAGCAAAGAACTTGCCAATACGGACGTCACGCCAACAATAACTTTTTTCATGCTTGTTCCTCCTTTACGGTCCATACGGTTCAGGGTCATGTTACACACCACCTTCAAACGTCTGGTCAATGGCCTGCATGATGCTTGCAAGGCTTGCCAGCGTGCTGTATTTCTGTTTGTAGGTCTGGGCGTCCCGCCGGGCGTCTGCCATCATCTGATTGCAAAGGTCTGGCTTTTCCAAAACCTCTTCCAGCGGCATATAGCAGCGGCCCTCGTTCTCTTCCTCGGTGGTCTGTTCCAGCTCTTCATCCTTCCTCCCGGATGCAATCAGCAGCTTTCAGCGGCAAGGAAGAAACCACCTTGACATTGACATATGCCCGCACCGGTGGGCGCTCCTCGCGGATGATACGCACCGCGCCGACCATCTGCCGGGCCTGCCCCTGCCGGTACTTCTCGGCGGCAACATCGTCCCGCCACTCGAAGTCCTCATGCAGCACCGATTCCTCCGGCCTTGCGCTGTCCACCACCGCCGCCGGGGTCAGTTTACCGTCCCGCCTGCGGATTTCTTCAAACGCCTCATGCGCCTGTTCTGCGGTCGCGTGGTAGAACGCTGCGGTGTGCTCATTTTTCCACGCATAACCTTTGATATTTTTCATATGTAACCTCCTGTTTTTGATTTTGGCATTCCATGCCAGCCGCAACTCGACGCAACTCGCCTGACCTCAACAAACCTGGCCTGCCTTGCCATACCTCGCCATTACATAAAACGCCTGAACCAACCTGGCCGTACCAGCCGTACCTCTCCATTCCTTACCTCAGCACAACTCGCCAAGCCAGCCTTACCAAACCCGGCCAAATCCTTCCGAAACTAGCCTGTCCATAACAGCCACGCCTTGACTTACCAGTCCTCGGCATTCCTAACCCCGCCAGCCGTGCCTAGCCACAAAATGCCGTAACACGCCTAACCGGCCCTACCGGAATCTACCATTCCAAAGCCCGCCTTGGCTCGCCTAGCCAGCCAGATCAATCAAAGTTCTTGTCAACGTGGAACTTGCCGCAGCTGCCGCCTTTCTCAATGCCGCCACTCCGCCCAGGCCGCACATATCCTCCGCCCAGCTCGATCATGTTCAGGATGCTGTCCAGGTCGATCATGCCGCTGCCGCTGTTGTACTCAATGCGCAGATCTGCGTACCAGTTATAAAACGTTCGGGTGGTAGCGCAGGTCAGAGGTGCCCATGCCGATTTTCACCTCGTCCTGTGCCATCTCAAACTTGGGCTTGCTTTCATCGAAGGTCTTGATCTCGACAAACTCCGGGTTGTCTGTGCCAAAAACATGAAACAGACCGTTGCCGGTGACTTTGTTCTTCATCGCGCCAATGCGGTATGCTGCGGAAATGGCAGCAGCCTTGACGGCACAGGCCGGGAAGCCAAAGCGGGCCGTCTTGCCGTACTGGTGCAGCAGATCTTCCGTCCAGTCGCTGTATTCAATGTCCGGCTTGCCATCCAGCCAGTAAAGAGCCTCTGCACACTCGCCCGCCGGGTTCTTGGCAACCTTGTCCTTCTTGAGCAGCTTTTTGCCCTGCTGGGCCTGCAGCATCTCCTTCTTGGCCTTCTCGCTCCATGCGTGCACCAGCAGCGGGCTGTCGCCCACAATGCGGATGGTATACTCGGCCTTGATGATGGGCTTGACGCAGATAAACGTGGTCTCGTTGGTAGTAGTAGCTTTTTTCATCTTTGTAACCTCCAAAAATATATTGCTTACGAACTGTAGCTTTAGTGCTTCATGAACTGATTCACAAAGTAGACCTGACCTTTGCCGGTCACTTTGGGTGTCTTGTTGATGCTAGTGTGTCCATCGGAGTGCACCACGGTGGTCTCCTTGATCTCGAACAGGCCCTGCTCCACGGCCCGCCTGGTGGGCGATGTTGTAGTCGCTGCGCTTGGGGTCTTTGATAAGATAGCCGCGCTCCCGCATCCAGCTGAACAGCCGGTTCTGCCCGATCTGCACGCCGTTCTGGCACAGCAGCTTTGCCAGCTCGCCCACAAGGATGCTCTTCTTGCTGGCGCTCACGGCATCCGCAAAGATGCCTTTTCGGGGGTCAGCTCTGCGATCCACCTGTCCTTGTGCTCCAGCTCGTCGTGGGCGGCGATCAGGGGCCCGTGCCATCAGCTCCGCGCGGGAAAGCTGCGGGCGCTGTGCCAGCTTCTTCTCCATCTCGTTAAAGGCTGCAATGTACTTCAGCTTCCATTCCAGCGCGGCCTTGCCGGTAAAGCCCATGACCAGCAGGCTGAAACCGTCGCGGTTCATGAGGTATTCAGGAAGCTTCTTGTTCTGGGCGGAAATGTACTCCGATTTGAAGAACATGGAGGACAGCCCAATTTTGGACTCTCCGCCAATCAGATTTTCAATGTCGCGGAGAACGTGCTTATGCTCCTTGCCGAAGTTCTCAGCGATCTGGCGGCTGGATGCCACCGGCTCACCGTTCTGGGTGGATAAGATGATCTCGTTCAAAATAAACCTCCTTGTGGTCTGCCCATCCCGTGCTATACTTGAGCGGGAGGGGGTGAGAAAATGAATCAATGGGACTACCTGAACCAGCGTGCAGACGAATTAGAGCGTGCCTTGAACGCTGGCAGGGGAAATGTTAAAAGCCTGTACGACCCGCAACGACCAACGCTGTATAAGATTCAGCAGCAAAATGCTGATGATGTCCGCAAAATGCTGGAAATCATGCAGAAAAATCAAGAAGAGCAAGCGCGAGAAACCAAAAAGGCGCAAAGCTTTTCTCGTTGGAGCCTCGTCGTTGGAGTTCTTACCTTAGCAGCCACCATAATATTTGGAATACTACAAGTGACACATTAAGCACGGTTATCAAAATGCAGATAATCGTAATTGTGGTCGCGTCCCAGTCGTGCTTGCGGCTGGGCTTTTTGTTTTGGTTCACGGCTCTGCCTCCTTTGTCACTTGCGGCTCATTACCCACTTCAGCAGCATTGCGCCAATCCAGATTGCCGTTGATACGCCGAAAGAGAACTGCCAACCGATGAGCATGCAGATAAGCCACCAAAGGCCGGAAATGACAGCCCACGAAAAGCCAAAATAAATGATAATGAGCGCAATCGATGCAAGCGCAAGCAGAAATGTTTCAAAATCAGGCACTTGTATTCTCCTTTCCTTTTCCTTCCTCATCGTAGACCACAAGCTCGTTCAGCGTGACCTTGAAATACTTTGCAAGCTTGAGCAGCTGCGAGATGCTGGGACCGTAAACACTACGCTCCCACTTGCCGATTGCGCCGTTGCTCAGGCCTGCCGCCTCTTCCAGATCAGTGCGGCTCAGTCCGTGCAGCTTGCAAAACTGGTCAATTTTTGATACATTCACTAGCAATTCTCCTTTCCGGGCTTGAAAATCACTAGAAAATATGCTACTATGTAATTGCGAGGTACAAAGTGAATAAAATCTAGCGTCTGCCCGATATAATGTTGTCAGGGGCTTTGGTTTTGTTTGCTCCTTACGTTCTCTATTATATAGCCTAATTTTCTAGCTGTCAATAGAAAATTAGGCTATCGGAGGAATTTTTATGCGTTCTTTGCCGGAGTTAGTAGAATTTATCCGTGTATCGTGCAAAAACAGAAATAGTTCCATCACGAAAATGGAAAAAGACTTGAGCTTCGCCAATGGAACAGTTGGGAAGTGGGCCAACGGAAAGCGTTATCCGCCGAAAGATAAGCTATCACTGGTAGCCGATTTCTTGCAAATTTCTATTGAAGAGCTTATGGGTCAAGATTCAGAGCAAAAAGAAAAGCCCAGCACCGCCGGAGAGATGGACTTGAGCAGTCTGTCTCCTACGAGAATGCTGAGCTGGTGAAAAAGATTCTGAACGCTTCGGAAGCGAAAAAGAACGCGATCCGGGAGCTGCTCTGAATCAACTATTTAGAATATCGAGGACTTTCTGACGGAATGCAGGGTCACTCTTAAGCTTTTCGATGATTTTTCTGATTTCGTCCGGGCTGAAAGATGTGTCCTGCATTTTGTTTTGTCCTCCTTATATAATTGTTATGTGTGAGGTGTTGCGGCATGGGGCTTCTGTCTCTCGTCTTTGGGAAAAAAACTACATCTGAAACAAAGCCAGAAAGCAAACCTGATGCAGTAGCGGATAGTCCCAAAGCGGAAGAGAGTGAGTCTTCAAAGCCCTTTGTGGATGAGCCGCCAATTCCCGATGGAGATAAAAAGTTTTACGAAAAACCCGAGTATTACACTGACTTTGTTCCGTCATTTTCGCTTAAAGCCAAAAACGGAATGCTACGCGTGCAGTCTTTTGCAGAACGTAAGAAAGCTTCTTACCCGTCCCCTAGAGGGCTGTATGTGGGTGAAATTGCATTAATACACTATTGCTCTTTTGGCGATTATCCAGACCCAAAGCGGGGGTATCCCGGCTTCTGGTGGTTTGAATACGGTATGAAGAATGTCAATTTTTATCTGGAATCCCTTGAAGAAAGAGGGTTTATCCAGATGCAGGAAAACGGGAAGTACAAACCGACCGAACTCGGAGAGCAAGAAGTAAATGATAATTTTTATGTTATTTACATGAGAAACGCCCCCGGAATGACGGTTGATAACCTTGAGGCTTCCGATGATTTTTCGGTTTGGGGCATCAACCGGCGGCTTGCCGGAGGAGATCCGCGCAACTGGGAAGATGTTGTCTATCAGATATGGCGCGAGATTGACGAATACAAGGCTCGCAAAAAAGCCGAGGAAGATGCAAAGCTCAAAGCCGTTGGAATCGATGCGGATAAATATAGACAAAAGATTAATACCGCCTCCTTGAACTGGAACGAGCTAGGTTTTCGCGATGGGTTGAGCCGTACAGCCGCAGCTTTGAGCATAGACACATCTTATGCAAATAAACTTCCTGTCGGATATTTGCAAGCTGTAATGCGGCGCGTTCTGGACAATTTTTTGTCTATTGAGCGTTTAAAAGATTTGCCCGTATTTTTTGATAAGCTTGATTTTATTAAAAGAGATTTGAAGCAGCTTTCTGCTGCAGAGATGCACGGCGCAAAATTCAATTTCAGTCCATCATTGCTTTTATGGAGTGTCGAAACGCACACCAAAGAGCTGTTTTCGATTGTGGTTGAAAATTCTTCCAGCGCTCAGATGGACAAAATCTGTTCTCTAAAAACAGACCGTGGCCGCCTGAACTCTAACCAACGTTGGAAAGATTCTGTTGACTTGCTTGCAGAAAATTTTAACGATGATCTGAAATCGATCATTCAAAGCGAGTTTGAAAAACTTGAAAAAGCTAGAGAAGAAATGAAAAATGAGGTGGAATCATGAAAAGAAGAACGTTTCTTGCATTGGGTTTGACTGCGGCTTTGTCCATTCCTTTTGCCATGACGGCCTTTGCGGATGGGAACCAGTACAAAGCGGGTCAAACAGTCGAGTTTTCGGGTCACACAGATTTTGGATACTACTATACATACACCGTGGGCTCTTCCAAAAAAGTGAATTACAAGTGTTTTTCTGTTGTGAATAATGATGTGCGGACATATGCAGCCGTTCACGAGGATTTGTACGAATACTACAAGTCGGCCTTTGAAGATAAAGATGTTGTATTTAAAGGAGACTATCAGTTTTCAGCTGGTGACGGTGCTCCTATCGTCATTCCTACTTGGGAAGTCCGAAGCGAGGAAGAAGACAACAAATTATATCGTTTGGAGAATTATATCGCTCCTCTGCTATATCAGGAGGGAACTACTCCGAATTTCAAGCTCTTTGGCGAACTTTACGGAACGGGTGCTACCGTTTCGGCCGCTGACGATGGCTCTTATCTGACGATTGATACCAATCCGCTCAACATTAAAGGCTCTTTTATTTTCAAGGATGATTCATTGGCAAAGATAAAATTAACCAATGCGTCGCTTGGTCTCCCGGAGTGGCTTTACGAAGAAATTGTGAGCACTCGTGCCATTGACGGAAGGCAAAAGGAAGCTTTTGACAAAGTGACTGTTACATGGTCGTACCATCCAGATCACGGCCTTGAGGTCATTTATCGTAAAAACTAACGTATAAAGCCTTTTCACAACCATATTATAAAACCGCTGGTTGTTGGCGTCAATCCCCATTCGAGCACTGTTTTCGGTGGAAAAATCCACTGAAAATGTGGATTTACGCTGACATTTCAGCTTATTCGCGGAAATCGCGCACTTTACGCTGATTACGCGCAAAATATACGCGTTGTTATTCGCGGTTGCAAGGTTGTTGCAAATTTTGCAACAGGTCAGCCGCCAGCGCCCCGCCGGGCGTACCGGCGGCGTTACGCGAGGGCTTGCACCTCCGGCAGGGCCTTATCTTGAATGTAAGCGCGAGCAAGGCGCTGCTGTTCCGGGGTCATATCCAAATAGCAGGCCAGCAGGGCACGGGCATGGGTGCGAAAGTGTGACAGCTTTTTCATAGCTCATTCCTCCCAAGGTGCGGGGGTGTGGTCGGTGCCGGTCAGGATGCTGGCGGGCATACCGTCGATGATGGTCATTTCAGTCTTTTTTACCGTTTCTTTGCTACAAAATCCATTTTGTTTTTCTCCTTTCTTTTGTTGCACGTCTACGATTTATAAACCAAATTCTACCATGCGACAATGGAAAACAAAATACCGATAAAATTTGTCGAATGGCGCGGATTTTTTCTGCGCCATTTTTTGTTAAAAACACACTGGTTTTACGGGGGCGAAACTATGAGTTATTTTACAGCGAGCCAAATCGGGAAAGCGCTTGCAAAAGCACGGGTGTCTGCGGGCCTGAGCCAAGCAGAGATCGCAAGGCGCATCGAGAAGGGGGAACGGACGGTGCAGAGCTGGGAAAAAGGATGCACCAGCCCGGACAGTGATGAAATTATGGACTGGTGCTCGGCATGCGGGGCGTCACCCATCGCAGTATTTATGGAAGTGCTCCACCCGGACCTGTACAGAGAAGCCGACAACAAAAAATCAGAAGAAACGGTAGATCAGGAGCTACACATGATGGTGCAAGCGCTTCCGCCCCTTACAAAGCGGCTGCTGCTTTTTGTCCTGAAAGGCCGACACGGAAGCAGTCCGCCGGCTGTCATATCGGAGATAGCCGCAAACCTGCACTGTCCGCTCAACAACAGGGCAAGTGTATGCGGAACCATCATAGATCAGTATACCTATGCGCAGATTGCGGGCCTTGACCCATGCCCAGACGCTCCGCATCCGCCCATCGACGACCTGAAGATCAATTACAAGGCAGGAAGGACCGCGGCTGAAAACGGCGCTTTCGGATACATCGGGCAAAAAAGGAGTAGGCCATGAAATGCGTAAGACCATGCTGCCGGAAAGAGATCCCGGACGGCGCGTCCTTTTGTCCGTGGTGCGGAAAAAAGCAGCCGGAGTCCGCCCCGCAGCAAAGAAAAAAGCGCCGCCGTCCAAAGGGCAGCGGCACAGTGTGCCCTTGTGTATGGAGGTGGATTTTATGAAAAAACGGGTTAACACGGCATTTTGGGTGGAAAAGGAAAAGCGCTGGTGCATCGCGGTTCAGAAGAACGGCACCCGCAAGCGGTTTTACAGCAGCACGCCGGGCCGCACCGGCCAGCGGGAAGCAAACGCAAAAGCGGACGCATGGCTCGACGACAGCATCCGGGACGGCAGGAAGAAGGTGGCCGCCCTCTATGCCGAGTGGGTGGAAGAGTTGAAGCTGACCTGCGGCACGTCCTATGTGACACAATGCCAGCGTTACGGAGACTGCTACATCCTGCCGACCTGTGGGAATATCCGCATTGACGAGTTAACCGAGGGCGATCTTCAAAAGGCCATTGACGTTTCGTTCCGGAAGCGCTCACAGAAAAAGAACCAGCGCAAGCCCATCTCAAACCAGCCGTTGAGCCGAAAGACGCTTATGACGATCCGGGCTGCGGAAACCGCCTTTGTCAAGTGGTGCCGAAGAAACAAGTACACGACGCTCCACCCCGACCTGTCTATCCCGAAGAATGCCAGGATGGGGAAACGCACGATCTTGCAGCCCACCGCCTTGAAGACCCTGTTCAGCGTAGACACCCGTACCTACTACGGGGAAGCCGGCATTTGATGAATATATCTACGCCTACCGCTTTGCAGTTGCGACCGGCCTGCGCCCCGGAGAGCTGATTGGTCTATGGTACGGAGACATCAAAGGGAACACGGTCAATCTTACGGCGCAGCATCAACGTGCACCGGGAGCAGACCACCGGAAAGAATGAAAACGCCATCCGCTCTTTTGACATGGGCAAGGAAGCACGGGATGCCTATGAGGCGCAGGTACGAGCTCCTAAAGGCTCAAGGCATACTGCTAAACTACAATACGCCGCTTTTTCAGATTCCGTCAGAGCATACGCTCTATCGCCGCTGGGAATCGTATCAGGAAGCAAACGGGCTTGAGCCGAAAGTTTCACTTTACGAGCTGCGGCACACCTTGTCAGTGTTGAATCCGGCGTGCTGCCGACAGCCAGCTGAGATGCTTGTAGGTCATAGCAGAACATGGACACTCTGGCGTGTACCATCATGAATTGCA
>CYGL01000412.1_pt1 | contig 17711 bp, 39 predicted proteins | sample 485531 | NCBI WGS metagenome assembly CYGL01 (sample SAMEA3497897, study PRJEB9818) | human gut metagenome | reverse complement strand
AGTGATATTTTGGGGTTTATTTGTATTTCTTTGGAAGGGAATCTTTGGAGGGTTCTTCTTTGGAAGAAGGGGCTTTTGTAGCAAGATTGTGGGGTTCTGATGGGGACTACCTCTTCGGGGATTACTGGAGGGGATTACTGGAAGAGTTTAGACTAAAGGGACTACCTCTGGGGGCTGCTTAAAGGGGATACCTCTGGAGGTCAGGCAGCCCTTTATTCGATATTTCTACATACGTCCCCTAGAGTATCCAAAGGACGCATAACTCACTTGACTTGGTGCTAAATCCTATGTAGAATCACCCAATAACCTAGAACCTCAAGGGGGAAATACCAACCATGTCGCTAAAATCAACCCAAAGAGCCAGTAACTTAGATCAAACACCAAACCAAACCCCAGCCGAAACAACACTAGGTCTTGCCATGAAAAAAGCAGGAGTAGACACCCCAGAAGGAATCCCTTCACGGCGTAACCTCCAGACCTCTGAGGGCCAAAACCTCCAAAATCACCCTTTAACATATTTCCCTCCAGTTTTCCATAAATTAAGTCTCGAAGACATAGATGTGCTCATCACCCTGAATGCATTCCTCCAAGATGATAAAATCTTTCAGTGGTGTGTTGAATCAACAGGTGCTGAAACAACACTGACAATCCACTACAAAGGACTCCTTGAGCATTGTTATATCCAAGATGTTGACAAAGATTCAAGCACCTCTAAAATATATCCAATTTATGCTTCTGTGTCAAGCACTTCCTCTGGGGTAGGCCACCCACCAGAATACTCTTTAAATCTCTGGGTGGTTGATGCTGATGGGGAAATAATCCTGAATAAGAAAGCACCACTAAAAAACCTCCTTGAACTACTTTATCCAGATGTGCTAAACTTCAAACTCTCTTGGGGAAATTACCTTGGGGATTCATTTACTGTAGCCCTCTAAGGGCTTTTGTCAATAGGTATTGACAGTTATTAACAGGTATTAGTCATGAGTGAAATTGATTTCTTGGAAAGATCTTTTGATGCAAATAATAACCCAAAGGGGGCAGAGGGTGGGATATGGAAAAGCCCTGAAGGTTTAGCCTATGATGCAGTGGGTAATGAGGTAACTGAAGGTGATTTCGTGAAATTCATAGGGGGGAATCCCCTAAAAATATGTAAGGTGGCTAAGGTTGAGGACGACCCTGAAGATCCTGTAAATATGTATTTAGAGGGTTTAGGTTGGGAGTGCGGTTATGAAATTCTCAAAGTGAGTAGCCCAGAATGACAGACCATAATACTTTCTTAGAGAGAACCTTTCGGGTGAATACTCGTGGGATAGACTGGACGGCTCAGGTCTGGAAAAGTCCTAATGGACTAGCCTATGATGCAGTGGGCAATGAGGTAGACATTGGTAACACAGTAAAGATTCTGTCCAAATACCGAGCAGGGCAAGTCTTTGTGGTGGAAGCGATAGAGGAAAAAGATAATGATGTCGCTAATGTTCGCTTGTGGAATCATGGCTGGATGAATAGCACCGAAATACTCAAGATAGGTGAATCAGAATGAGAGCTTTAGGAATTTTTAAAATTGTTTGGGTGAGTTATGAACAAAATCTTTGAAGCAGTATACAAAAAGCACACCGAAGGGGTCTGGACTGGACTGGTAACCTCAACCCCACAAGGTGCATACGATGCGGTGGGTAACTTAGTGAATGCGGGTGATAAGGTCTTGTGGATAAAGGGTTACAGAAAAGGAAGTATCCAAACGGTGACTGCTATTAAGTCTTCTGGTTATACTGGCACACAAAATATAGTGGCTAGCGATAACAATTGGCCCCGAATGTATAACATAATTAAAATCTAAGAGGTAATTTATGAACGAGATCTTCCAGAGAACTCTTAAGGAAAAATTTGAAGGTGATTCTTCATGGGAGGAAATTGATATGATAACCCCAGACGGCGCTTACGATGCTGTGGGGAATTTAGTCAATGTGGGTGATACTGTAAAAATCATACGTGATGGAAAAACAACAATTGAAAAGGTCACACACCTTGAGGGGGTTCATTACAAAGGAAGAATTGGGATAGAGACAGAAAATAATGGTTGGTCTTACTTCTGGAGGGTGCTCAAAATATAAGACCCTACTGAGATACCTGATCGGGTGCCACCTGTAACTGGACTTTGACACCCACCCCAAAAACCTATAGAATAAACCCTCGAAGACTAAACCCAAAAGGAATCCATTATGAGTAAACCTGATAATTTTCTTGACTACACATTTCAATACGTTAATGACGAAGATTTTCGAGCAGATATTGAGACTGTGGTGGCTGGAGGTGCCTATGATGCTGTAGGGAACCTCTTGAATGTAGGTGATAAATTAATACGCATCAAGATTGAATCTGGTGGGGGTGACACTGTGGGTAAATCCGATATAGCAGTAGTACGTCGTATCGAAAAAGTAGGCTATACCAGCAGCTTATCCATACATGCTAGACCTGTAGATGGTGGGGGTGATGACCGTTATGAATGGTTGTGTTTCGCTGAAGTGTTGAAAATCTAGAGAGGTAATCAGTGGATATTGAATATGTAAAACCTGAAGATATGTTGAACATCACCTACCGAGTAGTGCAACGTAAAATCCCAAGTTATTTTCATGAGGATCATTGGGATGGGGAGACTTATGGTTACCTTGTTAGCTCTAATGGTGCTCTAGATGCTGTAGGAAATTACGTTAAATCTGGAGACATTGTAAAACTAATCAAAAAATCTCCAAACAGCTCTCAGGAAGATGTGGGGAAACTTTTTAAGGTGGATTGCATTGAGTCTTTAGATTACGATGGGGAACTCACTATATACATGGAAGGTGACGATGATGATTTATGGGCGATTCCCTTCACGGTGGTTAAGGTCTAGGCACCAAATACACCCCCAGATATTTTAAAAGTGCTAGGATATTTTAGAAACCCTAAGATATTTTAGGAATGGTAGGAAAAATGCCAAAAAGTGGAGCAAATATGAAAATTGAGTTTGACCCAGAAACACCCACAGCCGTGCAGGAGTCCCTAGAGGTGAGAGCCATATTAGGTGGTATGTTGATTGCAAATATAGAGGGGGTGAAACTGAAGTCAACAACAAGGGGGACTTCTTTGTATTACACTACTGACGGTAATTACACCTATAGCGCACTGGAGATTTATCACATAAAGAAGCTCGAAGGAAAACTCTTTAGACTTCTTTCTGAAAAGTTCCAGATGAGTAACGCCTATCTGATCTTCGGCCCATAGCCAAACCCAAAAAGAAATTTTAAAAAATTTTTGGAAATTTTGAAATCTGAGATTTTGATATTTAGTTGGCCCAGCCAGTTTAGCCCTTGGAGAAATCTTCAGGGGCTTTTTTACGACCCCCAAAAGTAGAACCTCTGAAAGCCCATAAAATCAACCCCTCGGTGTGTAAACCTGAGAAATTTACAAAAATACCCTACAAAAATCAGGAAAAATACAGAAAGTATCTTGTAATAGACAGCCTTTTTATGTTAATCGCACATGTATAATAAAAGGTGGCCTATAAGGGCTTGAGTAAAATGGTAGCCTGTTGGGTGATTTATTTAGAGTCTGTAATTTTGGGGTGTGTTTTGCGTATCAAATTGAATGCATAAGTTATTGATTTATTTGTGTTTGATAAAATATTTAAATTATTTTTAAATAACTTGTTGACAGTATTTTTAGAATTTACTAATATGAACTCATTGAAAGCAAACAACGAAAGTTAAACGCTGAGATAGCTTGAAAAAAGCAAGTCACTAGCTGAAAGCCAGACTATAAAGGCTTGAGTTTATATAGTGTAATTTACAGTTTAAATGATACTAATTGTAGGAGATTTTTGATGCGTATGTCTAGAGAAGATGCAAAGCGCGAAATTGAAGCTATCGAAGAGAGAGCTAGACAAAATAATGGAAGGGTATCATTAAGTGATCGTATCCAGTATGAGTGGTTAATACAAGTTGTGGCGGCTTTAGGCCTTGAAAGTTGCAAGGCAGCAAAACGTCAGGATTCAAAAAAGGAATTAATTAAATAGTTTATATATAGTGCAATTTACAAGTGAGATTGCACCAATATGTGAACCCGTGCGACAAAGCACATTGATTAAAGTGAGTAAATGTTATGACTACTTCAAAAGCTACCGTATACGACAAAAACCAAAAACATTTTGAACTTGTAAGCGCCTACGCTATTGTAAATGATAAGGGTGAACAAGTGGGTTTGATGAATATTAAATACCCTAAAGACGGGATGGGGAAGTTATACGCTTATTTGCACCTGTTTGGCACTACAATGAAAGTGGTAAATGTGTCAGGGTGTGGATATGACAAGCGGGGAGCTGCTTTATATAAGCTTGCTAAAACCTATTCACAAGATCAAGAAAATAAGCTTAATCAAGATGCACTTGATTTTCTAAAAGCTTTAGAATCTTGTGAGAATGGATTTGATTCATGGGCAACATACGGCACATACAAGTTTTTATGTGCGGTTTAAGGAGTAATTATCATGAAAAAAGTGTTTTCTGGAACAATGACAGAGAATGTAAAAATCTCAAGTGATGAATTTTACAAACTCGGTGGGTTTTCTAACCCCGACTTATTTCGCAATTCACAAGGGCATTTTAAACAAGTTGAAACATCGGATTATAAACAGTGGAAAAAGGTACAAAAATGTTAAAAGTCACCCTAACAGATTACACCGTGATTTATGCAAAGTGCTTAGGTGAGGCCCTAGAGAAGGCTCATAAGCTGGGCCAAAACATCCGTAACATTGAATAAGGAATTGAACCATGAAGAGATTTTATATTTATCACAAGGGTTTAATATATGGTGTCCACGAATACGCAAACTCAAAACGTGAAGCTATTTCAAACTACAGACGCCGTTGGGATTTAGAACGTAAACACATTAACTTAGTTTGTTGGGAAGTCTAATCATGAAAAAGCAAAACAAATATGCTTACTTAACTGTATTACAAGGTAATTACGGCTATGGCTGGGATGATCTAACCAGTAGTGAGAGTTATCGGGAAGTTAAAGCCAATCTCTCAGACTATCGTAAAAATGAAGGTGGCACATATCGAATTGTTAAGCGCCGTGTCTTAAAAGCCTAAAAAGTTCCCTTACAAGTGCATCATAGTGGATGCACTCATTAAGTGAATTTCAAACAGTGCTTAGCACTAAAGGAGATATGAAAATGTGGTATGTACTATTTAATGCGTGTGGATCAGATTCCTTATTGCCCATAGATGGTCGATTAAGTTTAGCCAGTGTGCATAGTGAAGCTCGAAAACATCATGAGCGTATGACTAAGTTTAAAGGTTCGTTTGCCAATGAATATGGGATTGGTAAAGACATTAAATCGATCAATGAAAAACAATTCAAAGTACAGCAGCACTAAGGGGGATATAGAAATGATGACACAACAAAATACAATTGAAATTGAAGTTCCCTTTTCAGGCTTTTATGGGTCAATCCACGACATGCATATCGATAATTGGGTTGATTTTATGTTAGAAGGAGATGAAGCAGAATATCTCGGTATGACCAATGATGAACTGTCAGATAAGCTCTATTCAATGGATTACAGTAAAATTAGAGAAGCAATGTGTAAGCACTATATTCAAGCTTACAATGCTATTTTCTATGATAACTTTAATATTGAGCTTGATTTGAAGTTTAGTGAAATGACTTCACCAAAATTTTACAACTTTGAAACAGATCGGTTATATTGCACAATCGATAAAAATGTGTTTGATCAAGTTGTATCATTATTAGCTGAAAGTAGTGTTCAAGAAACATTATCTAATAAATACAAAAGCAGTTCAGGGTATATTGTCTTTGAAAGCACATTGCAAGCTATTCAAGATAAAGATTACCAACGTTTCAGTAGTGACATTTTAGAAATGTTATTACCTGAACAAGATGTGACAGATCATTGGGAATACACCGATTGTGTAAGTGAAATTATCGCGAATAATGCAGATTATGAGGCTTAATTAATGATCAAAGTGCATATATTCACGGATAAGCGTAACCAAAAACGAAAAATGCAGATTCACACCTATAAAAAAGGTGTGCATGTATCTTCTTCAAATGTAATGCCTTTTGATGAACATACCATTGGGTTATACAGTCGGGGGCATAAATTAGTTGAGCTGGTTAATGTGGCCCATGCCCGTGACCTTAAGATTAATCTTGTAAGTGTTTAGTCAGGGATGATCATCATGCACAAATCAATCTTAATATTGTGTATCAGTGTATTAGATAGCACCATGACAATAGATTCACACAATTACCATTTTTTGTCAGATTACTTTGTACAATGTACCAAATGCTTAAGCACATCTCAAAAGTATAAAGAGTATAGTGACCTAGTATTAAATGTTATAGACGCGATGATATAAGGAACGCACACCATGAATAAAACCCTATTAGTAATAGCCCTTAGTCTTGCCAGCGCTGCACCCCTAGCAAGTAACCTAACAAGCGTAAACCTTGAAGGGAACGCCGTCCAGTTCGACCAATCAGTCGAAGCCTTTGATAGTGCTAAAACCTATGAGGAGAAGCTTAAACAAGCTTACATTATGGAACGTCTAGACAATGCCTTATATGGCCCATCACCAGACTTGAAAGATTTTCACCAGTGTTTTAAGGAGGAAATACAAGAAGGTGATAGTTATCAGGTTACTTTTGATAAATGTGTTTAAGTGGTGACTTGGATATTGACCACACAACAAAAATCCTTTAAAATAACCCCTGAAGCAAGGCTTTATTAATCAAGGTAGTGAGCAATGAAAATCACAAAAACCACAAATTACATCGTATGTCAAGGCACTGACAGAGTGCTTTGGGTTAAATGTCGCATGACAGGATTATTTACCAAACATGCACCCGCACTGGAGGAACTCCAAAAAGAGGCAGAGCATAAGGATTTTATCATGACAGTTATTGCCCTTGGCATTGTGGCCTTGAGTATCATAACTGGCGGTTTATTCCTTATGGGTCTACCTGTACAGGTTAGCTTGTTAGTGGGTGCGCTTATTATGGCCCTGTTTGGATATACCCTAGTGGGTTATAACTTTGTAAATAAAACCCTAAAGGCTGAGTCTGGGGTGGGTATGGGGGTATTAGTCGCATGAGTATCGATGCATGGGTGGCAGGGTTTTGTATAGTGTGGGGTGTCCTAGTGGTGTGCTTTTTATTGGTAGATGAAAGTGAGTAAAGATATGGAAAATTATAGAAAGGCTGCCTTGACAGGTAGCCTTTTTTATTGTCTGTTGTTTGTGTTTGTACAAGTTGGTTAATCCATTCAGGTTTTTCTTTTAATGTCAATACTGCAAGTGATTATTTTTCATGGTATTTTTCTATGTATTTTTATGTAATATCCCTTGACAGACACCACCCAGATATTTTAAAATCATAAGAGGCTTCTAATGGCCAACCCAGCGCCACGTTAAGCACCCCAGCGAATCCCCCACAGGTTGTAACCCACAAGTATTTCACCCCACAGGTTGTAACCCACAAGTATTTCACCCCAGAGGTTATCACCTTCAAGTCTTTCACCCCAGAGGTTATCACCCTCAAAGACCCCTAGATATTTTCCCCTCACAACTCACCCCAACACTTTCAAAAACACACCCCAAAAAATATTTTTTAAGTTTTCTGGGGGTGGGTAAATTTTTAAGTAAAAACCCTTAACGTTCGTAACCACAATCCAAATGTTCGTAGTATTTCATTTCAAGATCATCTCTGTCTGTGTAATTCTCTCCTGTGTGATAAGCATAAGCTAGAAGCTCCAAAGCATTATTTAATTCACCAGCAAACTTACCATCTACCAAAAGAACATCGTAACCAAAAACCCAATGATAGTAAGATGATATTTTGTTTGCGTTGGGGTATAAAGATTTCATGTATGGGTCATTGTAGACTATCTCGTCATCGGAATACAACTCGTTAACGCCTTCTGATATTTCTCTTTGTTCTTGCACTTTAGAATACTTATCTAGCTTCTTCTCATTTGTAAAGATACAACCACAAAGGTATTTTTTAGTGAGTTGACCTTTCATCAAAACACCCCCATGTTTTTCATTTTTTATCTCCTAAGATAAAATTCGCTGCTTCCAGTAACTTTTTACAGCCTCATCGATAGTTATATCCTTAAATTGGCACCCACAAAACCCAGACTCTGAAGCTCCTCAACAAAAACTTGGTGCTGCTCTTGGAACTTCTCTATCAAGAAAAAGCAATCGTACATATAATTACTGTAGGCCCACAGTCAATAGTCCACAATCCTGACCTAGCAGCAACATTTGCAAAACGCTGGGCTTTAATTCAGCCATATAAACCTCCAATGAAATATTTTAAGGGATTGCCTTGAGATTACGGGGTAGGTGTTTTGAATTTATGCTCGAAGGCTTTAACCTACCTTCTTCAAATAAAAACAACCAATGCACCTCATTCAGAAAGGCTGCTCCATGCTGAATACTCCTTACCACAATACCGATAGAACCTTTAGGTATTTTTATTTTTGCGTGATCCTTCATAAAAACCACCTTTGCACCAACCTCATAGGCTTGCATAACCATACCCAACTACCTCGTACTAATAGATGTGCTTTAAACTTGTAACCCGATGGGCTGAAGTTTTAAAAAAGTTCACATACCTACCCGACCCAGATTCCCATTTAGACACCCAACGTACATAAACCAGTGAACCGTCAGCTTTCACCCTTTCCACATAACCTACAGAGTTCCGAGTAAGCCCAGAACCACTTTTGTCAATCTTGAGTGCTACCTTATCACCCACATCCAACTTTGTCAAAACAAACCCTCCAATTAATCCAAAAAGCTGGTTGCAGGGCCTAGGATCTTCTCAATCTCATCCATCCGAGCAGAAGCTAAATCCTCCTGTTCACTCTCCCATTCCCAATCCAAACTATCCCCACCACAACCACAATCACAGCCAATTCTTACAGAATCATTGGAGTGCAAACGCTGGTAGCAACTGTACCAAGCCAAGGCCAAGGCCCAATCCTCTGGGGTTAAACCCAATAGGTGAAGACAATCAGGTACTTCTTGTAGGCTTTTGCAATCAAATTCCTCCACATCTACATACCCAGTTTCCTCATAAGGAAGGTCTATAGTGCCGTAATACAAGCCTAAGCACTTCTCCAGCTTACTTAAACCTTCCACTTGTTGAGCCACCTCAATCGGCAGCTCCTTTAATTTCTTACGCATATAACCTCCTAAAATTGAAAACCTTAAGGGATTAGCTTAAGGTGGTTCACCTTATAACAGTTTTTCAGATTGTCTTTCTTTTCTAAAGCTCTCCCATTGTAAGTTCCAGAAAACCAAAGCACACGAATAAATCCACTTGGCTCTATTCTATATACTTCCCCAACAGCACCCGCTTTTGGGTTGTGAGGCATGCCACAAAAGTAACAATCTTTCTGGAGTTTGACTTTGCTTCCAACAACTATTTTGTCTTGAGTCATGGTATCACCTTTAGGTCTTTTTCTTCATAAGAATTTACAAAACTCTTTTTAATAGGTTTGCCTTGAAAAATTCCTGACAGCCACTCTACATGAAACCAACCATCACCAATTACACTCTCCACAACACCTATGGCACCTGCTTCAGGATTTGAAAATCTTCCTGCAAATTGGGAGCTATCTCTTAGCACAACTTTTGAGCCTTCTTTAATCATGGTATCACCTTTAAGTTTTCCTCATGGTAAGTTTTGTAGTACGATTCTTTGATAGGCCGACCTTCCCAAGTTCCATGCAACCATTCTACCTTGAACCAACCTCCTTTATATACATTCACAACAACACCCACAGCACCACCATCTGGATTTCCTTGCTGGCCTATAAATTTTGAGTCCTTTCTGAATACTACTTTACAACCCTCTTTAATCATGGTATCACCTTTAAGTCACATTTATGTATATTTGCTAAAACTTCTTCAGAAATAGGTTTATGATTGCATACTCCCTTATACCAAGATACCCTAAACCAGTCTGAACCCATGACTTCCTCTTGAACAATCCCAATAGAGCCTGCTTCTGGGTTACCAAACATACCTTGGTAAATGAAACTTCTCAAAAGCACTACTTTCGAACCTATTGGGATGCTCATAACCACTCCTACGGGATTTCCATTAAATCACAAGCCTTTTCCAGCTCAATTACACAAAGATCATAGCCAAAGCAGGCACCAAAGTCAACATAGATCTCGTTACCCCGTTTTTCAATAACACCACCAGTAGGGGTGTGTCCATGAAACAAAGCCCTAACCCCATGAACCTCTTGAGTATCCTTATGCGGGGTATCGTAACCCTCACGACTCCAGATGAGGTGGTGCATAAGCTCACGACCTGCAATAAGTAAGCGGGGGTTATCAATGCGCTTTAAGTCATCCCAATAGATCAGGGGCATACCCGCATGGGTAAATCCATAGAGATTGCCGTTATACTCAATCTCAATTGCGAGTGGCAGCCCTTGGAACTTCTTGGCAATTTCTAGCTGCCGTTCTTCACTCAGTTTGTAAAACCAAGCACCACCATTTCGAGGGTCAGAGTGTATCTCTGCAATATCTGCTGAGTGGTAACCAAGAACACAAAAATCCTCATGATTACCTTTTACAGAATCAAACCACTCTTCATCAAGAAGTTTGACACACTGTTCATTCTGGTGCCGTCGATCTACCAAATCCCCCACAGAAATAACCTGATCTTTTTCCCGATCAAAGTCCAACTCAATGAGTTTACTCATGAATAGTTCATAGTCACCATGAATATCCCCCACCACAAAGACTCGACCACCTCGCCACTGCACTGTTTTAACTAAACCATTTAACATCATTCTCTCCACTCTCTTACTAAAGCATTTACCTCATCAGGCTTCACCATTGGGCCACAATCCCTTAAGTCTCTTCCGATCATGTAGCCACCATTACTTGTGCCGTTCTTCCAATGAACATAAAAAACTACACCCTGTGATGTCTTACCACCACGTAAAATCACCCCAACAACCCCTCTAGGATTACTTGGGATATTGCTGTATTTAGAACTTTCCAGTAAATACACTTTATGTCCTATAAAGCTATGTATATCTTCAGAAGTCATCTCAGCCATGAAGCACCTCTTTTAAGATTCAATTAAAACACCAATAACCTTAAGGTCATCTGGAATACGATAGCAATTGTTTTCACAACCATTTGACCAAGTAACCCCATAGCTACCATCATCATCATAATAAGAGTCAATTACTCCAACGACTCCTAAAGGGTTACTCGGATCTTGATAGCCCTTAGCCCAACGACTGTCTTTCTGGAGAGTTACTTTTGCTCCCACCATTTCTTCACTCATTTGAAAATCTCCCAATGGCTGTACATGCCACTTTTAACACTTTTAATAAGGTTTTCAGAGGCCATTTGGTACAACATTTGACGAACATCTGTAGTTTTAAAATCTTTTCCAGTTTCAGTAAGTGCCCAACCATCTTTAATGTCTTTTGTGTATGTCTTTTCAGCAGATCCTACTAATTTTAGTACAAATAATTTAAATTCTTCATATTTTTCACCCTCTACTGGAGCTTTTTTAGCCCTTTCCACAGCAGGTTTCACCCAAGCACCTTTATTCACATCCTGAAAGTACAGGGATAATTTGTAAACTTCCAGTGCAACATCGTGCATAGCATTATGTTTCTTAAATCCTATTGGATTACCCCCAATACCATACTGGTTAGTGTACCCGTTAGACCGCCCAAGGAATACACTTTTAGTATCTGCTATTTTCCAAGAGTCAAATACAGGCTCAACACCATAGGTCTTGTAAAGATTGAGCAGTTTTGGGATGTCATAAGCTGTCCCACGAGTCCATACAATTGTATTTTTATCCACACCCTGTGATTGCATGTAGTGATTTAACCTTTTCAAAGCTTCCTCTGGTTCAAGATCAGAAACTTTTCTATAAAAGCACTGCTCTTTAACCGCTTCGTCCTGTTTTAACCACCAAGATAGTGTTTCAGGGTTTACTATGAGGCCATCTCGCTCTTGGATTGTTTGGCACAATTTTACTGATACTGTATCTGCTAAAATACGATCAAAATCTGAATTTACAGCAATATCACCATCAAATACCCGTGCAGCAATATATGTCACCACACAATTAGACTCTGAAATATCCCCCAGAGCCTCTAAATCAATCAAAACATGCTTATTTTTAAGAAAAGACATTAAAATACCTCTCAACAGACAATAAAAAATCCCAGCAGGATTAACCTACTAGGATTTTATCACTAAATTTAACTTTTAATCAAGCCTTATTCTTCAGTTTTTGGCTTTGCACGAGTGCGTGTCTTTGGTTTTTCCTGTCCTGCTTCCTGCATAGGTTCTTTCTCAGTCCCAACCTGCTCTTGAGCTTCTTTTGAGGATTCTTTCTCTGTAGCACCCTGTAGAGGAAGTTCCCCATACACATCAGGGTCAACCGCTTTGGCTTGCGCTTCAGTTGCAACCATATACACGTTAAACTGCGAGTTGGTTGTCAAAGAAACACCACCTTTAGTTCGTGAAAGTGTGTCAGATAGAGTCAAACCTTCAGCAGCCAAGGCAAGCAAATTTTCATTACTCTTGTGGAAGCTGGTAGAGCAAACCATAACTTCAATTTTATCTTTCTCAAGTCGTTTCATCTTGACTTTAAAAGGGGTATTAAGTTTCAAATCACATCTCCTATTCAGTTTCGTAACTTTCACGCTTTGTTTTGCGCTTATTTTTACGATCAATTGTTTTCAATTTTTCAGTTTGCTTTCGAAGCACTTTTGGTGGAAGCTCATCTTCATAAAAAGCTTTACCACTTTTTGCATTTGCCATAAAAACTCCAATGTAGGCAATTAAAAATTCAATATAGCACAAATATGTTTAAAATCAACAGTATTTGGTTAAAAACAACACAATCAAACTACTTTGTGTCGTCTTCAAAAGGGTCTTCTATCAGTGACTCTAAATAGACATCAAAAACAGAGTTTAGGATAGAGTCTATCGCATAAGTTGTTGCAGCAACCATAACCCCATAAGCGATAAGGTTAATATCATACATCAAACCCAAGTCAATAAAAAGACCAAAGAGAGCCTTAACCAAAACCGCAGAGAAAAACACTATTGCAGAAAGGATGAGCAACCACCAACGATCAACAAAAACCATAAGATTCATAAAACCCCCTAATATACCCGATCAGCAAGGAACTCCAGATCACCTTTCGGGCAGACTCCCCAGAGTTTACATCCATTTTGTGTTAGGCTGTAAAGATTTACTACAGGGCATTTTTGAATCAAACCTGCCTCACTGTAAACATAAGCCACAGATTTAGATTGATCCCAAAAAACCCCTTCGATGCGAAACAGATAGAGATAACCCTCTTGTGCTATCATCCAGTTGGTACACTTCAAAAGCTCTTCTCTCGGAAAAGCCAATTTATTGAAGTGAGTTAAAAAGAAATCCAGACCATTTAAAACACTGATATTGGGTGACTCAATGAAAGAGTCACAACAAAGAAGCGTGGGTTTTATACGATCATAAGATGTATTTGGAATTACAGTGACGCCTTCAAACATTGTACAACCTCTTAGAACCAATCTATTTAATGTACCAGATAAATTACCAATTTCAAGTATATTTTCTAATCTTTTGCCAACCAAGTCCTGAAAAGATTGTGCATACGCTGACTCTGGATAGATAGTACGATAGGTTTTCCATTTCTAATCCGACTTCTCCACACCCACTGTAGAAGCTCTGAAGTGGCAAACACATTACGATCCACAGGGAAGCCATACTCAGAAAGGTATGTGTCCACAGACAGATTTGGGTAGCGATCATAACAATGCACTAAAAACCATTTGTATGAGTATTTGTTTGTGGCCCTACATCCTGAGTAAATCCAACAACTACCCTCAAAACTCTCTTCTCCTGAGATTTTTTTATAGCTCATAAAACCCCTTGGAGCAATCCTTCTTCCAGACTTAATTTCAATAGGAGACAAGTCCTTTGGGAAAGTGTACATAGTGTTTTCAGCCTTTGCACCGACTGAAAGCCCTAAGCTTCTGATATGATTTGCAATGCTTTCCAAACCTGATTTACTCATGGCTGAATAGCCATATACCGACATACTCAATCGTGTGAGTTTTTTGTCCAATGGTCTTAAATCAATCAAATCACGGACAGTTGCTTTATTTACTGGTATTGGCACCACTTCAGTGAATGGAGTGACCTCAATACCTTTCAAACGAAGGAAACTGTCTAGAATATTCCCTGAAAACATATATGTCATGATTACAACTCTTTTGGCACGAGTAAAAAGCTCTATCGGCATCTGAGTCACCAGCATGGCATCACTACGTTTTGTTGCATAAATAGCCTTAGCCTTGCAAAGGTTGTGTAATTGCCAGTATTTAGCATTTTTACCCAATTCTTCCCCAACCCAAGAGATCATTCCATCTGATTCACTAACGGAAATATCACCAGTTTTACTCAAGTAGGTTAAATCATCTACAGAATACTGTTTAAAAGCCTCAATCACACCCCACTTCTTCATCGATTATCACAATATATCCAAACTTCTCAATCAAATCTAAGTGGTCTTCAGACATACCTAAGTACAGGCTGTGTGTGCAGGCAATATTAGCACCAACCCTTAATTTCTCTAGGAGGTCATCTGTCTTCGTCTTTCCCCAATCTTGAGCTGGGTACTCAAAACTCACGTTTTTCAGGTCAGTTGAGAGCCTACTGGAGCTGTCAACTTCACTCAAAAGTGGTGAGATGTAGATGTATCTTTCATTGGGATTTTGGTCGATCCACTCTAAAATTTTATTGGTCTTGTGACTCCCCATAATGCTGTCCAAAATCTCAACTTTTTTAGCCATAAATAAAAACTCCTTGTACGGGTGCCGTACAAAACATCGAAAAATCATCTTAAATTTCAGCACGTTACAAGCGTCTTTCTTATAGGAAAGGTACTATATAAAATACCTTAAAAGGATACCATAAATTTCTACTTTAAACCACACCAAAAACTTAAAAGAATACCTTATAAGTAAGCATTAAAAGGATACTTTAGAGGGATTCCCTTAAGGGTTACATTTTTGTTGTTGGGTGGATATAAAACATAAAACCTTTAAGGATACTTTCTAGGTAATCCTTTTATGTATCTTGACAAAAGGGTAATTCATAGTACCATAATTTTATGGCAATAACATAAAAATAAGTAAATGTCAATAAAAATAGAGAGGTCTTATATGATTTCAGGAAATCAGGTTAGTTCTGAAGAGGTTGTATGCAAGTGTGGCTCACATGATGTTGTGATTGATACAGGAGTTTGCACAATCCCTAAAGGAAGTGACCCAGATACAGACCCCATACACTATCAAACATACTGTCTGAATTGCTTTTCTGTTGGGTGCATAAAATTAACCAAAGATCAGCTTCGAGATATGCAAAATTAAAGAGAGGTCTAGAAATGTGGTTAATTTGGTTGAAGAGTATTTTTACAGCACGTACACTGGATTTTTTAAAATCCCACTGGAAGCTATTATTTTACGCTACAGCAGTTTTTTCAGCAATCATATACATAGTGTCACTAAATATAGAAATATCAAATCTGAAGCAATCTGTGAGCAATGAGAGGGTATTATACAATAGAGCTATCGATGATTGGAAAAAATTAACTTTGATGAAAAGTAACGAGGTTGCAAAGTTGCAATCAAACTTAAGTATAGATGCACTTCAAGTCAGCCAAGAGGTTAAGTCAAAAAATGAAGAGATTAAAAATATTTCTACCACTAATCGTGACCTTGTTCGTAGGTTGTCAGAGCTTACCAAAAACAACAACCACAAATCAGTGCCCAACAATAACGCTTCCAGTTCTTCAGAACCCACAACCACAGGCGAATCACTCGTTGAGTGTGCAACCGAAATTACAGAATTGGCTGAAAAAGCAGACACCCTAGCTATTGACCAACAGGCTTTGCTGAAGGTTATTAAAAATTTTAATGAAAAAGTAGAAAAACTTAACAAGGAGTAAGAAATGGCAGAATCAATTTTAGTGACTGGTAAAAAGATTTCCTCAATGGAGTTAGTCACTAATGTGCAAGGGAATGAGAAAATCCCAACAGGGCAACCAGAAGATTTGGCAATTACACCAAACCAAATCAAGGATTTTGTCATTGAGCAGGGTGACTTGGTAAACCAAACGCATTTTCAAACAGAAGTTTCACAGTTGCAAACTGCCATCACAAATACCTTAAATCAATCAAAGAGCTACACAGATACAAAAGTTGGTGTTGTTAGTAATGCATTAGGTGTTCACTTAAATGACCAATCAAATCCCCATCAAGTCACTAAAGAGCAAGTCGGTTTGGGTGAGGTTGATAACACTTCAGACATTGATAAACCTGTAAGTGATGCAACACGAAATTTAGTCGATGGCAATCTTAATTACATCAAGGAGAATGGCGCTGCATTACCATACTCTGCAACAGTCACATATATTGATCGTTCTGTCGTCATCAAAGATGGTAAATTGGTACAAAAGAACGGAAGCTCTTGGGAAAAAATTAAAACCGAAACAGCCTCTGAGTTACCTACTGCAAGCTCCCAAAACCAGCAAGAAGTCAACGATATGGTAGGCGCCAAGTGGTATGCAAAAGAGGGTGGTTACGCTGTAAATGCATGGGCTATGCTAGACAGTGGTGATATTGTTCGAAATGTTGTCCCAAATAATACAAATGATCCAAATAGCGATCTGACTGGATGGGTTTATACTGAACTTGAATTTTTATGTTCAAAATGCAGGTGCAAAAGCCGATTACAATCCGTCTACAGAAACAGGTACAGATAACTTACAAGCATTTAAAGATGCGCGAGATCAAGCTATTGCGCGAGGTATTAAGACTGTTCGCATACCGTCGGGTAATTATCTGGTTAATCTAACTGAGCTTTCAGGCATTGTAGTTAATGAGGCTCAAGATATTCGTTTTGTAGGTGATGGTAAAGAAAGCACTACCATTTGGGTGGACTCAACAGCCGAAGAAAACGTTTTATTTAACATGGTCGGTGGGTCTGCATATAACACAAACAGAGGTTTAACTGGTGTAACAGTTAGAGCAATCCCATCAAACAAATACAAGGGTATTGCATATCGTAAAAATGGTGCTTGTTTTACTTTATTAGAAGATTTTATTTTTCAAGGTATGTTTGTCGGTGAGGATACTGTAAATGGTATCGGCGCAGGAACATTCTGTGAGTTTAATATTACGCAAAATGGTCGCTTGAATGCAAACAAAATTAATAGACGTTACTTGGTAGATGGCGGTGACAATTCGTTTCATGGTAACAATGTTATTAATGTTCAGAATCAAATTAAACCAAGTGGAGGTATCGGTGTTCAAGTGAAAGGGTCAAGCACCACCCCCGCATATTTGTACAACCAAGTATGGATTGAAAATTAATTTTGGTCGGGTCTGGATGTATCGCGCTATCCTTAGACACTATGAATTCTGATAATTTGTGGGGTAATCTAACACATGAAGACCAATTAATTATTGAAACAAAGTCAAGTTATTGCAAGTTTCACTTTAATGGTGATTTTTCTAGGTATTGGTACAATAAAACTACAATATCTTTGTAGGAAAGCTCCACTGGTTTTG
>CYGL01000411.1_pt1 | contig 17711 bp, 28 predicted proteins | sample 485531 | NCBI WGS metagenome assembly CYGL01 (sample SAMEA3497897, study PRJEB9818) | human gut metagenome | reverse complement strand
TTTGCACCACCCGCTTCCACCTACCGCCTAACCAGCACGTCCACCTACCGACCACCTGCCGCCCGCCCGCGCCGCGCAACACAAGTACGTATTCCCCACATAAGCGAAGCGTTTTATAAAAAATTTTTTGGACCCCTTTTTGACTTTTCGTTTTTCGACCCGGTTTTCTAAATACCCCCCCTATATCGGAGGAAAAAGGACACGGGTGTGAGAACATGGGAGGAGGGGGAAGAGTTGTGGAGAGATTCTGCGCCGATCCGGTGGCCAGGTCTGTAAACCACCCCCCCACCCCAGCCGGGGCCGTGGTCAGCTGGTCAGCTGGTCAGCCGGGGCCGCTGGGCGGGTCTCGGAGAGGGGCAAAACCTGTTGCAAATGCCTAAACTGTTGCCATAATAAGCAATTAGGGCAACAGTTACCGCCTTTTTTGGTGGTAAATGCAACAACAGCCCATGCCACCCTTGTGCAACCTGACGAAAGACGGCGGGAGGCGGGGCCGCTGCCGGTTCTCTGGCCCTCGGTGGCGGTGTCCGGGTCTGTCCTCCGATGGTCGGCGGCTGGCCCGCTGGCGGTTCCCGGTCTGGCATGGTCAGCGGTGGCCGTGGTGGCCGATCCGATGCAATCAGCCGGAACAGACCGCTGCGGGTGACTCCTCCACCCCTTCCCCTTTTTCCCTTGTCCATTGCTTCCGGTCCTGCGGGAGTGCTCCGCGCTTTTCTTCATCCGGGTAAAGCGTCCGGGGGGTCTATGGGGTACGCTTTAGGGTACTATAATAGACCGCGCCCGCAATAAACGCGCCCGCGCGCATAGGGGTTAAAAATAGCCCTCTGGCATGGCGTAGGATGCAAGCGGCTGTGCGGCGTGGGTCTGTGGTGCGGTGCTGGGCTGTATCGCTCAGAGGGCACGAAAAAAGCCCGCGGGGGGGCTTCCCTGCGGGCTGGTGGTAATTGGGTGGTATTTATGTTTTCTGTTTGTTTCGGCTGCCTTTCGGTCGTCCTGTGCGTTTGATGGGAATATCCAGCGGAAGCCCTGCGGCGTACCTCTTGCGTATGGTTGCGCGGTCTGCCCCTATAATTTTAGCCCATTCTGTTACGCTGTGACGTTCGCCCATAAATTCAATTTGTTTTGTGTTCCGCTTGTTGTTGTTTTGAGTCTTGCGATCTACCCAGCGGCAGTTATCCGGGCAATAATCCCTGTTGTTGTTCTGCCTGTCGATTGTCTGCCCTTGCCGGTAGCCGTTGGAAAGCGCCCAGATCCGAAAGGCTTCAAAGCTGTTCCGCCATTCTTCGCAAACAGAAATCCCACGGCCCCCGTAATTATTGTAGGCGGCGTTATCTGGATTTGTGCAACGCTGAATAATCGCCGCCCAAACCCAATAAAGGCGGCTCCCTGTGTCGCCGTGCGTTTTCAGGCGCTCCCGGTTTTTCTCTGATTTTAAGCATCCGCAACTTTTGGACTTTCCGCTTTTAAGCTGGTGCGTTTCCACATCAACCACGTTTCCACAATCGCATTGGCAGACCCAATGCCCTTTGTTGTGCCGGTCTTTTTGGCTAAAACCTTTTACCGTTAGCCGCCCGAAGCGCTGCCCGGTCAAGTCTTTTATTTTTGGCATTTTATCACCCCAACTTTAATTATAGCAAATCGGCGCAAAGCCTTTTTTGACACTTTGCGCCGGTCAGCTCAAATAATAAAAAGACGCTCGCCAATGGACAGGCTGACGGCCTCCTGTTTCATTTCGTGCTTGATCTTCTGGCAGATGGCGACGATTTCGGCGCCGTGGCGCTCGATGTCCTCCGCTGCGGCATTGCTGTAAACGATGGTGACGGCCTCGCCCACGAGTCCGGCGGACTGGCTCACCCAGTAGCCGCGGGCCTCGGTGGCGGTGGCTCCGCCAAACATGGCGGACAGCTTCGCGGCGACTTCCTCCACCTGCTGCCGGTTGTCGGTGGGGTGGTCGGTGTCGGTGGTGCTCGGCACATAGATAGCAACGCGGGAGCCCAGGCGGACAACGCCGGGGATCGTGTCAAAAAAGCTCTTTTTCATTTCGTGTTCCTCCTCTTCCTTATGCGGTCGCCCGTGCGCGGCGGCTGATCTCTGCGAGTGCTGCCCTTACTGCGGTTTCATCCTCGGCGTATGCCGTGCCGGAGATCGTCCCGCAGGCCCTCCGGTATGCTGCCCGGTCATCGGCCCAGGCGATCAGCTCGCGGAGCTTGTCCATGCTCATTTTGCTGTAATCCATTTTGTGATCCTTTCCGAGGCGGTGCCCCTCTGACCTGTCGGCCTCCGTGGTGTTGTCCTGTTCTTTATGATTCTATTATATATAATTCTGTAATTATATCAAGGTTCAAAATAACCAATATTTCTGTAATTATACCGTGCAAATTGTATATTTACAGAATTATATATAGGGTGGTAAAATATCGACAGTAAAGGAGGCGGAAACGTGGACGGACTAACGGTTATCATCAAGAAGCAGCCGCAAAAATATTTAGACAAGCTGCCGGAGCCTGAACGGGGCCGGGTAGCGGCGGCGGTGGCCGGGTTATCAACCCTTTCCGGCGATATTGTCCCCTTGCGGGGTGCTGGTTCTCACATGTACCGGTTGAAAATCTATCATTACCGGGCAATTTTTCAGATTGACACGGAAAAAGAAACCGTTACTGTAAAAGAGATCAATACACGCGGAGACATATACTAAAGCAGAACCAGAAGCCGAATAAAGAAGCAGAAAAAGCAGCATAAACAATCGTATTGAAGCATTGAAAGGAGCATACACCATGAACGAAGCATTACGCGCACGACTGGCAGAAATTGACGCCCAGTCCGCCGAAAATCTCACACGGGGAGCTGCGGCCAGTCTTGCCGCCGCGGAAGCTATGGACGACGGAACCGCCGAAAACATCAACGCTTATATAGCCCGGAAGGTCAAAACCACAAAGGCCCAGCAAGCCGCCGTTCGCAAGTATGTAAAAAAGACTTATGACAGAATGGATCTTGTTTTACCGAAAGGGCAAAAAGCCGTTATAAAGACTTGCGCCGCTTCCTTGGGGGAAACGGCAAATGCCTTTGTAAATCGTGCTATTTCGGATGCACTCGCAAAATATCAAGCCAACGCCTGACCCCCAAAACGCAGAACAGCGACCCGGAAAAACTCCGGGCCGCTGCTTTTTTATTCTGTTTCTGTGGCTGCTTCTGTTTTTTCGCTGCCACGATCCCGCTTGATCTGTTCCAGCGCTGCCCGGTTGAAAAATGCGTTTACACTTTCCCCCATGGCGGCCGCGTGGGTCTTGATCGTATCTTTTGCGCCTTTAGGAAGTGCAATAGAAATCCGGTCCAGGTTTTCCGCGTCCCACTTTCTATTTCCGAGTTTGCGCGCTTCCGTGTATTTTTGCGGTGCCGTAGCTATCACCCCCTATTTACTATCATAATATCACTTGTCAAGTGTTTTTAACAAGTGAATAAAGCATACAAAAATTCACTTAATAAGTTGTAGCTTTTGCCGATTGCTTTTCACTTGTTAAGTGCTATAATATACTTAACAAGTGAAGCATACAACACACCGACAGGAGGCCCACACTATGAGTTTTCCTCTTTTTATCCTCGTTCTGGGCGCTGGCACCTTTGCCCGCCTGATGTTCCGCGTGGTGGATCTCATCGAGGGCCGCCGTTAAATCAAAATCAAGGAGGATCACAAAATGACCACTTATAAAACCCGCAAAGCCGCCGCCCGTGATGCGGCGATTATGGCCCAGCAGGAAGCCGCCGAACAGGTGCAAAGCTGGGAAGAAGTCGCAGAGACCGCCGACCGTCTGGAACGGCTGGCCCGCCGTTTCGGTCTCCTGCGGGAGTTCCGGGAAAACGGCATTATCTGAACAAAGAAGGAGGATCACCCCATGTTTAACAATCTTTACCACGCCGAGATCGGAGGCGGCTACACCCTCCGCCGGAAAGTCATCATCAACGCCGCGGACCTGCGGCCCCTGGGCGGTCAAATTGAAGTCGCCGCCATCATCGAGAACGGGGACGAGCTGAACAGCGCGACCGTTACAACGGAGGCCGCCGCGCTGGATGCGTTCCATTCCATGATCCAGCAGTACGCCGAACCACTGCAAAAAGCCGTGGACGCCGCCGGACTGGTTCCGGGCCGGAAATATACCCTTGTGTATCTCTCCGAGTCCGGTTTCCCCATCGCGGAGAAAATCACCTTTTACGGCTACGCCCTCACTACCTACGCCCAGCACGCCGACGTTGTGCGCCTGACCTACACCCCATACCGCAAGCGCTCCCTGCGTGGCCGGTTGTTTTGCGGTTCGTCCTCCCTGCTGATCTTCAACGGCTGGCAGGATCTCTCGGAAAGCGCCACCCACGAAACCCTGAAGGAGGACGAGAAAGTCAAGATCACCCGCAGTAAATACGGCTGCTTTTCCGCTTCCTATATTGAGGATGCCGCCGCACTGCTGAAGGACCCGGTTCTGATCTTCAAAAGCTACCAGACCGGCGCCAACGGCAAAGTTTACGCCTGAACAGCCACCCGGACACCTTGGAGCCGCCGCACCGATAAAAGCGACGGCACCACAGAAAGCCAAAATCTACACATTCAACACACAATTTCAGGAGGATTTACTATGAACGACAAGAACAACCGCCCCATGAAAACCGGCGACGTGGTGGAGATCACCGGCGCATACTTCAAGAATGACAACGGCCTTTATTTCGTCGAGCACACCCCCGGCGATCCAAATTGGAGCGGCCGGGATCACTGCCTCCGGCGCATCAAGCGCAACGGCGAGTTGAGCACCGCAAAAGATCATATTTGCTTCTGGCCCATTCACGCCTTTGTGAACAGCCGGGACAAGCGGGCCGCCGCGAACCAGTGGAACCAGGAGCACGCGGAAATCGAAATCAAGACCTTCCCCCACACAGAACACATTGCCGCCTATTTTGCAAGCGAGGCGGACAGCCTGGACGTGACGATCAAGCGCTATACATGGGACTTTGGCGAGGACTGCCAGACCGTCAAGGATACGAAAGAAACGCAAGCCTTTTACCGCTCCGTTGCGGACGGTCTCCGGGCTGAACAGCCCGCCGCCGCCACCGAACAGCCCAGCGCAGCCACCACCGAACCGCCCGAACAGCAGCCCCCCGCCACCTGCGCAGGCGCGGAAGCGCTTGCAGAACAGCCGGAGGCCATCACCCCGGAACCTGCAGAACAGGCAGAACAGCCCACCCCGGAAAATCGGCCTGAAACGGTCCCGCCTTATGGTTCCATCGACGAGGAAACCGCCCGGAACGCTCACTATTGCGTCCACATGAGCGACTACAAACCCGGCAGCGCCACGGCCAGTTATCGAAATTCCGTGAACAGCGCCGCCAAAATGGTAGAACAGCAGAAGGCCCGCGTCAGCGCTTTTTACCATGACAAGCTGGACGCCCTGCTGAACAGCTACGCCCGCCGCCTTGCCCAGTGGACGAACGATTACAACCGCAACCAGGCCAGCTATCCCAGCCAGTTTATCGCCGGGGCGGCTAACTTCAATATGCGCAAGCATAACCGCCAAATGTCCCACGAGGACTCCCTGTGGGAGGAATACCGGCAGATCGAGGCGATTCTGGACAAGATCCGCAGCGTCGGCACCGGCCCGGTAGACCTTGCCGACCCCCACGCCCGTGAAATGCTCACCGAGCGCCTGAACAGCCAACGCCAGATGTTGGAGGACGCCAAAACCGCCAACGCCTATTACCGCAAGCACAAAACGCTGGAAGGCTGCCCCGGTCTCAGCGAGAAAAACCGCGCATGGCTGACCCGCCCCGGTGTGTTCGCCTCCGGTGACGGCTCCCCCATCTCCCTGTACGGCTCGCCCTTCCCCGCTTATGAGCTGGCCAGCATCCGGGGCAAGATCGAGCGGACAGAACAGCGCCTCGCGGAGCTTGACCGCAGAGAACAGCAGGCCGCCGAGCCTCAGACCGGCACCGCCTTTGACGGTGGCCAGATCGTCCGCAATATCGACCTGAACAGACTCCAAATCCTCTTTGACGCCATCCCAGATGCCGACACCTGCGCAGCCCTGAAGCAAAACGGCTTCCGCTGGTCTCCGAAAAATCAGGCATGGCAGCGCCAGCTCACCGACAACGCCGAACGCGCCGCCCGTCAGGTTCTCCGTCTTGCCTGAACAGAAAGTCAAAAACCCCCTTGTCCCCCTTTGCTATAATGAAATTAAGAGCTGAACAGCCCAGCCCAGCCCCGGAGGTCACGAGGGCATGAAAGGACAACCACATGAAAACCGCCGGATATTGGGAGCGCAGAAACGAGATTATCGCCGCGCGGCTCCCCGCCCCACACAAATACGAGCCGTTTACCGAGCTTTTCGACGTGGACAAGCTCGACGCCATCCGCGACAAATACGGCGTTGACCTTTACCGTGAGTGCTACGCATACGTAGTCCTCGAGGTCATGGCCGCCGCAAAGAAGGAAGCCCGTGAAAAAATGACTTATTTTGAAAAAATCGCCGAGGTCAAGAAGGCCGCAGTCAACTGCCAAATAACCGGAGGCTTGCTTAACCGTGGATATTGGTATGGCGAAAATCCGTATGCCGATCAGCTGATCGAGAATGCCCTTCTGTGCGACCTTTTCCCTGAAACGGTCGCTGACCCTGAAAACTTTTGCAGTTTCCGCAGATCCGATTATGCCATTCTCAGACTGAGCAAAAAAGCCCAACGTGAAATAGGAGGTACAACCCATGTTGAACACTGAACAGGCCCTCACCCGCGTTTTGCAGATCGTCCACGCGCTGGACGAGGACGAAGCCGCCATTTATAACGCCGTCAGCAAGAACCCCTATGAATGGAAAAGCGCCGTCGGTCCCATCCCCCAGCTGTATTTCTTAGAACAGGATCTCCGCCGCACGTTGGCGGAGGAAGCCGCCGAAAAGTCCGGAAACCGTTCCGCCTTTACCGCTGCCCGCCGCATTTGCGACGCAGCCGTGTCCAGAAACAGCCACCGCACCGCTTCACAGGGTTTCTGGATCGACGAGGAAGGAAAGCAGTGCGTCTGCGACGGGTACCGGGGCTTCCGCCTGAACAGCCCCATGGAGTTGACCGCCGCGCCGGAACTCAGCGCCAACAGTTCCCGGCTCAACCTGGCGCAGATCATTGCCCCCCTCCGAAAGAACACCCTGCGCCTTACCCTTCCCACTGTGGCGGAGGTCCGGGCGCAAGTTAAGACGGACCGTGCGGAATGGGCCGCCAAGCGCCGCAAGGGTGAGACTTTCAAAGCCAGTTATGATTTCGGCCCCGGCCTCCCCAGCGTCGATGCCAACTATCTGATCGACTTCCTTCAGTTGTTCCCGGACGGCGAAGCGTTCACCTCTGAACAGAAGCCCTTTATCACCCCCATCTATTTCCGGTCCGCCGACGGTGAAGGCATTCTCTGCCCCGTCCGCAAGCCCGCCGAAGCCGCCGGCTGAACAACGGCGCAGAAAGGAACCGTCCCATGAATTATAAAGCCATGAAGTACAACGCATTGATTGATGATCTTGTTTCGCTTGCCAAAGATTCGCATGATTTCCGGGAGTCTATCGTCTGCACGGAGGCGTCAACAACCATCAGGCATCTTTTCAACGAAAATGAACGGCTTACGATGGAGTTGAAACGCGCGAAAGAAGCCACCGCAAACAACAAACCTGCAACTTTCAGTCTGCAAGCGTTTATTCGTGCGAACCTGATCCCTCCCGGACAGCGGGTATGTCTGTGCGAACAAGTTGACGGGCAATTTGCGAAATCAGCTTGGCGCGGCCCGTTTCGTGCACTTCCAGAATCTTATACCCAACGCATCGTGAAGCAGGTCTTTGTCCCGGTTTCCAATGCGGAGCTGGAACGCTACCGTTTTACCCTTTGCATTCTTTTGGCCCCGGAATCCTAAAGTCCCTATCCCCAACAACATTTGATTTTTACAGGAGGACGAATCGAAGTGAAGTATAAATACTTGATTGAAACCAATTCCGAGTTTGACAACCGGGCGGTACATTCCGACGGCTCGAACATGAACGCCATTTTTGATAAGCTGCTGCGGATCACCACGAAACTCACGGAAAGCTGCGCCGGTGACATTCTCAGCCTGTTCCCGGCTGTTCAAAAAGCGCTGGATAACGGCGTTCCGTTCGATGCGGCGATCATGTTTTGGGAGGGCGGTGTTCAGTGGAAGGAAATCGACGCGGACGATACGATCACAATGGATTTCCACACCCGCTATTTGCAGGTCTGGAACCTGCGTATCCCAGGCGGGTTTGATTCCGGGGCCGAAGCCAGTCTGGAACGTATTTTACTCGTCTATCGAGGAACATCCCGCACAGAAGTGATCGGAGAATAATTTTATCCGTTTGCGCCCGGAATCCTAAATGTCAAAAACCCCCTTGGAGGGGTATCGTATAATAAAATCAAGGGCGAGATAGACGCCGCCCTTGCTTTCCATCTTTCTATCTTCCCTCACGAACGGCGGCTGCCGGCCTACCCAACGGCAGCCGCCAAACTCCAAAACAGCATGGGCGAAAATCGTGCGGTCACGCACGCGGACTAATCTCCCGCGTGAACAAGCTTTTCCATTCGGCTTGTTTCCCGGTTCAACTCCGGTTTCGCTCACCAGCGGCGCGGATGCCGCACGTAGTATTCTCCTACCTTCCAAGCGTGGCCCGTAAGTACACGCTCGCCGTTCTTGGAGCGGTGCTCCGGTGCGACCCCGGCAGGGCAGCAACGCGGATATAGTTCATCGGCAGAACGGCGGCTTCCCAAGCCGCGAAGGTGGGTTCGATTCCCATTATCCGCTCCAAGGCCGCGTGAAGGCCTCCTGAATGTGTACGACAGCCCGGAAAGACGGGCCGCCACATCACCCGCCATGGCGCAAACAAGGCGGGGTCACGCAGACGTCCAACCGATACTTTTGTCCTTTCCTCCGGGAGCCGGGGACCTCTCCGGCCGTCTGCACCATGCCCGCCCACATAAGAGGTGGTTACTCTATAAACCGTAGTGGGAATGAAACCTCCATGTCTGGCAGTGGAGTCGGCGGGTTGATACAGCCGCTATCGGGACGGTATTCTCGGAGAATCTGAGCGACATGACCGCCGGGAAAGTCCGGCACCTATATGCAGACGTAGCTCAGGAGGTAGAGCACCGCACCAGATGGGCGGTATGCGCAGGTTCAAGTCCTGCCATCTGCACCACATCCAGCGCCGTGAGAAGTACACTCACAAACGGGTTGCCCGGAGATGGGCGCAGCAGGGCAACAGAAACGTGTACCTATGGGGGCCAACCGCAGGCAGCCGACACGCAGCGGTGACAGTCTGGAAAGACAGGCAAACATAGGGGCGAATGTTCCAAGGCTGGCGAGGCGGTCTCCAAAACCGCTTGGGTGGGTTCGATTCCCAACCGTCCCTGCCAGATGCCGGGTAGCGCCCGGACAATGTGAGACCGTTGTCGTCATGGCTCACATGGAAATGACAAAGTTCGCTGAAAACTGCGCTTGTCTTGATGCGTCGAGACCGGTTTGACCAGACGGAATAGGGGCTACGACTTTTCGGAGCGTAGTTGCCGGTAGCGTGTGACAATCTAAGCGAGAAAGACGGCCAATATGCGGCATAGGTGCCCCGTAAGGGGAGACCGCAGCGAGTGACGGGGACTTCCCCCGAAGCGCTAAAGCAGGGCAGGACTGCAATGCCGTACCATCCCGGCCAGCGGGCGAGGAAGCGTAAAAAGCTAAGTATCAGGCGGCTGGTATAATTGCCAAGTTCCTGATGGCTGGTAGGAAGACACAGCGCAGCCGGGAGCCTGTGTGAAGAAATACAGGGGTGTAGCCAAGCGGTAAGGCAAGGGACTTTGACTCCCTCACGCGCTGGTCCGAATCCAGCCATCCATGCCATTGAAATTTTAGGAAAGGAGGATACTTAAATGAAGAAGTATATTTGAAATTGTGCGGTTTCAATGAGCATAAAAACAGTGGGAGACAAAGAGATTGCTGAAGGTGTTCAAAACAGAAATCGACCCGACCGAAGAACAAAAAATTAAGATTCGACGCACGATAGGAACTTGCCGTTTCGTTTACAATTTTTACATTGCACATAACGCAGAACGGCATGAGAACGGCGAGAAGTTTATGAGCAGTGCTGCGTTTCGATTATGGATCAACAATGAGTATCTACCTCGGAACCCGGACAAATCATGGATAAAGGATGTTTCTTCAAAATCCGTGACACAAGCGATTAACAACGCACAGTCCGCATTCAAACGTTTCTTCAACCATCAGGGGCACTTTCCAAAGTTTAAGAAAAAAGGTGCTTCGAGTGTGACAATGTATTTCGTCCACAACAATTCAAAAGACTGCAAATGCGAACGGCATCGAATCAATATCCCCACACTTGGTTGGGTTCGGCTCAAAGAGAAGGGATACGTCCCCACAACAAAAGATGGCTATGTCATAAGTAGCGGAAATATTTCTATGAAAGCCGGCCGGTATTATGTATCCGTCAGAGTGGAAGTTTCAGACATAAGGCAGGAACAGTCATTAAATGACGGATTGGGTATCGACTTAGGGGTGAAGGACTTTGCCATCTTGTCAACCGGACAGACTTTCAAGAACATCAATAGGTCTGCAAGAGTAAAAAAAATTGAAAAGAGGCTGAAACGGGAGCAGCGAAAACTTTCCCGTAAATATGAAAATTTAAAAAATTCAAAGAAAGGAGAAGCTACTCTAAGAGCAAATATACAGAAGCAAAGGCTAACGGTGCAAAAACTTTATCAACGGGTAGACAATATCCGAACTGATTACATAAATAAGACCGTCGCAGAGATAGTGAAAACCAAGCCATCTTATATTGCGATTGAAGATTTGAATGTAAGAGGAATGATAAAGAACAGGTCTCTTTCTAAAGCTGTTGCGTCGCAAAGGTTTTTTGAAATGAAAACTAAACTCAAGTACAAGTGCGGCATCAATGGAATTGAGTTGAGAGTGGTCAACAGATGGTTCCCATCTTCAAAACTTTGCCATTGCTGCGGTCAAGTGAAGAAAGATTTGAGGCTTTCCGAAAGGGTTTATCGTTGTGACTGCGGCTATATAGGGGACAGAGACTTGAATGCCGCACTCAATCTAAGAGATGCTAAGACTTACGAGATTGCATAACTGGACGCAAGCGTAAGCGTGTACCAAAGGCTATTTGGGAATTTACGACTGTGGAGTGTACACGGACCTGCGAGTAGAAATGACTGCGGTCAGTCGAAAGCATACACGTTGAAGCAGTAAGTCGTGCCTGTGAAGGCCGACATTTCTCAATGTGAAGAATATTTAATCACATTTAGAGTAGCAAGATGTCCCATGAACAAGACTGAACTGATTGCCGCCGTTGCGGAGCGCACCGGCCACACCAAGCATGACACCGCACTGCTGGCCGACGCCCTGTTCACCGTCATCGAGGAATCCCTGCTCAACGGCAGCGAGGTCAAAGTCCCCGGCTTCGGCAAGTTTGCCGTGAAGCACCGGGAAGCACGGGTGGGGAAAGACCCCCGCACCGGCGAGGAAAAGGAATTTCCCGCCAAGGCGGTTGCGGTGTTCCGCCCCGCAAAGCCCCTGAAGGACGCCCTGAACGGCTGATACCCCCATTGCGCAAATCACCCATAGAAGCCCTGTAAGCGCTCTTTGAGTTTTGTGGGGTTGTGTTTACCCGCCCCCGCCTCTCTCTTGTCTCTCAGGCCGCTTGTGGGGCCGTCAGCGCAAGAATTTTAATCAAGACCATACTCATACCGAAAAAGGGGGAACGGTTTCCGTTTTGGAAAAGGTTCCTCCCTTTTTTATCTCGACATTCCATGCAAAAGCGCCTATAATTTTCCCATAAAAAGGAATTACACGCCTAAAGGTAAAGGAGAATTTTACAATGAAGATCATGAACCCCACCGCCATGAACCGATACAATGCCCTGCGGGAGGCCGCCGGGAAGATCGACCGTTTGGTCCCACAGGTCCGCTTGCTGGACCAGCCGCCTCATGAGAACCGGGAGAACGCCTCCGTTGCGCTGGAATTTCCCACTCCCCTTGTGGTTCTTAATTCCACCATCCGGCAGGCCCTCTCCTTCCTGTTCTGCCAGTGCGACACCGTGCAGACGGACAAGACGGACCGGGGCATCTGCTTCACCTTTACCATCTCTGAAATCTGGATCACGGAGGAAACCACATGAACTTGAAAACCAATGTCACCCGCCGGGACTTCGCCTTCAGCGTCACCGCCGAGGGGAAGGACGGCTCCATCCGCTTTTTCGCCCACACCGTCGAGGCCGAAAGCGAGGAAGCAGCCCGCCTTCAGCTCCTGTCTTTTCTGGATTCCCGCAGCCTGAAGCCGGTGGACGTCCGGCTCAATGATGATTGACCGATTGCGAGGTGTTCTGCATGAGTAATCCAAACGCCGACGTGAAAGTGCTGGCCGATAGCCTCTGGAATAACTACTTCCAGCCCAAAGTGGCGGATGCTACCCGCTCCTGCCTCCGTCTGGAAAAGGCCACCGTAAAAGCGGCCCCCAGCGGCGGAACCGTGGCCGTCCAGCTTCCCTTTGACGATACCGTGCTAAATTTGCCCTATGCTTCGTCCCTCTCAGGTCTCACCGCCGGACAGGCCGTATGGGTGGGCATCCCCTACTCCGACCTCTCCAACGGCGTTGTGATGTTCGACGCCACCTTTCAGAACCTTTAAGCAAACAAATCAGCAAACAATCAGCAAAGTCTAAGCAAGATTTGAGCAAACTCTAAGCAAGTTGTAAGCAAGTTGAAAAGCAAAGCCGCCCGTGGTGGGCGGCTTTTGCCTTTTATACCGTCAAAGCGGTTAGCCACATTAGCGGTACTGTATCCCGGCGTTTTTGTAGCCGTTTTCTGTAGCATCATACGTCACAATAAACTCCGTCCGTACTTCCATACCGTAGGAATTTTCTGCGTCCACCCATCCGGCCACGCAGTATGTGCCGTTTCCTAAGTGGTAAATTTTTGATTCGCTTTGCTGGCAGAACGTTGCAGTGGACGGATTCTTTAATTCCGCCTTTACGATCTCCTTGGCACAGGAAAAAGCTGTTGCGTCATCATGACGGTTGACGTTTTTATTTACTGTGCTTCCGTTCCCAGTGTTGTCATACTCAACCGCTGTTGTTTTCGCGGATTTCCGGGTATAAAATTTTTGTTTGCCAGAATCGGTATCCGTCACCTTTAACTGCCCATCCTGTGTCAGTTCCATGATGTATGTACCGTCCGACAATCTTGTGTCTGAAATTGCGTGTATTTCATATTCACCCAGCTTATCAGAATAGTTTTTTCCAACCTGCACCATCGAATATGTCCCACGCCCAGTGTCAATTACATACTGCCACGCACCGACCTCCAATTTGCGCTCCCATGTCCCGTCAATTTCCGCTCCGCCCTCTGTCTTGCCGCAGAGAACACATTCCTTTGGCTTTACCGGCGTGGCCTCCGCCCAGACATGCTCCAGCTTTTCGCCCTCTGAAAAATCGCACCGCTGGCATCGCCGTGGTTCTTCGCACGTAGCCTCCAAAAAATCATGCCCCAGCGGTTCCCCTTCGGTCTCTCCGCATTTTTCACAAGTTTTCGGTTCCGTACATGTTGCGTCCTTCCATTTGTGGCGGCAGGCACACCCCGTCAAAAGCATCGACACGGCAACCGCCGCACAAAGCACCACAAAAATCTTGCGTTTCATTTTAAGTTCCCCTTTCTAAAAATAATCCAAACCATGACCCCCGCTGTTCCTAAAAAAAGCAGGTCAGCCAATCTGGAATATTGATATATCTCGAAAAACCCCATCTGCGCGTTTTTCAAGTTCGGTTTTTCCACGGCAATGTCGGCGGCTGTCGGCTCCTTTGGACGCTCCGGCTTGACCGGCTCTGCCATCGTTACCTGCGGTGGCGAATAAACCGGCTTCACAGGCTTTGCCGGCAACTCCGGCAGTTTGTTTTCATCAATCTCAACCGTGTATTTATGGGGCTTAAACGTATATGTATATGTGAAATTTGCGGAATTTCCAGCGTAGCGCCCCCGATTTTCATAAACGCTGAACGTTTGGCTTACAGAAAAACCGTCCCGGAAATCTGCCTCTCGCATGGCGTGATTTGTCACGGAAGAACCGACATCCGGATAACCGTCCCGCTCTACGCGGACCGTGGAGCATTTTGCCGTTCCGCCCAGTTTCAGCGTCACGGAATCTCTGTACCAGATCTCCGTCCCATTGACCCGCATGGACTCGCTCCATTCATCCCCGATATGGTTGTTCCAGTTTGTGATTCCAAATACATCCACGTCGAACGCAAGCCCGCATCTGAAAATGTCCCGTTCAGCCGTCTCCACCATTTTGCGCTTCGTGTCTGCCCGTTTGCGGACAGCGGAATTATATTCCATGTTCTTCTTTTCATAAGCCGATTTCCTTTCGGCAAAGTCCGCGTCGTATTCGGCGGTTTTTTCCGTAACCGCCTGAACCTCTTTCTGATAAGCCGAGGAATCGCCCTCATATTGTGCCATATCAGCCTTGTATTTCTCTATGTCTGCCTGATACTGCGCTCGCAGCCTGTCCATATCCGCCGCGCAAGCGGCTTCATATCGTGCTGTGAGGCGTTTGCAATAGTTTTTCTCCGCATTCCCCGCAAACAACAATCCGATCAGAATAAACGCGGCAAGCACGACCATCGCCGCGACGCCGTTCCGATTCATTCGCTCCATATCCCCATTTAGTCCTTTCTCCAAATTGGCCCTTGACTTTTTGGGCTACATGATTTATACTCCGTTTGTGGGCTACAAGAAGTGAGGTGAAACCATGAGTCCAAGAACCGGACGCCCCAAAGTGGAAAATCCAAAATCCAATCCTCTTCATGTTCGCCTTGACGATCAGACCCTTTCCGTGCTTGACCGTTATTGCGAACGTCACGGAAAAAAACGTACCGAAGGGATCAGGGATGGGATCATGCTGCTTTCCGGCAAATAGAAGAATAACGGCATACTGCTCAATCTTAGCGGAGAGGACAGTACACCGTTATCACAACAACCTTTCGGAAGTCTGTAAATATTCTACTACGCTTCTTCCGAAAGGTCAACCCACATTATTCCCACCGACAGCGAAAAAACATCGTAAAACCTGTCAAAAACCCCATTGGAGGGCTGTGGGATAATGGAAGTATCAAGACCATTTGAAAGGAGTTTTTTTATGAACGAATTGTCAGTTATTACCCACAACGGCGTCGAGACCGTTGACAGCCGCGAGGTCGCTCGTATGGTAGATAAACCTCACAGCGACTTGATGAAATCTATCCGCAACTATATGGATACGCTTAACGCGGGAGATTTTTCCTCCGTTGATTTCTTTATCCCCAGCACCTACACCGACAGCAAAGGAGAGGAACGTCCCTGCTATCTTCTCACAAAAAAGGGATGTGACATGGTAGCTAACAAAATGACCGGCGAAAAGGGTGTCCTGTTCACAGCTGCTTATGTCACCGCCTTTGAGAAAATGCGCCAGACTATTTCTCGCCCCCTCTCCCCCGCCCAGCAGCTTTTGGAACAGGCCCGCCTTTTGGTGGAGCAGGAACAGCGGCTTGTGGCTGTTGAAAATCGGCAAAACGAACTGGCCTTAAAGGTTCAGCACAATTCTGATACAATGGATAAGGTCACAGCCGCCTATGTCGCTCCCATTTCCTCCGGCGATAACTGGCAGGAGAGCGCAAACCACACCATCAACGCCCTGGTCGAGCATTTCTGCCTCAACCACCAGATGTTCCGCCGGGAACTCTATGAGGAACTGGAACGTGAATCCGGCTGCGATCTCCAACAGCGTTTGACCCGGCTGAAAAACCGTATGAAAGCGGCGGGCGCTACCGTCACGCAATGCAGAGCTGTCACGAAACTGACCATCATTTCTCAGGACAAAAAGCTCCGCTCCATCTTCATCGGCATTCTGCGCCGCCGGACGCTGGAATTTACAGCCTCCGAGACCGCTTGACGTTGCCCTAAAATCTTTTGAAAAGGCTATTGACTTATGTATCCACAAATGCTATATTCTTTTGTTGGTATCGTAAAGGCAAGGTGGTATCTATGTCTCCACAAATCGGTAGGCCCACCGATGACCCCAAAACCTTGAATACCCGCGTCCGCCTTTCTCAAGAGGACGTTGAAAGACTTAACTATTGTTCGGAAATGACCGGCAAAACAAAATCTGAAATCATCCGTGAAGGAATCAAGGTTCTCTACGATGGGCTGAAAAAGTAAAAGGCAACTCCCCCGCCGATGGTCTTGCAAACGTAGCGGCGAAGGAGTTGGCCACCCCTTTTGGGGGCGGTGTAAATATTCTAATGCACCCGCCTCCAAAGGTCAAGCCTATTATGGAGGAATTGTATATATGATTAAAAACGAATTGGAAATCAAGGACGTTCCATTTATGGGGGCTGAACTTATGGCCGCCCGCGCTGATGACGGAACGATTTACGCCGGTGTCAGTTACATCTGCAATGGAATGGGAATGAATAAGAATGAAAAAGACCGCCAAATCAAGAATGTGCAGTCCGATGATGTCCTGTGTGGGGGGTGCGTGAAATTTGACGCAGGGGTGTTTGACCCCCATAACCCCACGATTGCGCTGAAATTGGAATACGTTCCCCTCTGGCTTGCCAAAATCAGCATTACCCCCGCGATGAAAGCTGAAAAACCAGAATTGGCAGAGCGTCTGATCCAGTATCAGTTGAAAGCAAAGGACGTTTTGGCATCCGCATTTTTATCCCAGAACCAGCCCTGCACCCTCGTGGAGATGTTCGCCATGCAGGCCCAGATCAATCTGGAGAGTGAGCGCAAGCTGCACGCCCTCGAGGGCAAGCTGGACGATACCAACAAACGCTTTGAGGCCGTCACCACCTTTGTCACCTCGCCCCTCACCGAAGTCGATACGTGGCAGGAGCGCATGGCCCGCCACATCCGCCGCGCCGTGGAGCAGTTCGGCTTGAACTATCAGAAGTTTCACGCCCAGCTTTACGAGGAATTGGAGCGCGCCGCCGGGGTTGACCTCCAAATCCGCCAGACCCGGCTCCGCAAACGCATGATGGACAGCGGCGCGACGAAAACCGAGTGCAAAAACGTGTCCAAGCTGTCTATTGTCGCCGCGGATAAGAAACTCCGCGCCATGTTTGAAACGCTGCTGCGAAACGAGATCGTCCGTTTCGCCGCCAGCAGTTCCGTGAACGCCTGACCGCCCCAACCAAAAAAATTTACACATTTTTACACACATTCAGGAGGAAAACCGACTATGTTGACCGTGAAAGATATTGTTTCCATTCTGCAATTCGGAGAGTTCGACGACAAATACGGAAAAGAAGTGCCCCGCCTCACCGTCTCCGCTGACGGCCTCGCCACCCACATCAACCCGGAAAACAAACTGGAAATGGCCGCTTACGGCGACTTCATCATTGACCGTATCCATGTGGACGAACTGGGCGTGGATCTCTGCGTGAAAAGCAGCTTGTGTACCGCTGGGGCCTGATACGCCACCAATTTTAGGAAAGGACTGATTTTATGGGAAGAACCTCCGCACAGGAGCGCCGGGTCATGTCGGCCTTAGACTCATGGCTCCGCAACGTGCAGGCCAGCGGCGCGGCGGAGCGCACCGTCACCGCCTACGCCGCCGTCACAAACAGCTTCTATTCCTTCCTCGTG
>CYGL01000410.1_pt1 | contig 17713 bp, 23 predicted proteins | sample 485531 | NCBI WGS metagenome assembly CYGL01 (sample SAMEA3497897, study PRJEB9818) | human gut metagenome | reverse complement strand
GCAGCGAATTGCTAATCCGTACAACCATAATTGGTTGCGTAGGTTCGAATCCTACACCATCCGCCATATTTTGGAGTTTAATACCTTCATAGATCCATACAAGAACTTCTAGAGTTAAACAAAAACTGGTAGTGGTGACCCAGTTCTCCTTTCAAGAAACCATGTGAATCTGGTCTTCTGCTCAGAAGTTCTTGTATGGATCTATGTGACAATTTTTAGAAAGAGAGGCGAAAAGCGGTGGCAACTGCTAAAAAGAAGCGTCGAGCTCCAGCTTTGACAGTTGAAGCAAGAGAGAATCAACTTATATCAGCAGCCATCGATCTTGCCGAAAAACAAATTCTAGATGGCACTGCAAGTCCATCAGTTTTGGTTCATTATCTTAAACTTGGTTCAACGCGAACTCAATTGGAGAATGAAAAACTTAAAAGCGAAAATGAACTTCTCCAAGCAAAGAGTGCTAAGATTGAATCTGAGAAAGATAACCTTAAACTTTATGAAGATGCTCTTAAAGCATTTCGTGGCTATCGTGGAAGTGACGACGATGATATTGAAGAGTTATTCTGAGTTGATGGAAATCCCGAACTATACAGATCGATTCAAGTATTTGAAATTGAATGGGTGTGTTGGGCGTGAAACGTTTGGTTTTGATCGATATCTTAACCAAGCTTTGTACTGGTCGCAAGAATGGCGTTCGTTTCGCAATCTTGTAATCCATTCGCGATCAAGGTTTTGATATGGGAGTTGAAGGTTACAATATCGTTGGACGAATAATCATTCATCATATTAATCCTATAACGCCCGAACAAATTGAAGATCGTGATCCATTAATCTTTTCGATGGATAATGTAATTTGTGTTTCTCACAAAACGCACGAAGCTATTCATTATGGCGATCAGAGTCTTCTTCCATCAGATCCTATTATTCGTAAACCGTATGATACTTGTCCGTGGAAGGAGGTTGTATGACATTATATCAATATCCGGATTACTTAATGCATCATGGTGTAAAAGGTATGCGTTGGGGGCATCGAAAAAAGTATGAACCGCATCCAAGGAATAACAAATACAATAAAGAAGAATTATCTTATGACGTTGATGGGCTTGAGGAAAGCCAAACTAAAAAGAACAAAGAAAAAGAACGCCGTAAGAAAATAATAAAAATTGGACTTGGTATTACTGCTGGACTGTTAGTGGCATACGGCGCTTATAAAATTAGCCAAATGGGTGTAGAAACTTCATCGGTTGTATCTACAACTAACCAAAAGAAAAAATCTTTCAAAGGCCGAAACCAAATTAAAAGAAATGGAAAAAGCAGGAGATTTTGGTAATGCCAAAGTCCATACGGAAGCATTTTCTGGAGATATTTATAACCGCGCACATTTGTATGATTCCAAATTAGTGAACTCTTTATCTAAAAATGAAAAAGATGCTATTGTTGATTATACGGGCATGGGTTATAAGCATATGAATGGTTATTTAAGAGCTAGCGATAAAGAAGCTTTTAAAAAATCAATAACTCCTAAAAATTCATTTTATGCGCCTGATCATGAGGCTTATCAGCGTAAAATAAAAGATATGACCAATGCCCTTGAAAAATCAAGTTTAAAAGAAGATGTTGTGGTTCATCGAGGTATTGGTGGGTCTTTATCAAAAATGTTAGGCGTCGATAAGGAAGCTCTAAATAATAGAGATTTTCAAAATAGTCTTAGAGGTACTGTTTTCACAGAAAAAGGTTTTTTTCTCTTCTGGTGGAAGTACTAAAGATTGTTTTGGTGGAGTAAAGATACATGCCAAAGTTCCTAAAGGAAGTAAAGGAATGTATGTTGCTCCTATTTCTCAATTTAGTATCGAACATGAATTTATTCTTCAAAGAAATTCCAGTTTTAAAATCAGTGATTTTGTTCGAGACGACAAAGGGGAAATTAGCGATTTAATTGTTGAATTAATTGATCAAACGATAAAGGATTAATGGAGTTTATCATGTCTAACAAATATAATGATGATCCTATGGATCTTAGTTATAATCGTTTTTCCGGAATATTATGTGAACAATGTATGTTTGCGAAAAAAGATTTCGTATCTAATGGACGAGTGATTTTCAAAGGTGCGACAAATACATATTGTGATAAATATGTTAATGAAGAAAAACCAGTTGATATTATTCTTGGAGAAACTATGGAGTGTCAATTCTTCAAAGCTAAGTAGGTGATAATTCATGACACTTTCAAATACTGCGACTCCTATCTATTACGGTCAATTTCGAGACGCTGTTATAGCTGGGGAGATTCCAGTATGTCGAGAAGTGTCCATGGAGATGAATCGAATAGATAATCTTATTCGAGATCCTCGTTATTATTATGACGATAAAGCCGTTGAAGGATATATCAAGTTTTGTGAAAATGAGTTAACTCTAACCGATGGTTCTCCGCTTCATTTGCTTGATACGTTTAAATTGTGGGCAGAGCAGGTATTCGGTTGGTATTATTTTGTTGAGCGTTCTGTTTACGAACCTTTTGAAGATGGCCATGGTGGACGTTACGTTCTTAAACGTAAGAAAAAACGACTTATCAATAAACAATATTTGATCGTTTCTCGTGGTACGGCTAAATCGTTATACGCTTCGTCTATTCAAGCTTATGGACTAGTTGTTGATACTGAAACCACGACTCAAATGACCATGGCTCCAACTTTGGCTCAGGCCGATGAGGTTTTAGCTCCAATTCGAACGGCTATTGCTCGCGCTCTTGGTCCTGTCTTTAAATTCTTAACTGAAGGTTCGCTTCAGAATACTACTGGAAGCAAAGCGGATAGAGTTAAGTTGTCTTCAACAAAAAAGGGAATTGAAAACTTTCTTACGAATTCTCTTTTGGAAGCTCGACCTATGTCTATTGATAAGATCCAGGGTAGTCGACCCAAGTATACGACCATTGATGAATGGTTATCCGGAAACACTCGCGAAGATGTTGTGGGCGCAACAGAACAGGGTGCTTCTAAACTAGACGATTGGCTTATTGTGGCTACTAGTTCAGAAGGAACCGTTCGTAATGGTGTTGGCGATAGTATTAAAATGGAGCTTATGGATATTCTCAAAGGAGAGTATGAAAATCCACATGTTTCCATTTGGTTTTATAAATTGGATAGTGTTCAAGAAGTAGCTGACCCAGCAATGTGGATGAAGGCTGCCCCGAATATTGGCAAAACTGTTACCTATGAAACGTATCAATTGGACGTTGAGCGTGCTGAGAAGGTTCCTTCTGCTCGTAACGATATTCTTGCTAAACGCTTTGGTCTTCCAATGGAGGGTTTTACATTCTTCTTTGCTTATGAAGAAACTAAAGTTCATCGTCATCGTGATTTCTGGCAATTACCGTGCGCTATGGGAGCTGACCTATCTCAGGGCGACGACTTTTGTGCATTTACGTTTTTGTTTCCTTTGTCTAAAGAACGTTACGGCGTAAAAACACGTTGCTATATTTCTTCAGATACTATGAATAAGCTTTCGCTTGCTACTCGATTAAAATATGAAGATTTTATGAATGAAGGATCGTTAATAGTTCTTGATTGCGTAACTTTGGATATGAATGAAGTTTACGATGATCTTGATCGGTTTATTATCGACAAAGAATACGATGTTCGCGCATTTGGTTATGATCCATACAATGCTAAAGATTTCGTTACTAGATGGCAAACAGAGAATGGTCCTTTTGGCATTGAAAAAGTAATTCAAGGAGCTAAAACAGAATCGGTTCCTCTTGGCGAATTAAAGAAATTGGCTGAGAATCGCCTTCTTTTATTTGACGAAGAGTTAATGGAATTTTGTATGGGTAATTGTATTACTATTGAAGACACTAATCGTAATCGGAAGCTAGCAAAACAACGTCGAGATGATAAAATCGACTCAGTAGCAGCGATGATGGACGCTTATATTGCCTATAAATTAAATAAAGAACTCATTTGAATAATTCAGAGAGAGAGAGAGAGTCAAATCATGTACCAATATCCAGACTACTTAATGCACTATGGTGTTCTTGGTATGAAGTGGGGACAACGCCGAGCTCGTAAGTATAGTGCCAAAAGCTAAGACTGCTAAAGAGAGTGCCAAAGAGTGGGATGAAATATCTCGATACGCTAAACAGCGTGGAGAAAGTCAAAAGAAAATCGATAGTTATAAAAAATATGCCCGTAAAGATCGAGCTGATGCTAAAAAATATTCTAAAAAGTCTAAAAAGATTGAATCTTATCATCGATCCATGGCTGGGGATAAAACTTATGACCTTGTTAAGTCTAAACGAACTTCAACGCTTGTTGGTGAAAGTTATATTCTCGGTACTTATGGCGCTTTTAAATACAACCAAGCTCTTGCTGCTGGTAAGAGTAGGGGTAAAAGTTTTATAAGTGGTGTTGGTCATACATATCTTAACGCTTTTACTGGTGGTGCCGCTAGCGTTGTGGGTCCTCGATTAGATCGAAAAAGTAGATCGAAAAAGTAGATCGACTAAGTGGGAAGGATAAAGCATGTATCAATATCCAGACTACTTGATGCATTATGGCGTTCTTGGTATGAAGTGGGGACGTAGGAAATCTCTATCCAGCGTGATTAAAAATAAAACCGGAAACGTATAAATTCTTATAGTTCTGATTATCAAGAAACTAGAAAAATGCGTCGAAAGTCATCAAAGAAACTTTCGAATGCCGAGTTAAAAAAGCTTAACGAACGAATGCGATTAGAACAAGAATATAATCGCTTGAGTACTTCGCAAGTAAATCGTGGTTATGAAGTAGCGAAAAAAACCGTCGCCATTGCTGGAACTATTGGTGGATTGTACGCCATTTCGAAAAGTGATTACGCTGAAGCTGGAAAGGCCTTACTTGATAAGGCTAAAAAAACTGATTACACTAAAGTTGGAACAGCTTTACTCAACAAGGTTAAAAAGTGATTTTATTTGAAAGGAGGATCCTATGAGCGAAAGTATACTTAATACGATTAAAGTAATGCTCAACATTGAAGATGATTGCGACGCGTTTGATACTGAAATCGTTGCCTATATTAATTCGGCATTATTTACACTCTCGCAACTTGGAATAGGACCAGAAGAGGGATTCTCCATTACTGGTCCTGCTGAACGCTGGTCTGATTATATAAAGTCGACAAAGAATCTAACAGCAGTTCAAACTTTTATAAAGCTTAAAGTGCAACTTTTATTTGATCCTCCGTCTAATTCTTTTGTTGTCGACGCAATTAATAAACAAATTGACGAGTTAGGATGGCGACTTTGTTTAGAAGTCGAACAACCACAAACCGCTTAGTGAAATAAGGTAATTATATGGCTGAGACATTTTCAAATCGTCTTAAGCGTGCTTGGAATGTCTTCGTCGCTAAAGAAGAGAAACAAGATTATTATCCAGTATCGGTTGACATTGGTCCTGGAAATTGGGGCGTTCGTCCTGATAGAAGGAAGGTTATAACCGGTAAAGAGCGAACCATCATTTCGGCAATTTATACTCGAATCGCTTTAGATGTTGCTTCTACTGATTTTAAACATGTTCGAATCGACGATCAAGATCGTTATAAAGAGACGATTAAATCGACACTTAATGATTGCTTGACTGTCGAGGCAAATGTCGATCAAAGTGGTTTCGCTTTTAAATTGGATATTGCTTTATCTCTTCTTGATGAAGGCTGCATAGCCATTGTTCCCGTTGACACAGATGATGATCCAGATGCGACCGGTTCATTTAAGATCGGATCCATGCGAGTTGGAAAGATTACAGCTTGGTATCCTAGGCATGTTGACGTTCGATTATATAATGATCGAAAGGAACGAGTTGAAACCTGTGACACTTCCTAACTACTTTCCGTTGTCTATTATTGTAGAATCCATTTTATTCTGTGATGAATGAGAAGAACTCTACTACTGTAGTCGTCTTGTTTATAAACTTGGATTGCTGGATGATGCGGATGCTAAGAATAATTCAAGTAAACTTGATATGATCATTCAGCTTCCATATACGATTAAGAATGAAACTCAAGAAAAGCGTGCGGATAATAGGAAGAAAAGCATCGAAACACAATTGGCAAACTCGAAGTATGGCATCGCATACATTGATGCCACGGAGAAAGTTACTCAGTTAAATCGCTCGATTGACAATAATTTGATGTCGCAGATTAACGATTTAACCAAGCAACTCTACACTCAATTATGTATTGATGAAACTATCCTTAACGGAACAGCAAACGCTGAGACAATGAATAATTATTATCAACGAACTGTTGCACCAATTATTGACGCCATCAAAGACGAACTTGTCCGAAAGTTTCTTACCAAAACGGCTCGAACTCAGGGTCAAACGATTATGACATTCCAAGATCCGTTTAGGTATATGACTGTTGGACAGATTGCTCAAATGGCTGATACGTTGAGTCGTAACGAGATTCTTACGCCTAATGAATTCCGAACAGCTCTCGGGTTCAAACCGTCTGAGGATGAATCTTCGGATGAACTTAGGAATAGGAATCTTATTGACCCCAATGCTGATTATGGTTCCGATTCTGGGTACGAAGATCCTAGCGGTCTTGGCGAATACTCAGTTGATAATTCGGATCAGTAAACTTAGGAGAAAGTCAAAATGGAATACTATCGTAATAAATTGACGAATTCGGTTTACGAAGGCTATCAGACAAACATGCAAATGGCGGTCGAAACCGGAGACGGCGATTTGGTCGTTGCGTATCCTGGAGACTATATTATGACTAATGCTTACGGAAGTCAAAGTGTAGTTGATAAAGATGTATTTTTATCCGATTATGTAAAGGAGGTAGTAGATGACTAACGATTACGATTTTTGTGGTTACGTTACTCGTAATAATGTGACTTGTTCTGATGGTCGAATCATTCGACAGGATGCATTTAAAGATTGCGATGGCGCTCGAGTTCCTCTTGTGTATCAACACGATCATATGTCTCCATTGAATATTCTTGGGCATGTGATCTTGAGAATCGTGCAGATGGCGTTTATGGTTACGCTAAATGCAATGATACTCCTGAAGGTCAGCATGCTAAGGCCGCAGTTAAAAATCGAGATGTTAATTCTTTCTCTATTTATGCGAATAAGCTTAAGCAGAATGGTGCAAATGTCATTCATGGTGCTATTCGTGAGGTAAGTCTTGTTCTTGCTGGCGCTAATCCTGGTGCAAAGATCGATACGATCCTTGTGCATGATTACGATGACGAGGAAGAAGCGATTATGTCTGAATTTTCTACTTTGGAACTCTTCCATTCGGAAGAGGATAAGAAGAAAGAAGAGGCGGATAAAAAAGACGATGAAGTCGAAGATGATTCCGAAGACGATGAAGTCGAAGATGATTCTGAAGATGATGAAGAGAAAGAAAAAAGATGGAAAAAGAAATCAAACATGCTGACAGTGAAGATAAAACCGTTCAGGATGTTATTGATACGATGACTGAAGAGCAGAAGAATGTTCTTTATGCACTTGTTGGTATGGCTGCTGAAGGCCAGACCGGAGAGGATGAAAATAATATGAAGCACAATGTGTTTACCGATGATACCGAAGAGGACACCCTTATGCACTTTGACTTTACTGAAGTACTTAAAGACGCTAAGCGTTATGGTTCGTTGAAAGAGTCTTTTCTGCAGCATGACGCTATGGATGCTGCTGATGATTTCCTGCAGCATGAAGACCCTAAGTATGGTGTCGAGCATATTGATTATCTGTTCCCGGATTATAAGTCTGTTACGAATGCGCCGATGTTTGTTGGTCGTGATAAGACTTGGGTTTCCGGCGTTATGCAGGCTGTTTCTCACACACCGTTTTCTCGCATCAAGAGTGTCTTTGCTACGATTGATGAAGATGAGGCGCGTGCGAAGGGTTACATTAAGGGTAAGCAGAAGAAGGAAGAAGTCTTCCCCTTGCTGAAGCGCACCACTGATCCTCAGACTGTGTACAAGAAGCAAGAAGCTTGATCGTGATGATATTATTGATATTACTGATTTCGATGTTGTCGTTTGGCTCAAGGGCGAAATGCGTATGATGCTGGACGAGGAACTTGCTCGCGCTTACATGATTGGTGACGGTCGTTCTGCCGGTGCAGAGGATAAGATTTCTGAAGATCATATTCGTCCGATTTATGGCGATGATCCGTTCTACACTATTCGTACTCAGATTGAGCTTGATACGGCTGCTACCGAAGACGATAAGGCTCGTGCTCTTATCAAGGCTGCTATTCGTGCTCGTAAGAATTATAAGGGTTCTGGCGATCCGACTTTCTATACCACTGAGGATAATCTTACCTCGATGCTGCTTCTGACCGATACCACTGGTCGTGATTTGTATGATTCCGTCGACAAGCTTGCTCAGAAGCTTCGTGTTTCCAAGATTGTCACCATTCCTGGTCTTCGTAGGGCGTTACTCGTGATGCTGATACTAAGGATAATGCGAATGGCCTGACCGGAAAGAAGTTTACTTTCGAAGGTCTTATCGTCAATCTTAAGGACTACAATGTTGGTGCCGACAAGGGGCGGCGCTGTGTCTATGTTCGACGATTTTGACATTGACTACAACCAGCAGAAGTATCTGATCGAGACTCGTTGTTCTGGCGCTTTGACGGTCCCCGTATTCTGCTATTGCTCTGGAGACCTACCCAAAAGCGTAAAAGTCACCCCGAGCAAGGGAAAGAAAATTCGGGTGACGTAAATACGGCCGATACTAATGCTGATACTCAGAAACATTAGTTAAGAGGTCAAAATGGCAAAGTTTTATGGACCAATAGGCTTCGCTGAAACAAAAGAAATTACGCCCGGGTGTTTTTCAAGAAGTGATTGAAGAGCATAATTATCGTGGCGATGTTATTCGTCGATACTCGTTCAGCATGAAGGTTCTGAGAATCTTAATGATAATGTGAATATTAGCAACATTATTACAATTGTTGCTGACAGTTACGCTTATCAAAAAGTCTTTGCCATTCGATACATTAAATGGATGGGGGTTCGCTGGAAAGTAAAAGACGTTACTGTCGAGCACCCCCGTCTTCGTATTACTGTTGGAGGTGTGTATAATGGACCAGAAGCGACTACTTCTTCATGATTGTTTGAAGAGAATTGTTGGGTCTGATAATGTCTATTTTCAGCCTCCAGAGAGTAAAAAGATAGACTATCCATGTATCATTTATAAGCGTAGCACTGGTGATACTTCTTTTGCTGACAATAATGCTTATCGTTTTACAAAACGATATCAGATTATGGTTATAGATCAAGATCCAGATAGTGAAATTGTTGATCGAGTAGCAATGATGCCAATGTGTATATATGATAGGCATTATACAGCAGACAATTTAAATCATGATATTTTTAATCTTTACTTTTAGGAGTGATGTTCATGGCTGGAGAAAAAGCTATTGAATGGGATGCAGTAGGCAAACGTTTTTATGAAAACGGCGTCGATCGAGGCGTTCTTTATCCGATGGATGCGCAGGGAGCTTATGCAAAAGGCGTAGCTTGGAATGGTCTTACGACTGTTACCGAATCCCCGGAGGGCGCTGAGGCTACTGATTTGTATGCGGATAATAGTAAGTATGCTACGCTTCGTTCGGCTGAGACGTTTGGTTGCACGATTGAAGCGTATACTTATCCCGATGAATTCGCTGAATGTGATGGTTCTATCCAGATTGCCAAGGGTGTCTTTGCTGGTCAGCAGGAGCGTAAGGGCTTTGGCTTCTCGTATCGTACTAACATTGGTAATGATACTGCAACTACGTCTGATGATGGTTATAAGATTCACATTGTTTATGGCTGCACTGCTTCTCCTTCCGAGAAGTCTTATGCGACTGTGAACGATTCTCCGGACGCTATTACCTTTAGCTGGGAAGTTAAGACGACTCCGGTAAATGTTGCTGGTTATAAGCCGACTGCGACTTTAGTGGTCGATACTCGATTCGCTGATCCCGAAAAGGTGAAGGAGCTTGAGGATCTGTTGTACGGCAAAGATAACACGGCTAATGCTAAGCTTCCTACGCCTGCTGAGGTTATCGCTCTCATGGGCGTTGTCTCTGCTGAAGCATTGTCCGATCAGTCCAAGTCAGTTGCGTCTAAATAATTCAAAATAGAATTAAATTCTTGAAAGGAGTTTTTACCTTATGTACAAGAAGACTATTACTTACACTGATTTTAACGGTACCGAACGCACGGAAGATTTCTACTTCCATATGACTCAGGCTGAAATCCTTAAGATGGAATACAGTCAAGAGGGTGGCATGACGAATGTCATTCAGAAGATTATTGAAACTGAAGAAACCACGAAGCTTCTTCCGTTGTTTGAAACCGTTGTTCGTATGAGTTACGGTAAGCGTTCAGTTGATGGCCGTCATTTCGAAAAGAAGCCTGAGTATACCGATCAATTCCTTGCTTCTGAAGCGTATTCAAATATGTTTGTTGAATTCATGATGAATGCCGACGAAGCTGCGAAATTCATCAATAACGTTTGCAAAAAGATTGACGTTGACGAGAATCGTAAGTCACTGTCTTCGATGGTGTCGGAGAATTCGAACGTTATCGAAACCAAATTCAATAATTAGTTATTGGACAGAGAATGCTTCAAGTAAAAATTCCAGACGTTGAGTTCTACGATGAACATACCAACGAATTCATTATCCAAAAAGGATGCGTTTTAACGATGGAGCATTCTCTTCTTTCTCTCGCTAAATGGGAAAGTAAATGGCATATTCCTTTTCTTTCTGATAAAGATAAAACGGATGAACAACTTTTGGATTATTATCGATGCATGACTATAACGAAGAATGTTAAACCTTCAGTGTTTAATAATTTTGATAATCGAACCGTTAAGGCGATTAACGATTATATGAATGATCCAATGACCGCTACTTGGTTCAATAATCGTGGCGGAAATAATGATCGAGCTGTCATAACTGCTGAGATTCTTTATTATGATATGATAGCTTTGGGAATTCCGTTCGAATGCGAGAAATGGCATTTAAATCGTTTGTTTAACATTGATTCGGGTGGTCTCTGAAAAGAGTAGTCCGCCTAAGAAGATGTCTAAAGATGAGGTTCTTGCTCAACAAAGACGATTGAATGCTGAAAGAAGAGCTAAGATGAAAACGAAAGGTTAACTGATGGCTACTCGTAAAAAGATCGAAATTAAAGATACTGTCGATATGATGCTTAGCGAAGATTATAAAGAACGTTTTGTCGCTGAGTATTGGCAACTTCGACGTCGTTATGAATCTTTGGCGAAGATGATTGAAAAGTATTATCTTGGTAAACTTGATTTCGAACCGAATTGTCCTATCGAGCTTCTTCAGCATCAGGGCGATTTGATGCATTCGTATTTGGTTTGTCTTGAGACTCGTGCTAAGATTGAGAAAATCAAGCTGTAGCTAGTAGGTCAAAATGGAGTCAACTGATGATAGAAATTACTCAAACTGGTACTTTTAAGAATCTTGAAAAATTTCTTAGTTTTAACCGACAACAGAAATGGATCAGAATTCTTAACAAGTATGGCAAAATAGGCGCCCAAGTTTTAGCCGATGCTACACCAGTTGACTCTGGTAAGACTGCTGCTTCTTGGGACTATGAAATTTATATAGGTCAAACGAGTCTTAACTTGTATTGGATTAATACCAATATTAATAAAGGCGTTAATATTGCGGTTATTTTGCAATATGGTCATGGAACTAGGACTGGCGGATATGTTGAAGGACGAGATTATATTAATCCTGCTATTCGACCGGTATTTGATAAAATGACTGAAGATTTATGGAAGGAGGTAACGTCCGCATGAGTGGTGTTGACGAACGAGTGGTTCATTTACGGTTCGATAATGCTCAGTTTGAAAAAGGCGTTAAAACTTCCCTTTCTTCAATTGAAAAATTAAAGAGCGGTCTTAATTTTAAAGGCGCTGCCGATAATATGAAGAATTTACAAAAACAGGTAAATTCTTTTAGTTTAGCTGGTATTGCTTCTGGGGTAGAAAGTGTGAAACAGCGCTTTGATACTCTTGGTATTGTTGGAATGACCGTTATTCAGAACATTACCAACGCCGCTATTAATGCTGGTACACAAATTACTAAAGCATTAACTATTCAACCGATATTAGATGGTTTTGCCGAGTATGAAACTCAGATTAACTCTGTTCAAACGATTCTTGCCAATACTCAAAAAGAAGGCACGAACATTGATCAAGTTAATGCCGCATTGGATACTTTGAATACGTATGCCGATAAAACGATTTATAACTTTACAGAGATGACTCGTAATATTGGTACGTTTACGGCCGCTGGCGTTGGACTACAAACGTCGGTGGATAGTATTCAGGGCATTGCTAATTTGGCTGCTGTTTCTGGTTCAACTTCACTTCAAGCTTCTACGGCTATGTACCAGCTTTCTCAAGCTATTGCTGCTGGTACTGTCAAGCTTATGGACTGGAATTCGGTCGTTAACGCTGGTATGGGTGGTCAGGTATTTCAGGATGCTCTTATTCGTACTTCCGAGCATCTTCAAACTGGTGCTAAAGCAGCCATTGAAGCAAAAGGTTCTTTCCGAGAATCTTTACAAGAGGGTTGGTTAACTGTTGATGTCTTGACGGAAACGCTTAAGCAGTTTTCTTTGAATGTGGAAACAGCAGAAGATTATGAAAATGCGATGAAGTCTCTCATCGATCAAGGTTATACTGAAGAAGAGGCTAAAAACATTGCGGATATGGCTAAAACAGCTGGAGAAGCTGCTACTAAAGTTAAAACATTTTCTCAGCTTATTGATACGTTAAAAGAAGCTCTTGGTTCTGGTTGGACTCAAACTTGGCGTACGATTATTGGCGATTTCGAAGAAGCTAAAGCTCTTTGGACGCAGGTTTCCGATGTTTTATCGAACATGATTAATGATTCGGCAAATGCTCGTAACGAGATGGTTCAATCATGGGCGGATATGGGTGGTCGTCAGGCATTGATTGATTCGTTATGGAATTCCTTTAACGCGTTAATGAAGATTGTTAATTCTGTTAGCGCTGGAATCCGAGAGGTGTTTCCAGCCATTACTGCTGACCAATTGCTAGATCTTACCAATAAGCTTAAAGACTTTACGGCTGGTCTTGTTCTTAGTGAAGAGGATGTCCGATCATCTTCGTATAATTGTTTCAGACGTAGCTAAAGTATTGAAGAAAGCCGGAGAAATCGTTATTACTGTAGGTAAGGATTTTAAAGGTTTAATCGATAATACCCATTTATTGGATAATGGATTAATCGGTTTACTTTGGCGTTTGGATCAATTTGTTCATCAGGTTACCCAAACAAAAGGGTTTCATGATGCGGTAAACGGTTTAAAGTCTATTTATGAAGCGGTTAAGCAATTAACCACTCAATTATCCCAAGCTATTAATTTCTCTTCATTGTTTGACGCCGCTTTGAATGTTCTTAGTGGCGGATTCAGTGTTGTTGGTAATGTCGTTAGTGGTGTTGCCACGCTAATCACCACGCTTCTTGGAGCTTTAACGAACGAAGTAGGAAAAGTTACTCAAGGTATTGCAAACTTAACTGGCGGAGCGGGTACGGCTGCTCAAGGTTTAACAGAGATATTTCTTCATTTAATCGATGTTATCCCCGAAGCTTTAAGTGCTGCCATTACAGCTGTTGGGCAAGTCATAACCTCTTTATTAGAAGCAATCCCTGTTCACGAAGTTAATTCAATGGTACAAGACACTTTATTCAGCGTCATTATGTATCGTATTTCTGCTTTCTTAAAGGAAAGTAACGATAAAGTAGAAGAAGCTACGGGCATATTTGGTAAGATATCGGAAATCTTTGACAAAATCGGTGGATCTATCGATTCGTTAGCTGGTGTTTTGGATTCGGCAAAAGATTCAATCAAGGCTTTCGCTCAATCGATTCAGGCAAATGTCGTTTTAAAAATCGCCATTGCATTGGGTGTTCTTGCTTTGTCACTTAAAGCTATTTCTAGCATTCCAGCGGATCAAATAGTTGCGAGTCTTGGCGCGTTGGGTGGTGTATTAGCTATATTAGGCGCTGCAGCTGCTGGTATTCTCGTATTTATGAGGAAGTTCGCTAAGGGTTCTGAAGAAATTAAGAACATGGGCGAATTAGCGAAACAGCTTCGTAATGTCGCATTATCCATGTTACTGTTTGCAGCTTCCATTCGCATACTTGCGAGTGCTATTGAAACTATGGGTTCAATGTCTTTGGGCGATCTGGCAAAAGGTCTTGCTGGTGTAGCGGCCTCAGTTGCTTTATTGGTAATTGCGACTAAAACTATTGGTAAAAGCGAAGATATTCTTAAAACCTGTGCCTCGTTGATCGCGTTTTCTTTAGCTATTAAACTTCTCGCTTCTGCAATTCATTCGTTTAGCGATTTGAGTTTTGGTGATATTGCAGTTGGTATTGCAGCTATTGGCGCTGCTTGCGCTATGCTTGTTATTTCCACTAAAATCCTTAGCAAGATTGATAAGGGAATGGCTAAAACATGTATCATTCTTATATCGTTTGCAGTTTCGTTAAAGATACTTGCGAGTGCAATGCGTGAATTTAACGATGTTAATTTCGATTCCGTACTAAAAGCTTCAATGCCGCAGCAGGTATTGTCGCCGCAGTTAAAATCATTTCAAAGGGTTTGACTGGTCTTAAGATTACTAAAATTGTCGGCATTGCTGCTATTTTTGTTACATTTTCGCAGGTTCTTAGAAGTCTGGCCGAAACTTTTAAACAATATCAAGAAATTGAATGGAGTGCAATCTTAAAGGGCACAACGTCAATGCTTGGATTTTTCGGTGTTCTTATTGTCACCATGACAATTCTTAAGAAAGCCGGATTAACTCAGACTTTCTTGGAAGTCTCGGGCGGTATGTGGGCTATTACTGACGCGTTGCAAAAATTCACCGAAGCTATTAAGGTTATGTCATCCATGTCTGTTGGTGATATCGCAAAAGGCTTGGTTGGTATTGGTGGCGGTTTGGCGGTTATGCTTAAGGCTGTCGGTTCTTTACCAAAGGAGCAAGTTGTTGAATCTGCCGCTGCCATGGTTGCTTTATCGATAGCGATGAAAATTCTTGCTTCTGCTTTGGTTCAGATGGGTTCGATGTCGATTGCGGAGATTGCTAAATCTTTAGTTGCTATTGGTGGAAGTTTGTTTATTATGGTTAAAGCCATGGAAGGTATGACTAAGAACGTTAATGCTAAAACCATGGGTAAAGCTTCTTTAGCACTTATGGGCTTTGCTTTAGCCATATCGATGTTGGCTGGACCGATTAAGATGCTTGGTGATATGGACACCGCAAGCCTCGTTCAGGGGCTTATTGGTCTTTCTGCTGCTTTAGCCATTCTTTACATTGCTTGTGATAAATTGACTGCACATGTTAAAACTATGGGTAAGACCGCGGCTGGTTTAGCACAACTTGGAGCTTCACTCATTGTTCTTGGTCTTGGCTTAACGGCTATTATGTATCCTATTAAAATGCTTGGTGGAATGGATACAAACCAAGTGCTTTCTGGAGCTGTTGGACTATCGGCAGTTATTGCGGTTCTTTACATGCTTACTGAAGCGATGAATACTTTACCGTCATTCTCTTTAAAAACAGTTGCTAAATTAGCGATCATGATGGCGTAATTGCTGGTATTGGCGCAGTTCTTCATCAATTAGCTTCACTTGATCCTAATGCCGCATTACAAGTAGCCACCGCTTTGTCTGGCACCTTATTGGCCACAAGTGCTGCAATAGCTGTTCTTGGAATGGTCCCATTGGTTGAAGCAGCAAAGGGTGTTGCTACTATGGCGATCATTATTGGTGGTATATCCGCCATCGTTGTTGCTATGGGTGGATTAGCTCAGATTCCCGGAGCAAAATGGATTGTTAGTGAAGGTAAAGAATTCTTGCAATCTATTGGCGAGGCTATTGGTTCGTTCTTTGGCGGAATTGTCGGAGGTGTTGTTGGTGGAGCTTTAAGTTCCATGGCTAACGCTCTTCCTTCGGTTGGTAGTAGCTTATCGGATTTCGCAAATAACGCTCAACCTTTTTTCGATTCTATGAAAGGATTGGATCCGAATATTGGTTCGGCCATGTCTAATCTTGCCGTGGCATTGTTAGCAATCAGTGGTGCAGAATTACTCGATGCTATAACAAGCTGGTTTACTGGAAAGGCTACGTTGGCTGATTTTGGTAAACAACTTGCTGAATTTGCTCCGTATCTGATGCAATTTGGAATGGTCGCGAAACTCATCGATGCTGATGCTGTTAATGGTGCTGCAAATGCGGCGAAATCTCTTGCCGAGTTTGCTAATAATTTGCCTAAAGATGGTGGTCTTCTTCAGGATATTATGGGTCATGTTGACATTGTTGGTTTTGGTCAAAAGATGGCCGAGTTTGCTCCACATTTATTGGAGTTTGGAAATATCGCAAAAGACATCGATACCGAAGCTGTTACGGGAGCCGCTAATGCCGCAAAAACTTTAGCCGAATTTGCTACCAACCTTCCTAAAGAAGGAGGAGCCTTGCAGGCTATCATGGGCGTGCAAGACCCAGCTTCGTTTGGCTCTAAGCTTAAGGCTCTTGGAGAAGGTGTTGCTCAATTTGCCGAAGGTATTAAGGATGTTGACCCGGATGCCGTGAGTAATGCTGCAAACGCTGCTAAGACTCTTACCGAATTAGCTCAAGGAATCCCAGAAGAAGGTGGATTCTTACAGCAGATTATGGGATCTAAGGATCTTGGAAACTTTGCTGATAATTTAGATAAACTTGGAGAAGGATTATCCAATTTCGATGGGCGAATCACAAAGTTAACTTTTAGTAACATTAACCCAGCCATTGAAGCGTTAAAGACTATTTGCGAAGTACAATCGGGATTAACGGATACTGGTGGTGCTGCTCAGTTCTTTACAGGTTCTAAAGATCTTGATAACTTTGCAAACAACATGGGCAAACTTGGCAGCGGATTAGCTAATTATAGTGACAACATTGAAAACGTTCTATTCGGCGCTGTGCGAGATAGCTTACCTGCTTTGAGTGGTTTAATGGACGTGTTTAATAATCTCGGAAATACTGGCGGTCTTGATTCTATCATGTCTGGTGGCAAGGACTATGGTTCTGTTTCCAGAGCCATGAAGAGTTTCGGTGAAGGTTTTAAAAATTATTTTGATTCCGTTAAATGGTAGCCAATCCGGAGACTGTCGAAAAGTCCATTTCCCCACTTTGTAATCTGATAGATGCGTTTAAAATCTTCTCGGTAATTCGGGAGGATTAGATTCTATTATGTCTGGCGGTAAAGATTATACCGGTTTTGCTACAGCTGGCAGTAATCTTGGCGACGGGTTAAAATCTTATGCTGATGCAGTGTATGGTATTAAAACTGATCAAGTTGAAGCTGCTTCTTCTGCATGCATGAAAGTTGTAGAACTTGTTAAGGATACCGCTGGTATTGATACTGAAGGTATTAAGAATTTTGCTACAACCATTAAGGATATCGGCGACATGGGACTGCCGAACTTTAATCAAGCTTTATCTGAAGCATCCGTTCAGGTTACTCAAAGACTTTCAGATTTAGCCTCAGGAATCAATAATACGGTTCCCGGTTTAGCGGATGCTCTTAATTCGTTGCACACAAATCTTGACAATGCTACCGGTTCAATGACAGACTCAGCTCGTAACTTGGCGAATTCTACTATGGATGCTCTTAATGGAGCG
>CYGL01000408.1_pt1 | contig 17831 bp, 12 predicted proteins | sample 485531 | NCBI WGS metagenome assembly CYGL01 (sample SAMEA3497897, study PRJEB9818) | human gut metagenome | reverse complement strand
AGTTGTCCCAAATATGAAGGCTTGAACTTACCGTATTTTAGTTCCACGGCTACCATTGCTGCAAGTTCTCGACTAAAGAACAAAAGATCTATGAACATTTCTTCTCCTTCAAGTACGACACGATACTGGTTACCCATAAAGATAAAATCCTTTCCGAATTGAAGAATGAAATCGCGCATGTTTCTTACAATTTCTTGCTCAACTACACGTTCGTCAATGTCCTCAATCTCCAGTCCCGAAATTTTCAGTATTGGATGAAATCAAGCAAAGTATTCATCCTTAAACATTGATATTGTTTTCATTGATTGCTTAATGTCTGGTATCGCTTTCGGAAATTGTTAGGCATATTGCCTTGATGGTGATATAGGTCATCTGATAAGTATTTCCGTAATACGTACTTGTTCCAATGATACAGGTTCACTTGATGTATATAGTAGATGCGCTCATCTAAAGTGGTAGTTTTATGCAAAATTTCCATATGATGAGTGAAACTAATGCCCACAAAATCCTCTATACGTAAGTCTGCTGACTCTATAGGTCTGTTAATACAAAGGAGTGTCTTTTCTCCTATTTCAACACCTTCTTCTATCTTATTTTCAAGCTGTTGTAATTGGTTCGCCATTGGCGAACCAATTGAAAGGCATTGCCATTCCTCATAGAAGATACGCATTTTCTTCAAGTTACCAGAAGAAAAACCTCTTAATCCTGGTAATTCACGTTGCAGCCTTTCACTAATAGTATCAAGAGCTTTTGCGCCCCAATGTGCTTGCTGTAAATTGATAGACACATAACGCCCTATACCATAATATAAAGACAACTGTATGGCATTACTTGACTGGCTCGCCTGTGCTTGAGCTCGCAAAATTGCCCCTTTTATGGTTTGGACAGCTTTATCTACTGTTATATTGTTTTCTTCCATTATACTCTGTTTTGATATTATTTACAAAGGTAGTGCTTTTAGCCTTTAAGTCACTATTGCACAATCCTTTTTTTGAAAAGAACGTAAAATTAATAGTTTTATTGCTGTGATTGTAGTTTTATTAAACTCACCCTGGAAGGGATATGCATAGTGTTGTTGTATGCATTCCCTTCCAGGGTTGTTTTTTTATGGTTCATCCAGAAATTCGATGATTTCTGCTACTTGTTGCCGGGTGTAGAAGTGGGAAAACTTGCCGGCGTAGCCCGAACAGAGGCTCTGCTTGAGCTCGGGGACACCGGTTGATCCATCTCACCAGCCGGTTGAGCGCTACCCTGGGGGTAGCGGTGGGAAAGTAGAGCATGGCGAGCTCTGCCTTCCCGTAACTTCTGTCTTCTATCATAATTTGTTCTTTTTAGTCTGTTTTTGTCAGTTGCTTCTTTCTTCTGCCTGGTAGAATAAAATCTCTCCGAATCATAAGAAAATATCTCCGAAAGATACGGAAATATCTCCGAAAGATAAAAAAATATCTCCGAAGCAGAATTTCCTAAAATGGGAGATCCTCGGGCGGAATATTCTCGCTGCCATCCATCTTCTGGTTGTTCTCTATCTCGTCAGGACGCATTTCTATCACCTTCCAGCCGTTGCCCGTCTTGCGGTGAATTTTCTTGAACCCCAGCGCCTCCATGAACATCGAAATATCCTTGTTCGACATCGACTGGCGGAAGGCGGGGTTCGTGCAGATGCGCTCCATCACATCACTCGCCGTAACAAACTTGCAGAACTCGGGCGGCGTATCGGCATCTGGAACACGGTAGAACTTGTTGATGCGCTCGGCTATGTAGTTGTTTACACGGAAATAAAGATTGTGGCGCTGAATCTCCTCATTCTCCTCCTTCGTAAACCAGTAAACCCAGTCGCAGGGCTCACCCCTGCGGCGCTTCTCTATCACCTCCTGAGCCAGTGCCACTGCCTGGGAGTAGATGCCCTCGTAATTGAAGGGGAAGTCGATGGGACTCTTGATCTTCTCGATGCGCCAGATGAGGAAGCGGCGGTTCTCGTCATCATCGATGATATGAACCTCATTGCTCGTGGCACAGAACCCCGCATTGTTCTGCAAGATGCAGTCCCACTCGGCATAAGGGATTCGCATGCTGATGTTGCGCTTCGTAATGTTGCTCTTGAAGGAATCCAGGTTCTTGCCGCGCAGACAGCTGAACTCATCGAGACACACTATCGCCTTGCTGGCACACATCTGCAGGAAATCCTTGTTCTTGTAGTCGCCCGTAGAATCGTTGGCGAAATACTTGCGCAGATGGGGCGGCAGAAGATGGTCGAAAAACGTGGTCTTGAAGATGCCGCCCTTGCCTACGAAAACCATGATAGACTGGTTGGTGACATCGGGCCGAACCCAGCAAACCACCATGTTGACCAGCCATTTCCTGAAGGCATAGGCAAAATCCTCCTCCGTATGGCGATAACCGCCTGTCTGCATCACGGTTACCCGATGGGCCAATTCAGCGATATAGTCAGTCTTTCGGTCCCATTTCGGCAGACTCTTCAGATATTCCTCCATGGGGTTGAATTCGGGACTGAAGTTGCTTCTGATTACCGTATCCAGCTTTTTCTGGGTGGTGCAGATGTTATCCAGTTCCATCTTCACGAACAGGGAATTGCTCACCCGGGTATCCACTTCGGTCCAGTCGAGATAGAGTTTCTCACCGGTGTTGATGGCGCGCACTTCATACTGGTTGCTCAGCGTGTTGTGGTGCATTTCATATCGGGCTCCCAGCCATCCCAGCAGTGCTCTCATGCTGGTATAGCGTTTCTGCTCATCATCTCCCTGCTGTCTTATCTTCCAGGTTCCCAGCCGCTCGGTATGCTTGTAAATCTCCCGTGCCACCCGTTCGGTATCGGCATATTCGCCGCCAAACTTATCTGCCATGTGTTTCACAGCCTCCTCCTTTTCGGCTCCGAAACAGAGGCAGAATGTGGCGTATCTCACTACGTAGCTGTTGTGATGGTGCTCCTCAAACCGCTCTTCCCAGCTCTCCGCCAGTTTGTCTACATACTGCAGAATCTCTTCGGTGGTAAGCGTCTTGGGTGGCGCCTCGTCTTCCTGTTTGCGCGGGCTTTTCTTTCTGGGTTTTTCAGCCTCCGTCTGCCTTTTCCTGTTCTGTTCCTCCTGTTGCTTTGTGGCTTTTTCGAAGTTCTCCACCTCCTCCCGGGTGATGGGGAGGACTTCGGCATTCCAGTTGAAGTAAGCCTCGGGGTCGTAAGCCAGTCCGCAGCTTCTCACCATGTCCTGGCATTGTTTGTCGCTGCTGATACCCAGCAGTTTGTCGTACAGTTTCATGGCTTTCTGTATGGCGAGCTGGTGGAGTTCGGTGGCAGTGAGATTGCATCCTTCAGGACGCATATATCTGAGTAGGATGCGGAATCCCTTGCCCGATACGGTGATGTAGAAGACCATGGTGAAGCGCTGCTTCAGGGCTTTTTTCTTTAGCGCTGCGATGTCTTCGGGGGGAACATCGTCATAATCGAGCATCAGCCAGAAGGTTTCCTTCCTGAAGTCGGTCAGTTTCTTGGCATTACCCTTGAGCTGCACGCTGGGTGTGATGCAGGGCAGCCTGTGCTTGATGTCCTCTGCCGTTCGCTTGTCCACCTTCATCATCGCCCTGTAGCCTTCGGTATTGGCTTTTACAGGTGCCGAATGCATGATGTTGTACTCCAGCACCGCTCTGTTGGGGAGCGGGTTGCTGGCAGAGGAAAACAGGTTAGTGAAAAATGAGGGCAAGGCCTCTTTCTCCTCCATGACTTCCTGTTCTCGGTTGATTGCTTCTGTTGTTTTCTTTTTTGCCATATTTTTAAAATTTAAAGGGTTGTCACTTTGATGAATTTCTGATAAACCTGTGCAGATTTCCTAGAAATACTGTTGTATGGGAGTTTTTCTCTGAACAGTGCCCATTTTCTGTTTCTCTCTTCCCAATAATCATCTCCTTTCTCATCCTCCCACCTTTCTACTTTTTCCCTGTAGATTTTCAGTTTGGATTGGTATCCTTCCTGATATCTGTTCTTTTGGTCTTCCTGTCTCAAGTAGCTTTTGATAGCCTCTTCCATGGCAAGGAGTTTTTCGGGAGTGAATGTTCCATTCTCTATATCCATGCTAACGGTATTCCTGCCGCCCTCGATTTCTAGCAGTTTTATTTGGTTTATACCTAACTTTTTGGCAAAGCCGAATTTTACGTTGCCTTCTTCTGCCAGTTCTTTTAAAAAACTGCCCATGTCTAATGTTTCTTTAATCTTTTGATTATTCATGCTGCGAAATTACTACAAATTTGTGAATTGGGTGGTTGAGCGTCATGACGCTCAATTTTTGCAAACAATAACCTAGGTTAAAGTTTTTAACACAGCAAATCGGTGCCCCTTTTTGGGGGTATTTTGAAGATGAAGATGATGTTTGGTTTTGTATTGCCTGGTAGAAGAAAAAGCTGAAAAATGATGAGGTGAAGGGTGAAGGGTATATTTTAAACTCTATATTATATTCTTTATTTTATGGATTTTGCGATTTTTGACCCTAGGGTCTTTTTTTCGGTTTTACCCTTATCCTTCACGCGTATATATATAAAAGAGTTTTCAACCCTTCACCCTTCACCTTTTTGTTTAATGTTTTGTGGGTCAGTGAGTTAAGGGTGAAGGGTGGTGAAGGGAGGTGAAGGGAGAAGTAAAAAGACTTTCCACTCCTCAATGTAAAAAACAGCCCTAAAAATTTGGAAGTTACAAATATTCAGCGTATCTTTGCAGAAGATTGTGCGGCGCTCGGCAATCAGAAAGCAAGCTTTCATTGCACTCGCTGGCATAATCTTTGCAGTACAAATAAAAACATAAAGCGTATGAAACAGGTAGAAGAAAGATACATCAGCTTGCTGACCGACTTCGGTTTCAAGCGAATTTTTGGAACAGCAATGAACAAGGATTTGCTCATTTGCTTCCTCAACAGCTTGTTTAATGGCAGACAGGTTGTGAAGGACGTATCGTATCTGAACCCGGAGCACGTGGGAGATGTCTATACCGACCGCAGAGCCATCTTTGATGTATATTGCGAGGGAGAAAACGGCGAGAAGTTCATCGTAGAAATGCAGAATGCCTACCAGACGTATTTCAAGGATCGCGCCCTTTTCTACTCAACCTTCCCTATCCGTGAACAGGCACCAAAGGGGAGTGAATGGGATTTCAAACTCAATCATGTCTATACCGTAGCCCTGCTCAACTTCAGCATGAACGAGGACGCCTTCGACAAGGAGAAAATCCGCCATCATGTTCAGTTGTGCGACACAGCTACCCACAAAGTGTTTTACGACAAGCTCGAATATATTTATGTAGAGATTTCCAAGTTCAACAAACCCCTTGAAGAACTGGATACGCTCTACGAGAAGTGGCTCTATGCACTGAAGAATCTCTATAAGCTTACCCAGCGCCCGAAGGAGCTGTGCGACAAGGTTTTCGACCGCCTCTTCGAGGAAGCCGAGATTGCCAAGTTTACTCCGCAGGAAATGAGGGAGTACGAGACCAGCAAGATGGCATATCGTGACATCAAGAATTCCGTAGACACTGCCAAGCGTGAAGGTATAGCTGAGGGTATGGAAATTGGTATGAAGAAAGGTATGGAAAAAGGTATGGCGAAAGGTATGGAAAAAGGTATGAACCAGAAAGCCCTGGAAATAGCTAAGAATATGCTGGCAATGGGACTTTCTGCCGAACAGGTTGCCAAGGCTACCCAGCTGCCTTTAGATATCATTAAGAATCTGAGCAATTCATAAAAAACAGAAAGCGGAGATGTAGATTACGAATATCACCATATAATCAAGGGTCTATATGCCACCTTTTCATCGTGGCATATAGACCACTCAACATTCAAAATCTCTAACATTATCGGAATTTCTATATTCTGTTTCCTGATTTTGGAAAAGTGTACGAGTTCGTACACAATCTTAACTGGACTCATATTAGGCGACTGCTATCTGAAAATAAAAAAGAGGGTGAGTCATCTGGTTATGACCCACCCTCTTTTTTGTTTTTTATTTCTTTTTCTTCTTCTTCTTTTTGATGCCGAAGAAATCGCGGAGGCCGTTGAAGTCTTTCTTCATGATGAGACCGAGACCCTGCGTGTTCAGACTGTTGCGCGTAAAATAGCGGTCGTTGGTCTGATTGTACATGCGTATGGCGAGGTTGCCGTTAGGGAAGATGAGGTAGCGGAGGTCAAAATCGCCGATGAAACTCTGCGTGGCATTCGGATTGTCGCGATAACCGAACTGGCCATTGAAGAGCAGGCGGTTGTTGAGCAGCTTGCCACTCAGAATGCCCTCATATTCGGCATTGTTGAAACCTTCATCGCCCGTAGATATATTGGCACCGAAATTCCAGTTGTTGCTCTTCACCACGTTAGAAAGTACGGTGTTCAGCTGCTGCGAGATGGTGCCGCTCAGCAGGCTCTGCATCGCCAGTGAAGTCTGACTCTGCTGTTCGCCATCCTCGCTCACCTGGTTGTTGTTGGTCTGGGCGTAGAACCGGCCGATGCCCAAGAGATAGAGCACCTGCTGGTTCATCTCTTCCTGCGAATTGATGATAGAGTAGATCATCTGCTTCGCATCGCTGTTAACCGTAGGCAGGTCCATAGAGAAATCTACCTTTGGCGATTGAGGCGTGCCGGTGATGTCCATCAGGCAGTCTACGCGGATGTTGTTGCCCGAGAACGAACGGCCTATGCGCAGGTCGCTCAGCGGCACTCCGTTTACGGTATATTTAGCCCGCAGGTTGAGTGGGGCATTGTATGGATTGCCACCGAAGGCGATGGTGCCGCCCGGCATAAACTCGAACTCCTTCTTGATGAGATTCTGGATGGTGAGCTTGTAGGTGCCGTGGTCTACCACATAGTTGCCAAACATGTCGAACGAGCCCTTGTTGAAGTAGTTGGCGCGAATTACGCCATCGCCGTTGAGGGTGATGTAATCGCCCGACTGCTCGTCCATAATCAGCTTGAGCGTGAGGTTCTGGTTGGTGTTTACGAGGAAGTTGATGCGCATATCCGATTCGAAATCGATGTCATCCTCTCTCTGTTTCGTGTTTGGAGCCCCGTTCAGGCTGTCCATGATATCCGGCACAATCTCGTGCCAGTGGATAAAGCTCTTGTCGCTGATGGCGTCCGGACTTGCCACATTATATACAAAGATGCTGCCCGGTTCGGGCTCGGCGTTGATATCGATGACGGTTTCGCCGCTCTTGCCGTGGATGCCTACCTCGCCCGTGGCATAGATGGTGCCATAGAAGGTGTTGTCGCCAAACTCGCGGGTATCGAAGCCCAGGAAGTTGTGCGCCTTGATATCGAGGTCATAGCTCAGCCTGGTGAGGTGCTGGTGGTGGATGCCTCCGCTCAGGATGGCTATGTTGCGGTTGCGGTCGAAGATGGTATCATTCTCTATGAGGATATCATCTGGGATAGCGTGGGCACGGAGCGCATCGAAGGTATAATCGGTGTTGAGCTGCTTGAGGTGCACCTTGCCGTGAGCATTGATATCGCCCACGAGATTGATGTTGCTCAAATCGCCCACCACATTGAGATGCCCATCGCCCCAGGCTTCTACCTGATTCATGAAGCTGCCGCAGAAATTCTCGAGGAATTTCATGCTGGTGCCCTGGGCATCGATACCCAGGTCGATATAGTTGCGCTTAGGCGAGACGTATCCGTTGATGAGCGTCTGATGTTCCGGACCATCATCGGCAACTGCATGAATATCAATCTGTTCAAGCTCCTTGTTGAAGTTGACACCAGCATGGAGCACACCGAGCGGTCCGTTTTCGAAGGTAAACTCCTTCACGTCTAGCTGGGCGTAGGCATCAGGGTCGTTGAAGAGGCTCTTGATGATAGCCTTGCCCGAAGCCTTGCCGGTGAAATCTACCGAATGGAAATTGATGAGGTTCAGCACGTATGCCACATCCACATCCTTCAGGTCGGCTACGATAGAATCGGTCTTCTCGGGTGTAGCAAGACCGGAAACGATGACGTGCTGCTGGTCGTGGCTCACGGCGAAATGGTCTACCAGCAGGCGGTTCTTGCTGTAGATGATGTCGGCAGGATGAACCTCCCACGGCGTGCCGTCGATTCTGATTTCAGACGGGTGTATGGTTACGTGGGCGGTAGAAACATGATTTTCGTTCTTGAAGAACTGCGCCCTCGTATCGATGATGCCCTGGATAGGGAGCTTAGCCGAATGGTTGTTGTAGAAGAGCTTGGCGAAGAGCTGGTTGTCGGCAGCGGCTGCCTTTACGTGGATGCCCGGTCCGTTATCTCCCCATTTGCCCTGCCTGATCTGCGCATCTACCTTGAGCGAATCGTTGATGGTATGCAGTCGCACTTTGGCTCCATGATAGTCTTTTGCGCCATAGCTGAAGTCAGGCACGCTGGCATAGATGTTGACGGTTTTCTCGGCATCGTTCATGAATCCATCGGCAAAGACGGGCTGCTCTATCTTCAGCGGAATACCCAGCATGCGCTGCAGTATCTCGGTAGAGGTGATTTCTGCCTGGAAGGTGAAATGGTTCTTCGCACTCCTGTCTACCTTGCCGATGCCCGGAAGGGTAGGCAGTTTGCTGGCTACCAGGTTGGTGAAGCTCTTGGTGAGGGTAGCGTAATCGTACTCTCCGTTAACATGGATGCTGGCGAACGGGGCTTCGAGGTCGAAATAGCTGTCCTTGCCCTGGTTCTTGGCGCTTACGGTGATGTCATCGAGACTGTAGGTCTTGTCGGCTACCTTCAGTCCCAGGATGGTTGGCAGCAGATGCTGTACATGGGCAGTAGCTGCATACTGCTTGCGGGGGATGGAGTAGGAGCCTTCTACCTGGATGTTGGCGTTAGGGTCGGCGATGGATGCGAGTCCTTCGAGCAATCCCCGGTTATAGCTGCCGTCTATCTGAATGTTGCGGTAGCTGTACTTGTTGAAATCGAAGCGCGGAATGCTGCCCTTGGCATAGAAATGCTGCTTGTTGCCGTGAGCCGAAAGCGATGCCGCCAGGATGCCGAACTGCCCGTTGTCGAGGATTCTGCCCAGGTTGATGCCCTGGGTGTTGATGCTAGCCTTGAGCTCGGAGCCAGCCTTTTCGGCCTTGATGGCTACTTCGCCCACGCCGGTCTTCAGCTGGCCGCGGGTGCCTACGTTCTTGCCTGCACCATATACTTCTCCTATATAATATATGTCGCCCAGGCGCAGCACTTCTTTCGGAATGCTGATGCGTTTGCCCAGATTTCTGGAAACCTCTCCGATGCCATCGCCTGATATCTTGAGGGCTGAGATGTTTGCCTTCCAGCGCAGAAGGCGGTCCCAATCGCTCACACGGCCGTTAGCCCTGAGCAGCAGACTGCCGCTCTGAGTCTTGAATTCGAGGTTATGGATGCGGGCAGATGTACTGGTGCCCGAAAACTGGAGATGAAGCTGCAGGGCATCCTTGAACTTGCGGAGTTCAGGCACGAAGCAGGCAATATCGGCAAGCGTGATGACGGACGGCTTGATGCCGCCCTGAAACTGGAGGGTAGGCTTTACGATATGCTTGTTCTCGATGCGGTAGGTAGCTCGCAGGTCATCAAACTGCAATTGCGAATGAGGAAGCTCGATGCTGAAGTCTCTGAGCAGGGCTTGCTGCTGGTCGGCATCGAGTTTGAATCTCAGATTTCTGAGTTGAAGTCCTGATTTATCTTTCAGTGCTATCTTCTTGACAGCCAAATGGATATCCTTGTCGGTGAGGTGGCCCAGAATAATGTGGGCAGAGAGGTCGGTGATGCCTAGATGCTGCGGCGAAAAGACGCCCGGCTTAGGCGCAATATCGCGCTGGTTGTAGGCAACGGCACCATGACGGATAATCAGGCTTCCGATGTGCAGGTCGAGCGGAGTATGGCGGGTGGTATCTTTTGAAGCCAGCGAATCGAGCACGAACTGGATGTTCATCGGGCTCTTGGCATCCTGCTTGTAGATGTTGGCGTTGAGACCGAATAGCTGGGCAGATGAAACCGAAATCTTGCCATCCTTCAAAGGCAGGAAATCGAGCTTTGCCGATACGCGCGAAGCACAGATCATGCTGTCGCCCTTCTGGTCGAGCATCATCACGTCATCTATGATAATGCGGTTGAAGAAGCCCAGATTCACCTTTCCGATACTTACCTGAGTGCCGAATTTCTGAGCCAGTGCACCGGCTACTTCAGAGCCGATGAAGGCCTGTACTGGTGGCACGTGCAACAGTACGACAAGCAAGAAATAGACAGCAGCCAGCGTCCATATAATGCTATTGATGATATGTTTTAAATGTTTCAGAGTTGCTTTCTCTAGTTTACAAAAATGTTACTAATTTGAATTTTGCGACAAAATTACTGAAAAATCGGCATAAAATCGAATAATTCACACAATTTTTCTTTTTTATATCACTTTTTTTCACTATTTTTGCAGCACGTTTAGAAGTTTCAGCATAGAAGTAGATAAAATATATGTTTTATGGCAGATGGCCAGTATAGCGTCTTGATGAGGGCGCTGAAGCATATATCTTGAAGTGATTAATAAGTTTATATATAATATTTTTTTATGTAGTTATGGCAAATGTAATTAAGTTACGTAAAGGCTTGGACATTAACCTTACGGGTAAGGCTTCCAAGGATGTAACGCTTCTGGTGGCTCAGGCTGGCGAGTATGCGCTGGTTCCTGCGGCTTTCGTGGGTGTGACTCCTAAGGTAGTGGTACGCGAGGGCGATCATGTCAATGCCGGAGATGCCTTGTTTGTGAACAAGGCTTGCCCGGAGGTGAAGTTTGCCTCGCCAGTGAGCGGAGAAGTAACCGCCATTGAGAGAGGTGAGCGCCGAAAGGTGCTCTGCGTGAAGGTGAAGGCCGACGCAGTACAGACCTCTACGGATTTTGGTAAGAAAAACGTTGATGCGTTAGACGGTGAGGCTGTCAAGCAGGCGCTGCTTGAGGCTGGCCTCTTCGGATACATCAACCAGTTGCCTTATGCTGTGTCCACAACTCCCGACACCAAGCCTAAGGCAATTTTCGTTTCTGCCCTCCGCGACATGCCGCTTGCAGCCGACTTTGAGGTAGAACTCGAAGGCAACGAAGAGGCTTTCCAGACGGGTTTGACAGCCTTGAGCAAGATTGCGAAAACTTATCTTGGTGTTGGCGTTGACCAGCACAGCAATGCGCTCGGCGAGGCTAAGAACGTAGAACTCAATGTATTCGACGGTCCTTGTCCGGCAGGTAATGTAGGCGTACAGGTGAACAACATCGACCCGGTAAACAAGGGCGAGGTGGTTTGGACAGTAGATCCAGCATCGGTTATCTTCTTCGGAAGACTCTTCCTGACAGGTAAGGTTGATTTGCACAAGACTGTAGCTGTAGCTGGTAGTGAAATCAAGACTCCTGGCTATGCTGAAGTATTGGTAGGTACACCTTTAAGCAGTTTTGTAGCCAATCAGTTGAAAGCTGCTGATCATGTGCGACTTATCAATGGTAATCCTCTTACCGGTGTAAAGACAACTACAGCCGATTTTGTAGGTGGTCATACGTCAGAGATTACAGCCATCCCAGAGGGTGATGACAACGACGAGATGCTGGGTTGGATTCTTCCACGTACCGATCAGTTCTCTACATCGCGTTCATATCTTTCCTGGCTCTTCGGCAAGAAGAAGGAGTATAATCTCGATGCCCGCGTGAAGGGTGGCGAGCGCCACATGATCATGAGCGGCGAGTATGACAAGGTGCTCCCGATGGACATCTATGGTGAGTATCTCATCAAGGCAATCATCACCGGCGATATCGACAAGCAGGAGCAGCTCGGTATCTACGAGGTAAGTCCTGAAGATTTTGCTGTGGCTGAGTTCGTGGATTCATCTAAGCTCGAATTGCAGAAGATTGTACGCGAGGGCTTGAATACCCTGCGCAAGGAGAACGCTTAGTTTTAGTTCTATTAATTATTTAAATAATGAGTGCATTAAGAAATTATCTCAATAAGATAAAGCCTAACTTCCAGAAGGGAGGTAAGCTGCATGCCTTCGAGAGCGTGTTTGACGGTTTTGAGAGCTTCCTGTACGTGCCTAATACGACAGCGAAGAGCGGAGCCAGCATCCACGATTCCATCGACTCGAAGCGCATCATGAGCTTTGTGGTAATCGCCCTGATTCCTGCATTGCTCTTCGGTATGTATAATGTGGGATACCAGAATTTCAAGGCTGCAGGTACACTGGATACTGCCAGCTTCATCGAGGTCTTCGGCTTCGGCTTCCTGGCTGTCCTCCCTAAGTTGCTGGTTAGCTACATCGTGGGTCTCGGCATCGAGTTTGCCTGGGCTCAGTGGAAGCACGAGGAAATCCAGGAGGGTTACCTCGTCAGCGGTATCATCATCCCGTTGATTATTCCTATCTCTACACCGCTGTGGATGCTCGCCCTGGCGTGCGCCTTCGCAGTTATCTTCTGCAAGGAGATCTTCGGTGGTACCGGTATGAACATCTTCAATGTGGCTGTGGGTGCCCGTATGTTCCTCTTCTTCTCATATCCATTGGCTATGAGTGGTGATAAGGTCTGGGTGGCTAAGGACGCTATCTTCGGTCTGGGTAACACCCTGCCTGATGGCTTCACAGCTGCTACTCCTCTCGGTCAGCTGGCTCAGGGCAGCATACCTTCAGCTAGTCTCTGCGATTCTATCATCGGTTTCATTCCTGGCTGTATCGGTGAGACTTCAGTCATCGCCATCGCCATCGGTGCCATCATCCTTCTCTGGACAGGCATCGCATCCTGGAAGACCATGGGCTCAGTATTCGCAGGCGGCATCGTGATGGCGCTTATCTTCCAGGCTCTCGGCATGACACCTATCGCCTGGTATGAGCACATCGTTCTCGGTGGTTTCTGCTTCGGTGCCGTATTCATGGCTACCGACCCTGTAACCTCTGCCCGTACTGAGAAGGGTAAGTACTTCTACGGATTCTTCATCGGTGCCATCGCCGTTATCGTACGTGTGATGAACCCAGGTTATCCAGAGGGTATGATGCTCGCTATCTTCTTCGGCAACATGTTTGCTCCACTCATCGACTACTGTGTAGTTCAGAGCAACATCTCTCGCCGTGCTAAACGTGCTATTAAATAATGTAGGAGGAATGTAGATATGAAGACAAATTCAAATAGCTATACTATTATCTATTCGGTTATCATCGTGGTAATCGTGGCATTCCTGCTCGCGTTCGTGTCTTCTTCGCTGAAGACAAAACAGGATGCCAACGTGGCTCTTGATACTCAGAAGCAGATTCTGAACTCCCTGAACCTGCGCGACCTTGACAACGCTACTGCGGCTGCCAAATATAAAGAGGTGGTGAAGGACGAGAAGGAGAAGGATGGCATGAAGTATTACGAGTGCGAGATTGATGGTCAGAAGAAGACTGTTTACTCTGTAAAGGGTATGGGTCTCTGGGGCGGCATTTCAGGCTTCATCGCCGTGGATGCCGACAACAACACCATCTATGGCGTATATTTCAACCACGAAGGCGAGACAGCCGGACTGGGTGCTGAAATCAAGGACAACCTGAAGTGGCAGCAGAAATTCCAGGGCAAGAAGATTCACAAGGATGGAGTAGAGGGCATCGCTCTGGGCGTTGAGAAAGACGCTCCTGCCAGCGACCCTAACAATGTGGATGCCGTTACCGGTGCTACATTGACATCTAATGGTGTGGATGCAATGCTCAAGGAAGGTCTTGCTAAATTCATTAAGTAAGTGAAGAACGAAGAGTGAAGAACGAAGAATTCAAATGCTTTGTTTGATGAAGATGCGAATAGGTGAAGCTGTAGTTGTAAGACTATAGAATTCTTCACTCTTCGTTCTTCACTCTTCACTTAAATGTCAATGTCGTGGCTTCCTCCTGGTTTCCAGTCGAGTTTCACGCTTACGCCTACTGATGCATTGGTAACAACCAGCGAACCGTCGGCTTTGAGTTTTGCCTTAATCAGCTTCAGTCTTCCGGCTTTCAGCGGCTCGTTCAGCGTGAGAATGGTTTCTGTATATTTGCCGTTTACCTTGGCTATGATGTGGTAGCGCCATTCTGCTTTGCCGGATGGAAAACTTACGGTATAGAGCGCATCGTGAGTCTGGGCTGAGGCTGTTGAGGCTTCGTTGATTCGCTTGGCTCTCACGATGGTGTTTCGGGATGTTGAGTAAATACTGTCGTTTACGAGAAAGTGGGTTGCCATTCCTTCTACGAATCCCCAGAGCTCGGCAGGTTTTACTTCTTGCTGGTTGATGACTACCGCTGCGGCACAGTTCGCCATATAGAGGGTGGTCTGCAAATCGTGGTCGAAATCCGTCTCGATAATGGTGAGGCGGGAAGTGAACAGACCTATGTTGTGACTGTCGATGGTATCCTTCTGTTCCTGTTCCAGGGCGAGAGCCTTGCAGTCATTTGCTCCTGTAATCTTCACGTTCCTGGCGTTTCCGGTATTGGCGAGCGACAGGTTCTGGTAGTTGTTGCGAGGCAGATAGATGGTGTAGGATACCGAGTTGGCATTCATGATGTTAGCTTCGTGTCGGTAGAGGTCCTTTCCGATAAAGAAAGACAAATCATTGTCAAGGGCATGGTCGGTGAAGACTGTGCCTAGTTCCTGTTTCAGCCGGTTGGCGATGTGTCGCTCCTCGGTGGTATTAAGGTCAATGTCTATGAGGGTATGAATCTGTGTGTTGAGCATCAGATTATACTTGATCTTATAGTCTTTGCCACACTTGCTCATGTCTTCATCGATGCATGAAGACAATCCGGAAGCGATGCTCAAAGTCATCAGAGCTATCAGAAATATTCTATATGATTTTTTCTTTCTCATTTTCCGTCCTCTATTAGGATAATAAACAGCGAAATCTACCCTACTGAACTTTCGTAACTTACGAAAGCTCAGTAAGGTTGAATGATTAAATTTCTACATCGAATGTAATACCAGTCTTCCAAGATAGATCTACTGCGAGACCTACGTTGATGCCTGATGTTCTGAGGTCAGGAATACAGTTGTATGCGCTCTTTAAATCTTTGATCTTAAAGTTGGCTGTTGTAACATAGTCCTGAACGAATACGCGATCAACGCTGTTAGGATTAGTTACACCTTCTGTGGCATTAGGAGTCAGCTGACCAACAAGATAGAACTTAGCTCCCTTCAGAATGATACCATCTTTTCCGTAGAAATCCTTGTCTGAGTTGTTCTTTAACTCGATGGCTACAAATACAGGTTTTTTATCTGTACTTTTGTTATCAAAGACAAGCGTATAGTTTCCTGTTGTTGGAGATGCATACTTTGCATTCATAGAGGCATTCATTTCTTTATCATAGATGGTGTTTTCGAAAGTCTCTGTAGATAGAGGCTCGTACTTCCAGTCTACTGATGCTGGCTGACCACCAATCAAAATTCCTGTTACTGGGAAACCGTCTTCAGGAACTGTAATTTGTTGATTAGCCTTGCCTGCTACTTGAGCGTTATCTTCAAGAGTTGCTGCTTTACATCTTACTGTTGATTTCAATACTGCCACGCTATACTGAACAGGATCTTTCAAACCTACAGTTCTTGTTGAATTTTCAACAGCTTTTTCTGCAAAACTTGTCTTTTCACCCCATCCACTTTGAGTATTCTTTGTCCAATTTGTATATGAAGGGAATTCGCTTAGATTAGACATATCTTTATCAGAAACCATAGTCTTGGTACTTACAAAATACGACAGTTCTGCAGGATAGCAAATCTTATTATACTTGATAGAGTTGCCGGTACCGAAAAGCTCGGTTTCAGGAGCGTTGTAAGCGAATCCTTCTGTAGTCCAGCTTAAAGTTGCAACACCATCAGGCAGGTTGAACTTTCCTGGGAAGTCGATGTCTTTGATAGCATTCAGAGCTGTTTCGCATTGCTCGTAAATCTTTTTAGTTAATTGTTTCTCTGCAGGGATAGGTTCACCTGTTGTAGTTTCACCAGCTAATGCAGTCTTGAGGTTGTTGATAAACGCAACGACAGATGTTTTCGAACCCGCTTTGAGTGCAGTGAATTTGTTATAGCGTGTCTTTAAAAACTCTTTCTCATGTGCAGTAAGCCATGTTGGGAGAGGAGATACATTACCGATATTTGCCCAAGTATAATCTGTTCCATCATCTGTAACCTTTGCGTTGGCAATGTTATTTAATGCGGTGATAATAGCTTTTGCATCTGGATCTGTTGCAAAATTTGCCTCGCTACTAATCGCAGTTAACTCATGAGATATGTTTGCAAGAGTTTTTTTCTCACCTTTATCCGTAATCTTACCTGCCTGGAATTCTGTATCACCACTCTTCTTTGTAGCTCTACCATAGAAAATCATGTGGCTAGTTCCTACAGGAATTTCAATGTCACGATAAAGTCTGCGATAGTCGTCTTTACTGTATGCATTACCATCTGTACCAATGCTGATTGGCTTATCCGCATTGATTGTTCCGGCTGTTTCTGGATCTCCACTAAAAGTCAGCAAAACGATGTCTGAAATGCCACGGAAAGGCTTGCCACTTTGCTGAGTCATCTCATCGGTCATACGAGTTACCTTCTTCGCCTGGTTTGTCGAAGAGTTACCGCCATAAGGAATGTTAATGGCGAACTGGGTCTTTACAACCTGTCCTGTCGCACCGGAACCACCTGTTGGCTCAATTGAATCTGAAGAGCAGGAAACCATTCCTGCTGCACTTGCAAGAAGCATCGCACTTGCAAAGCTAAAAAATCTGAACTTCTTCATAGTCAAGTTATATTTTATTTGTTTTTATTTGTTTTCTCTGTCTGCCCGATGTTGTAAACCAGCGATACTGCCACCTTGGTCGGCATAACGAAGGTTTTCGTCTTCTTCTCAATGGCGGTGGCGCATCTGCCATAACAGTTGTATTTGGTATAGCGTGTGATTCCCAATCCCAAACCAACAGCCGCCTCCAGATTCCAACGGTTTTCCTTGTCGAGTGCCCAGTCGTAACCATATACTACGCCTAGGGCTCCCAAGTCGCCTTGGAACCTATGCTTCTTGAGCTTCGGGAAAAGTCCCAATGGGAGGTGTACACCACCCACATTGTAATGTGAGTAGAGTAAATTGGCTCCAAAGAAGTGCCCCAGGAAAGGGCTGTCGAGCCAATATCGCATCTCTGTTTGTACGGCAATGTGCTTCAGTTTCTTGTTCTTGCGAAAAGTAAATGGGTTCCAACCTGTGGATAGGTCCAGCGACCAGTGGTCTGATAACCTCTTTTCCACTCCAATATTAGGTGTTGTGGTAGCCCAGTATGCTAGGTTCGTTTTCAAGCGCCAGTCTTGTGCTGATGCTGAAGTAATGAATAGTGCAGAAACAAGAAGGAGCAACATGCGCAGTCCTTTGTTTGTCTTCATTCGCTTTTGTATTGTTTTGTTGATAGAAAAAGTGTCAATTTTACTGTTTCCTATTTCTGTTTTTGTTATTAATCTAATTATACTTTCTGCCACAAATATAGCGAAAAATGAGCAAAAGGACTTTCAAAATAAGAAAAAACTGCCTTAATTTAAGTTCTGTTAACTATAAATTTATAAATCTACCAATTTTTACCCCCCCCATTTTCGATTATTTTTACATTTCTGCCATTGCCATTTAAGTGAAGAGTGAAGAACGAAGAGTGAAGAAACAACGTTCGGCGTCCGAAGGGAAAGCCAATTCAACGGCTATAAAGAATTGATACATGAATCATATTACGAAGTACATATTTGCGATACTATCGCTTATCATGCTGGCAGGATGCAGCGAAAGCGAAAAGACGAGGTAAGACCAATGGATACGTTAGGCACCCATCTCGCTCACCCTATCTGTGCCTGCCGATAAGACGGAAACACGCATCGGA
>CYGL01000405.1_pt1 | contig 17934 bp, 33 predicted proteins | sample 485531 | NCBI WGS metagenome assembly CYGL01 (sample SAMEA3497897, study PRJEB9818) | human gut metagenome | reverse complement strand
TCTGGCCCTTGCCCTGCACTCAACTTCTTCGATCAGCATGGTGCGGCCTCCATGAACACAGGCTCGTCGCTATCGCTGGGCAGAGCCGGGTTGTCGGCGCACTGACCTGTGCTGTTGCTGGAATTCTCGGCATCGAGTTCCTGCAACTCAAAGCCCTTTTTGTTGCCGTCCTTGTCCTCCATGAAATTCGAGGCCATCATGTCGGCGGTGTGGAGTGCCCAGACGATGGGGTATTTCTGAATCGCTGCGGCGAGGCTCATGGTGTCGGTGTGCTGATCAGTGAAGCCCATGTGCCACCAGATGGCGTACATTTCCTCCGAGGTGAGCTTGATGTAATTCTTGATCAGCATGGCACTCTTGGGGCCGTGGCCGAGGGGCATCAAGTCGTTGACCGTGTAGAACGGCACCTTTTCCCATTTCCCGGTCTTTTCGTTCTTGACGTTCCGGGTGCTGGTGCTGTAGAAGTAGGTCTTGCAGATGTCGTGGAGCAGGGCGATGAGGATGACGCTCTCATCCTTGACCTGTGCGACCGAAGTTCCGGCTACCGTGTAGAACCATGCTTTCGTGCCGTCCTCGTTGGTCTGTTCTTCCTGAAGCAGACCCCGGAGGGCATCCAACACATTGAGGCTGTGCTGCAGGAGGCCGCTCTCGCAGGAGAGGTGGAACTTCGTACTTGCGGGTGCTGTGTAGAAGTCGCTCTTGCGGATGTAGTCCATCAACTTGTCGATGCCGGGCCGCTTGACCTTGGCCATCTCCGATTCAAACCGGGCGATCAATTCTTCTTTGTCCATATCTTGTCTCCTTTGATGTGAGGGGGAAAGGCTGCGCCTTGGTACTCTCCTTTGGAGTCCATCCAGTAGCCTCCCTCGTTGGTGAATGAATCCGAATCGTTTCCCGGCTGGCCGTTCTGCCAGAAGAATCCTGTGATGTGGTTCCTGATCCAGCGGTGGCCGTCCGGGTAAACGTGCCAGAAGTTGTATTTTTGCCAGTAGGGTTCGTATGCTTCCTCGGTGCGGTGGTAAAGCTGCCAGACGAGGTCGAGGAACTTGTCATAGTCGAGGTCATCGATCAGGGGCCTTTCGGTACTGGTCCATGAGGGCACCCGGCTGGCTTTCCTCGGCGAGGACGGCGGCGATCTGCTGCGATAGCTGCCGATTCCCGGCGATGTCCTTTGGGTGCATCGGGAACGGCATCCTCTCCCGGAGCCGGGCGGCGAACCAGTCAGCAAGGTCGGCCATTTCTTTGGTCAGCTTCTGGTAGGCTTTGCCGTACTTCGTCTGGAGGACTTCCAGCGGCACCTGTTCACGGTTGGTCTTGAGCTTCCTGAAGGTATCGTTGAACCGGGCCATCATTTCCCGGTCGTCGTCCGAGGCGGGCATCTGCATCACTCCATGTATTTTTTGGCTTTGGGGTTCCATTTGAGGGTGGTCGCCTTGCCGCAATCACCGCAGGGATAGCTAAAATCCGGGCTTTCGATGTTCGTCTGTCCGTAAGTGTGCCGACCGCAGCTGCAGTCGTATTCAAACAGTGCGGTGTTTTCCAGCGAGAATTTTGCACCGCATTCTTTGCAGGTCCACTCGGTGCGGTAGTCCTTTGTGAAAGCGACGAACTCATCGCCGCACTTCGGGCATCTCAGTCTCATCAAGCCTTTTGCTCCTTCGGGTTTCGCTGCCTTTTTGGGAGTTTCGGTGGGTGCAAGTTTGAAGGATGCGAGATCCGGGCGGTAGCAGACGGCATCGAGTGCATCATCGTGCGAGGGGGGGCTTTCCTCCGGCTCATCGGGTGCAACTTCGGGCGGCTCCGGCTCGGCGAGTTCTTCCGGCTCCTGCTGCTTGGCCTTTTCGGTCTGCTCCTGAATGACAGCCTGAAGTGCAGCGGCGTTCTGCTCGGCGTTGCTCGGTGCCCCGGTCAGGCCGCTCTGAACGGCGAACTCTGCAATGTAGGCGTTCATCTGATCGGCGATGAGGTCCTTTGCCCGGAGCAGCTGCTGGGCGTTCTGGCAGGTGATCGTCATGTCCAGCCGGTCCTCGTACCCATCGTTGATCACCAGATGTGCGCTATAACTGTAATCATGCATTTTCTCAATCCTCCCAATTTAATGCTTGGCCGCACTTGCAGCAATATACGCGCTTGCGCAGGGCCGGTCTATAAACGACTTCGTGGCAAAGCGGGCAATTTCCGAATTGTGAGTTTTCCCACAAATTCACCTTTGCCGGGATCTGCTTCTTGAACGCATCCATGCCTATCCGACAGGCTTCTTTTACGGTTTCGATGCTGTAGTTCTCCAGATGCTCCGGGTCGAGGATCTCGGCGGCCCGCTCGTAGGTCATTTCCATTTGCATTTCCTCCTTTTGTGGTTTCTGGTGCTTGTTTCACCTAATCGGCGGGAGTAGGTGAAACGGCGTTTTGCCTTGTGGCCGTGCGGCTTTCCGGGTTCCGTTTCACCTGTTTCACCTATTTTGAAACACACACCGTATTTTTAAGAATTTTGCAACTTTGCACTAAAATCTTGCAAAATGCAAAAATGTGCAAAAACATACTGTATTTTGATTTTAGGTGAAATAGGTGAAACAATCTATTAAAAAGCCGCTTGGTTGCTTGACTTTTTCTGTTTCACCTAATGTTTCACCTAGCGTTTCACCTAATCTTAGGTGAAACAAATTTTAGAAAGGAAGATCGTCCATGTCGTCGATCACGGTGAATCCGTCCTGCATTGTGGTCTGTGTGGCAGAGGTCTGGAACGGAGCGGCTGCCGGAACCATAGGCGGTTCCTCTTGGTCCATCTGATCTTCGAGATCGTCCATCGGGTCCTTGTTCTCTGCCAGCTTGCCGATGAAGAACTCGACAAAGCGGCAGCTACGGTCGCCGAATCTTCGCATGGTGGAGTAGGTGATTTTCCCGTTCTTCTCCCGGTACATACTGATCAGCCCTTTGTCAGCCAGATATTTCATGGTTTTCCGGGGGCTGTACCCGGCTTTCGTGAGGGCCTGATTCAGCATGGAGGGGAAAATATAGACCGTGTTGCCGCTCTCGTTCATCATGCCGAGGCAGGTGCCGATCACCTGTGTTCCGAAGTATGCCTTGTTCGACATGACCCAGTCCACGATGAACTGCGCAGCGTTTTCGTTCACGTCGGTTGAGTTGTTCTCTACCTGTTCCTCCAAAATGCTGGCAGCCATGATCTTGGCTTTTTTCCACGATTCCGGGTGGATGCCCAGTTGCTGCAGAACGTCGGCCTCGTCGGTGGGGTCGCCCTGCTGCTGCGTGTTGAAGAACCAGCTATCGATCATGGCATCGGCCAGCGCAACTGCGGAAATGCCGGAAACGTGGGAGCCGTTTTTGCCGTTGGCCATTGCGTGGACGTAGCTCTGCATCAACTCGAAGGCATCACAAATGGTACGCTCCGGGGTGGCGATGATCCTCTTGACGAAGGCCGGGCCAGCCCAGCCGCAGTCCATCACGGACTGCTGGTGCATCAATCCGGCATCCCGCTCGTTGTCGAACGGCCCACCGTAGAGTTCCAGTACACGGGTGGACACACCTGTTTGCGTGGTCTCGGTGCTGAGAGGTTCCTCGCCGGTGGCCAGAGCGACGGTGCGCCATTGCTGGGTGGCCTGAATGCCGCCGCTCTTTGCGCCTCTGATCTTGCCGGTGCCGGATGCGATCATGTAAACGATTTTTTCCAGCCCGGCCTGATTGTTGCCAGCAAGCTGCCGCTCATCAATGCCGAGGGGGAGGTCGCAGTAAAAGGCTGCCGTCCGTTCGAGGCCGACCTGTGTGGCGTTGAAGTTGACCATCAACCGCTCCGGGTCTCCCCATGCGGAGAGGGCCGCTTTCAGGGCTGCGGTCTTGCCGCCCTTGGAACCGCCCCAGTTGTACACGAAGAAGATGCGCTGCTTCACGATCCGCAGGAGCGGGGCGGCAAAGCTGGCTGCAAGGATGAACCTGAACTTTTGGCGGCTGCGGTGCGGGTCCATGTGTTCCACCCATTTCTCGAAGGTTCCGTTCTGGCAGTAGGCCGTGGCCATTGCCTTTTGCGATGGGTCAATGTCCAGCGTGATTCCGTCTGCGTGTCCGGGCACAAACCTGTTGCCGGGTTGCCATCCGAATGTGGAGGTGCTGTCCTCTTTGGGGATGATGTCGATGTTCTCGGCCTCAAGACTTCCGAGGAAGCGGACCACCTGCTTCGAGTTCTCGCTGGTAATCGTGCAGCCGAGGTCCGCAAGGGCGGTGATGCTGCGGCTCTGGAAGATCACCGACCGGGGGTAGATGGCACTCTGCCAGACGCCGTCTCGCTTAAAGGCTACCTCTATTTTTTCTTCCCCGGTTTCGATGCTCTGGAGACGCTTGGTCAGGATGATCGGGGTGCGGCAGCAGAGGACCGGCTGGAACTTCTTTTCGTCAATCCGGCTGATTCCCTTGTCCGAGTAAATCCAGCCCTCCGGCTGTCGGAGGCTGATCGGTGCGCCGCTGATCGCTTCGGGGATGTCCTCTTTTTTGTAGTCCACAGGTTTTGCGGTTTTCAGGGCATCCCGGATCAGCTTGGCAGCCTGTTCCCGGCCATGCTTGATGTAAAGGTCGGAGGGGTCTTTTTCGCCGAGGGCCTTGCAGCTCCACTCGTAGACCTCGCCCTCGTAGCCTCCATCCCGGAGGCCGGTGCAGATCTTGTGGATGAAGGTGTCGCCGCCGCCGTCCGGCTCGTGGTGCAGGTACAGCTTCAGGCCCTGAAGCGCCGAGGACTGTTCCGGCTTGAACATTGAGGCCCCCGGCACACCGATGGCCGGGATGCCCATGTACCACAGGCTCTGCGTGTCGCTCTCGCCCTCGACCATGACTGCGTACCCGGCGTTTGCAAACTCTGGGATGCGCCACTCACCGTAGAGGCAGATCTTGCCGGAACTGCCGGTGCGCCAGCGGAAGTCCTTGTGGGCGTACCGCTTGCGGTAGGTGGATTCTTCCCCGGTTGCGTTGTAGTAGGGAATGTACAGCCATTCGGTGCCATTGTTTCGGTCTTTTCCGGGTTTCGAGGCGGCAGGTTTTGGACAGCCATTCTTCTGGAAGGTGTTTTGCAAAGGCGTACTCGGCAAGGCTAAAATCTTCGAGGACTGCGGCCTTTTCCTTTTTGGCGGGTTTCGGTGCCTCGGTGGAAACGCCGTATTTTTCCAAAATCTGCTTGTATGCCTCTTTGGTGTCTACGCCATGCAGTTCTGCCCAGAATGACACGAAGTTGCCGCCCCGGTCCTCTGAGAAGCAGTGCCACTTGCCGGTCTTGAGATCGACCGAGAAGCTGTTGTTCCTGTCCTCATGGAAAGGGCACAGACCTGTCAATTTGTCCCCGGTGAGTTTGTATTTCTGAACCACGGCGGTGTACTCGGCGCGATAATCCACTACCTTATCAAGATCTATCTCTCTTGCCGCCATGCTGCCTCCACCGCCATTCTTCTTGAATTTCATATCCGTTCCCCTTTATGCCTTAAGGGGAGCCGCCTCGATGCGGTTCCCCCCTGCGGGCATGAAATTTTATAGGGCTGTTGCCTGATTAAACAAAGGGGAGATCTTTGTCTTTGTCGGTCACGTCGGTGAACTCCGTATCCGACACCTGAACGTCCAGTGCGCTTTCGTCTGCCGTCATGGTATTGCTGGAGGCCGAGGTGCTGTAGTCGTCCATCGTGATGGCAATCTCCTTGTACTTTGCCTTGATCTCCTGCCGCATGGTCTTGGCGGTCTGAGCAACTGCCGGGGGCAGGATGCCACGCTTGTCGACCACCACGGTGGCGTAATTGATGCCGTTGGCGTTGGTGGCCTTGGCCAGCTTGAAGCCGACGATCAGGTTGGTGTAGGGGATGCCCTTGGAGGCCATGATGCGGGTGAGGGCCTTGTTCACTTCCTTGATGCTCGTGGGCGGCACCGTAAGGAGATAGAGGTTCGGGTCGTTGCTGCGCATGAGGTAGATCCGGCGCATATTCTTGCAAGCCTTGCCCTTGCCGCCATTCGGGTCGCTGCCGTACTGGTTGCAGGGGCACTTGTCGCATTCGCAAATCTCGCCGGTCCGAATGTTCAGGCCGGACTTGCCGTCCATGCTGGAGCAGACCGGGATCTTGTCCTCCGGGTTGGTGCTGCTGCCGAAAGCGTTCGGCCAGTAGCCGTTCATGCGGTGCGTGAATACAATCACGCCCTCGATGTCCTTGAGGTAGTCCTCATCGCCGTCCTCATCGCCCTGCACCGTGAAGGCAAGGTTGCCGCCAGAGGGAATCTTGATGGTTCGGCAGTTGATGCCGGATTCATCGTCCAGATCGTCCATCTGATCCTTGAGTTCGGCTGCCAGTTCCGGGTCGAGACCGTCGTAGGCGGTGGTCAGGGCGAAGTTCTCAACGGGGGCCAGTTCGGTGCTCTTTTTTGCGGTTGCCATAGTATGTGTCCTCCTATTTATTCTTCATCGTCGGCTTCAACGTCGGCGGGTTCGGCTTCTTCAAAACCATCATTTTCTGCCGCTGCCTGTTCCAGCGGGGTGGGGTGTCGTCTTTGCGCTCAGCTTCGTAGAGGTCGTTCATGGTGCGCTTCATCTCGGCTGCCATGACAATCGACAGGGAAATCAGCTCGCTGACCCGGTTGTGCAGGGAACTGACCGCCTCGACTGCCGGGTAGTTGGGATTCGCCAAGGTGCTGAGAAGGGTGTCCATGTCATTCCGAACGGACTTGACCTTTGCGCTGATCCGGGTGAAGTTGTCGGCGGCGATGCCGTATGCCTCGTGACGGTTGCGCACGGCGGGCGGGTTGTAATCCTTGAGCATATCGTAGGTATCATCGATCACGCTGGCCACCCGGCAGTCCACGTCCTGCTGGAGATTGGTGCGCAGATCCATCTCGGTCTGCTGGTAGTTCTGGTTCGCCATTATTTCTTTCCTCCCTTGGTGGCCCGGCTGCTCTCGCGGCGGCGGGTGATGTCGTAGGTGTCGAAGATGCTGATGCACTTGGCGAGGTCCTCGCTCAGGCCGTCGTTTTCTTCGACGTATGCCTTGATGGTGGACTGGAGGGTGCGGGTGTTCACGCTCTCCACGATGATGTCGCCGAGGCCCTCTTCCCGGAGGGTCTCAAAGAAATTGATGCCCTCGCTGGCCAGCTCCGCTTCGGACTTCTTGTTGTAGATGGTCTTGGGGGTCAGGGTGAACTTGAAGCCGCCGACCGAGATCGAGGGGCAGTCGTCGTCGATCATCTGCTGCGAGATGTTCGCTTTGGCTTCCTCGATCAGGGCGTTGTTGGCCTTGACCTCATCGGCCAGTTCTTCCTTGCGCTCCAGAAGGCTCTGGTAATCGCGCACCATGTCTAACAGTGTCATTTGTGTTCTTCCTTTCTGTTCAGGCGTTCTATTTGCTCTTGCTCTGCTCGATCGTCAGCTTCGCCAGCTTTCCAGCAGAGAAGGTATCCAAAGGCTCCGATGGCTGCGATGGTCAGGATTGCTCCAAGCATTGACGGCGCACCTCCCATTCCGCATGGTCCTCTGCGCACTGGTGGGCACGAAAAAACAACGGGCTTTCGTTGTCATTGATGACATTTCGGTCGTCCCAGTATTCGTTTGCCCCGACTTTTCGAGGATCTGTTCTGTAGGCTTTGCGCCACTCCGGGAGGTTCTCGTTGACCGCATCGAACTTCAGACCCCACTCTGCGCAAGCGGCGACGGCCTTTTCCAGCGACCGCCCCTCTCGACAGGTCCAGAGAATCAGTTTCGCACCCTTGCTCTGTTCTTTCAGGGCTTCATAGATTATGTCCCAGTTCGGATCTCCAATGTCGGGGTAGGTGTTCTGGCAGAGGATTCCATCAAAATCCACTGCGATGACATAGGGAAGCTGTGAAGAATCATCCATTGTTCTCATCCTTTCTTTTCTTTTTTGGGGGTGCCCGCTTCCGGGCAGGTGGTTTATCCTCAAGCTGCCCGCCGGGAGGTTTTCCCTCGGCGATAGCTTTGAGCAATTTTTGGTAGGCATCGTACACCGCCAGTTGCTGTGCCATACGCTGATACCGAGCCAGCTCTTCCGGGGTGCCATCTAAAACCGGGGTGCCGTCCACGATGTAGATTTTCAAAAGAACTGCCTCCAGTCATCGACCACCGTTTTAGCGAGATCCTCTTTTTTGCCGAGGGATTTGAGAATCGTGCTGTCGACAGTATTGTCGGCGACGATGTGTATGTAGGTGCAGACGTTACGCTGTCCGATGCGGTGGATGCGGGCGAGGCTCTGCGAGTAAGTGGCGTAGTTGAATGTGACGCTGTAGTAGACGCAGGTGTCGGCTGCGGTCAGGGTGATGCCGGTGCCAGCCGTGTCAATCTGGCCGACGAGAACCATCGTTGAGGGGTCTTTCTGGAACTGCTGGACGATGTCACCCCGCTGCTCTTTCGGGATGGCTCCGTAAATGGCCACCGTTTTCATGCCGCTCTTTCCGATGATGCTCTCCGACCTTTTGATGATCTCCAAGACCTCCGGGATGAACCGGGCGAAGATCACCAATTTCTTCTTGCCCTCCAGAACGTAGTCTTGGATGATGTCAGAGAGGGCATCGAGCTTCCCGGTGCTGACCAGCTCCGGCTTGGCTGCCATCGTCGGCGACGAGGAAGCCGCCAGTGAACTGCTGCAGCCGCAGGAGTTTGGTCAGAACCGTGGTGGCGGTGATCTTCCCGCCGTTGTCCAACTCGGTGAAGCTGTCCCGCCGCAGACGGTCGTAGATGGCCCGCTCTTTGGCCGAGAGGATGATGCTCCGGGTCTGGAACGTCTGCTCCGGCAAGTCCAGGGCTTCCTCTTTGGTCACCCGGTAGGCGATGGAATGCTCTTTGCGGATGAGTTCGTCGAGGTCCTTGTACTGGACGATCTGCTTGCGGTTGAAGCCGCCCATCACGGCGTAGCGATTGCGGAAGGCGTAGAAGTTTGTGCCGAAGATGGTCGGGTCGAGGAAGCGGTACTGACTGAAAATGTCCACCGCCTCGTTCTGCACTGGGGTGCCGGAGAGAATCAGCTTGTACCGGGCCTTGTCGCCCAGTTGGTGCATTGACTTGCTCTGGGCTGCATCGTGGGTCTTGATGCGCTGGCTCTCGTCCGCGATGATCAGGTCGGCATCGTACTCCATCAGCTTCTCAAAGATGCCGTCTCGCCACGTTGACTCGTAGTTGATGACGGCCACCTTGAGGCTCTGGAAGGGAAACGCTTCGAGATCGGCGAGGGCCTTGAGGCGTTGGGGCTTTGTGCCCAGCAGCGTCTTGACCGTGTACCTGAAGTCTGCGTAGTCTGCAAATTCTTTCGGCCATACGGCACAGACGGAGGTGGGGGCCACGATCAGAACCCGCTTGATCTTGCCGAGTTTGTACCCGGCCCCGGTGACGGCGATGGCTGTCAGGGTCTTGCCGCAGCCCATCTCAAAAAGGAAACCGAAACCCTTACCCATCGAATCCACCGCCCTCTATGAGTTTTCTTACGCCCCGGAGATCTGCGATGCCGTAGTTCCCATCTATGCAATGGTGGACTGCGTACAGTTCCGGGGAAAGAACCGGGAGCTGCTTTTTCGCCCTGTTGTAAAAAAAGGCAGAATCAAGAAGTTCTTTTCGGGCAGCTTCCGGCTTTTTGCAGGTCGGGAGGCCATCGTCGAAAATTGCCCCGCAAAGGCGGCACCTGTAGACCGGCACAAAAAAGTATTCTTTCACTGGTTCGCCGCCGCCTTTCCTGTCCATGCACACTCGCTACACACAAACTTGGCGTTGGGGTAGATCTGCCGGACGAGTTCTGCGTTCCCGGTCTGAAGCCAGCAAGCCTGACCGCATACCGGGCAGGTCGCCGCTTTCCACTCCGGGTTGCAGGGGTTCGGGACGTTCTTGCGCAGGGGCATGGTGGCGAACACCGGGCGGGTGTCCTTGGCTGCTGCGGTCGCCGGGGCGATCTTGAGAAATGTTACCTTTCGTCTCATCTGATTGCACCTCCCAGCAGCCGGGTACCGCACCAGTGGCAGTGCGAGTGGTGCGGGTTCACCCGATGGTTGCAGTCCGGGCAATGCCATACGCCGTCCTTTTTGACCGGCTGCGATGGCACCTCGTACTTGGCATGGAGGTTGCCCCAGTCCTGCAGGAGTTTCTTGCTCTGTGCGATGTAGCTGATTGCCTCGGCCACCGAGAAGCAGTTTTCCTCGCAGAGTTTCTTGATGATCTCGGTGGCTGCGTTGCAAGCGTCCACATCGTCCTGCCAGATCTTCTTGTCGGGGTCCTGTTTCCCCTCGCCGGGGAGAAAGGATGTGCTGTTGTCCTTGATGCTGTCGATCTGGCAGAGCAGCGAGGATAGGCTCATTTTGTGAATATCGCTCATGTTGTGTTTCCTCCGTTCGGGTCAACCCACCCGAAAACCATTGCAGCCATGTTCGCCCCACGGACTTGATGCCGGAAAAGTTTCATCTTGACCGGGTAGTCCAAAAGTGGCTCCGGGCTGTCGTTCATGCGCTCCTGATCGACGGCGGCTGCCGTGTCGTGGAGGCTCTGGCGCAGGGCTTCAATGTGGGGCGGCAGTTTGACGATGCTGGACAGCTTGTCCAGAAGTTCGATGTCTGCGGTGCCGGAGAGGGTCTGCGTGGTTTTCGACCACTTCATCTTGCCCCAGCTTTTGATCACCGCAAACTGGACGGTATCGGCCTCTTTGATGAGCAGGGTGTTTTCTATCAGGGCCATTTTCATCTGTCCGCTCCTCCGTTCGCTCCCATGTATTTCTTACGGCCCCGTTCCCGGTGACGGTCCTCGTGGTCGTAGTGGTAGACTTTGCCTGTGTCCAGCATCTCTCGTGTGTAAGCGGCTTCTGCGCCGCGCTGGCGCTTGTACTCGGCGTACTTCGGGGCAGCTGTCGTGGCAGATCGGGGTGCCGGCCAGGGCAGTCTTTGCAGGGTTCAAGCTTTACCATCAGTCTGCCACCCCGCCTGTCACCATTGAGCATGTAACCAATGTGGTTCAGTATGGTATCCGGCACCTGAACCGTTTGCTCTGCCCTGATTGCGTACGAGTACCTCCAATTTTCGCTCCCGGCCAGCCCGTCTTTCCAGTCGGTCAGGTACTTTTTCATAAATTTTGCGTCAATCACAGGCGCCGCCGGTTCATCTTCCAGCACATCCATCGCGTCCATAATCTGACACGCGCGGCATCTTACGCCGTTGTAATGTTCGCAGCCACAGCAATATGCCGCTTTGATGTTTGCGATGGCTTTTTCACGATTGATAAATTCGCTCATTTTTCAATCTCCTTCGGCGGCAAAGGCATCCACCCAACCACGTGAGCATCTACACGGTTATCGTAAATGTCATCCGGGTTGAAATAACGATATTCCCACCAGCCTTTAGGAATAAAGTAATCATCGCTTTCTTCATCGTAGGTTCCCCACTCGGAAATTTCTTCCCAGTAGAAAGCGCTCTTTTGGGACAAGACCGTGCCATCTTCGTAGTTAGCCGTCGTAATCCCATATCCACCGTAGGCGGTTTCAAACAGAATCAGCACATCTTCTTCGACTTTCGGGGGATTCTTGTCAGGGTCGCGCCATGTTGGCCGCAGTGTTTCCGGGTCAATGGTGGGCGCCTCGTCCACGCTGTTCAGGGCATCCTTATAGCAGCATTCTCCAATAGTGAACGGATTGCTGGCACGAAGGTTCATTTCAATGCGCTTGTGCAAAGCGTTCGCGTCAATCAACCTCACTTCATCCATTTTTCAGCACCTCCGTCCTCACCGGCTTGATGTCCCCGATACTCGGGGTAATGGTCGCCCGCCAGCTGGCAGGCCCGGAACTCTGCCGCAAACTGACTCGCGGCGTTGATGCGGTATGTAAGCGCCGCGTTCCCGTGCGGGCCGCTGCACTCTACAATGACTTTGTATCTAGGCATTTCGTCCTCCGTTCTGGCTTGCCTGCCCAAGAAGCTTTCTTTCTGCCCCGGACTTGAGCATCCGGGTGCGGGCAGCAAGGCAACGCTTTGCCAGCATCTGCTCGCCCTGGGCCTTTTCGACGGCTTTTTTCCACGCTGGGAGAAGCTGGCTCTGCCAGCTGCACTCCGAAATCACCTCGTGGAATGTCTTATAGGCCATCTCATCCGGCACATCCTTGAGCGATGAGCTCGCCCAGATCTCCGCGATGCTTGCGCGGTTCTCTGCGGTCTGAGGCCGTCCAAAATAGGCCTCGGCGTCCGCAAGAAGCTTTGTCATCATCTCCACTGTCACGGTTTCACCCCCTTGAAAATATTTGCGTATGCTTCTGCGGCGCTTTCTGTGGCTTGTTTCCCGCGAGGCTGCTCTTGTCGGCACCGCTCATTCGCGGCCACGTCCCCCGGGGTGCGTATCCCGTCCCGCTGCCAGCCGGATAATATGCCGTTGATGTAGTTCCACGAGCGCTTCCCAGCCTCTGCGGCCTTGTCGATCGCCAGCAAAATCATCTCCGTGCTGTACTCCTGCCGCCATTTTTGCAGTTTTTCCAGCGCCGAACGCGGGAAGTCGCCGATAGCACGTTGGTAATGCTGGACGATTTTTGATAACTCCATATCAACGGCGGCGGTGTTATCGCGCTTTACAACATCTACATCTCCATTTACATCTACATCTCCATTTACATCTACATCTACAGTTATTTTGTTATGTCGTCATTAACATTGTTATCGCTTGTTATTTTGTTATGTCGTCAGGCTTTCCCCAGCGCTTTGCCATACCGCGTTTTCCGGCGTTGCTGCGTTTTTTGCGGGTTTCATCCCATTTTTCAGACGCCCGTTTTACGTCGCTGCACATAAATTTCCAGTTGCCACGCATCCCACGGTCTGAAAATTCGGGCTCTTCTCCGGTTTTGGCATACCGTGCAAGAGCTCGCATCAACTGCCCAACCTCTGCGTCTGAGTATTCTTCCAGCGCGTCGAACCAGCTCAGATACGCCACAAATGACTTTTTATCGTCCTGTGCCACTCAATCACCTCCTTTGCGCGCCCGTATAGCCAAATAGCGCAACTCTCGGTTTAGAACGGCAAATCCCTCCGAATCGTTGATGACCGAAAAGTCGTCTGCGCTGCCCTGCGAATACTCCGGTACGCTCTGAGGCTTCTGCGGCCGCCCTGTGACGCGGTCGTTTCGCTTCGCGCACATGATTTTCTGTCTGCTGGTCGAAATCGCGCACAGCGGGCTTCTCTGCGGCCTTTCCGCCGCAAAAGCTTACCCGCGACGCAATAACCTCGGTAGCTGTGCGGCTGTTGCCGTTCTTGTCCTGGTACTGACGGGTCTGCAAGCTGCCTTCGACTGCGATCATGCTGCCCTTCGTAGGAACTACTACAGACGAGCTCGGCGGTCTGCCGCCACGCGGTGACGTCGATAAAATCGGCCTGACGCTGCTCGCCCTGACGGGCAAAGTTGCGGTCACAGGCAATGCGGAAACTGCACACATTGATGCCGTTCGGGGTGGTCTTCAATTCCGGTTCGTAGACCAGACGGCCCATCAGCGCAACAACATTAAGCATGGGCCGCACCCTCTTCCTCGGCGTCGCCAGCGCCTACCTCGTAGTCGATGTTGGCGCCCATCAGGACCTCCGGACACTCGGCGCGGGCAAAGTAGCGGCGGCGCGGTACTGAGCATCATTTCGGTCATCTTGGGCCAGTAGCTGCCATTCTTGTCCCACCACCCGGCATCCTTTGCCATCTTGACCGTGACTTTCGGGCCTTCGACCTTTTCGCCGGTGAGCTTGTCCACGCCGATTAGGCGGCAGCCCCAGTTTTCGGTGCCTTCTTCGCCCTCCATGCGGTAGCGGGTGCGGCCTGCAAACTGGCCGCTGTTGTCGATGAGGGCTTTGCAGCTCTTGCCGCTCCATGTGGGCATACCATGGACGACGTAAAGGTTCTGCATGACGAAGAGCTGAGAAACGCCCATGCGCAGGGCCATCTCGCAGGCGATAGCGCACGCGCCGGGGATTGCCGGTGTAGGTCTGGGGGCAAGGAAACCTGCGGGAAGCTGCGCCATAGCGGCGGCTTTAGACTTTGCAAGCATCCAGTTGCGCTCGTCAACGGTCAGGCCCTGCACCTTCTCGGCGTAGCTCTGACGCGGCGGCTGAGCGGGTGGCAGTGGGCGCAACAGGCGCAGGCGCCTCGACACTCTGGAAGACAGCTGCATTCTGGTCGATCATCTCGATAGGGGTCTGGTTTTTCTCAGGCATGATGAATTTCCTCCTCGGTAAATTTAATATCGATGATATTTGCATAACGCTTGATGGCGTCAAGCTCGGATTTGGTGCAGCGGAAGACGAGCTTCCGGTCACGCGGCTCTTCTCTGCGAGTAAATCGGGCGAAGAAATCGTCATCGTACTCGTCCAGTGTGTAACCATTACCGTGGCCAACGCCCGGCTGCACAAGGCTGACAGTGTAGGGATTCTGCGCCGGGCCTTTGTAGTTGTCCGGCATCCCACGAATGACGGCCTCCCGTAGCATGGTGCGGTACTCGGTCATGTAACAAAAATCTATGGATTCATACGGCTCAGGCATGATTTCTTCGCCGGCGGCGGCATGAACGATGTCGATGAGGCACATGAGCTCACCGACCCGGCGATAAATCGAGTCGATTGTGCGGCGGGTTTCCTGACTGCCCAGCTGATGGCTGCGGGCGAAGCTGGTGAACAGAGCCACAGCATAGTTGACGTCGCTGGTGAGCTTGTTGCCGGTGCTGATGAGTCGGAACAGCACATTGTCGTTCCCGACGTACTGGAAAATGCCCTCGGCCTTGTTAGAAAGGTCTTTGATGCGGGCTCTGCGGGCTAACGTCTGACTCATGTGTATTACCTCCCGTAAATCTTGCGGCCAGAAGAATCCAAGACGTCGATATGGTCATAAAGCGGCCAGTTTTCGTCCGCCCAATGCTGAGCCTGCACACTTGATAACACGGGGTCAAAACCGGCAAAAACCAGTTTATCGCATCTGCCAGGATTCCCTTTATGGTAAGCATGGCAGCAGAATCGAAGCCTGCTGTTTTTGAGCTTCATTCTGGTGGATGTGCCGCAACCGTTCCGGCTGTCGATTATTCCAGCGAATCTCTGCGGCTCGCATATATCTACCGTTCATATTCCCACTTCCTTTTCGTATACCGGTCTTTCTTTTTGCAGTAACGGCGAAGCGGAGGGAGACAGTCAACCTCCGCACGATCAATGCGCTCCAGCTCAAAAAGGTTTATACAAAGGAGGAGCCAAGAGAATGAAACTCAAATCGTTCGTCGCCACCGGCACGATAGGCCTGCTGGCCATTATCGGCGCGGTGCAGGTAGGGCGCTGGGCGTGCTCTTTGATGGCCGTTGCGCTGACCTACTGGGGCGGCTGGGACATCGCCGAGGCTGCACATGCCGCGCCTTGGATTATTGTTGCATCCACTGCCGGGCTGGCAATGTCGTTTTATGGGATGCATGAGGACAACAAACGGTATAAGCGCAGCGGCTACGGCAAGATCGTCCGCAACCATGCCCCGGAACCCGGAGTATCTGCAGGATGAGGAGAAGGGCGCATGAAGCTGGAAGAGTTGATTCGGCAGCAGACGGGCTGCTCACAGCCCTCCACGATGCGGAGGACATTGCACATGGCTGATCACATCCACTATATCACATGGTACACCGTGTACAGCGCCAAGACCGGCGAGGTAGTGGCAGCGGGAACGTCCGCCATGTGCGCTGCGAAGCTGGGATACAAGACCGCCAACAGCTTTGTGTCTTCCGTTGGACATCGACGCCATGAAAAAAGGCATCCGCAAAAGTACATTTTTGAGCAGGAGCGCATTGATCGTGCGGAGGTTGACTGTCTCCCTCCGCTTCGCCGTTACTGCAAAAAGAAAGACCGGTATACGAAAAGGAAGTGGGAATATGAACGGTAGATATATGCGAGCCGCAGAGATTCGCTGGAATAATCGACAGCCGGAACGGTTGCGGCACATCCACCAGAAGAAGGAGAAGAAAAAGGTGAGTACGGTACAGATTTTTGACGAGGATTTGTGTTTTGTCAACGAAATTCCCGTGCCGAGCACGCTGGCGGGTATCCAGTACGCCGACCAGCTGGCAGCAGAAAAGCCGGGCCGTCTGTACGTCGTTATGGACGAGCACCGGCAGAAGGTTTACCAGAGGTGACATACATGACTTTAGAGCAAAAGGAACGCCGCAAAGCGGTTTTGCGGTATGCAGTCAGTGTCCCCGAATGGTCAAGCATCGGGCAGCAGCAGAGCTTACGAAATGCGCAAGCCTCTTGATGAGCGTAAGCCAGATGATGCTTGCGACCGACGCGGAAGACCGCTTTTATCCGGGCAGATTAGATTATGGAATGTCTCCGACGGGATATGCAAAAGCCATTTCGGATGCAGAGTACAGCCTCGGCACAGCCGCTTTGGCGCTGGAAACCGTAGTTGCTTTGGCAGATGAGTCAAACGCCTTCCCGCTTATCAGCTCCACCCAGACCGGCGGGTTAGATGGCGCGATGGGCAACATTGAGGCGGCCTACAATTCGGGTTTTGGGTGGCTGGCAGATCTGTGCCGGGTACACGGGATGGATGAGGTGACATACGATCATGGATAAAATGACCATTTACGAGCAGTGCCGGGAAGTCCCCAAAGACGCCCAGAAGCCTATCGAAGCGGGCCGCCTGAAGGGCAAGACCGACATTAACCCCATGTGGCGTATCAAGAAGCTGACTGAGCTTCTTGGCCCGGCTGGTATGGGCTGGAAGTTCGACCCGCAGCCAGATGTCTCCTGTGAGCGCGGACTCCGTTGCAAGCCGCGTGGCTGTTTTCTAGGTACTCTTCGGCCTGCTGCCGAATCAACTCTTCCAGCTTCATGTGCCCTTCTCCTCATTCTGCGGATACTCCGGGTTACGGGCATGGTTGCGGACAATCTTGCCGTAGCCGCTGCGCTTATACCGTTTATTGTCCTCATGCATCCCATAAAACGACATTGTCAGCCCGGCAGTAAATGCAACAATAATCCAAGGCGCAGCATGTGCAGCCTCGGCGACTGCCCCAGCCGCCCCGAGCCAGGTCCAGCGCAACGGCCAGTCCAAAGAGCAGGCCCAGCCGCACCACCTCGCACCGCGCCCGAGAACTGGCCAGCAGGCCTACCGTGCCGGTGACGACGAACGATTTGAGTTTCATTCTCTTGGCTCCTCCTTTGTATAAACCTTTTTGAGCTCGTAAAAATCTTTCACCCACGCCATAAACCTGGCGCGGGAGATGTCAGGGCAAGGCTCTTTTGTTCCTACGGACGGCTTTGACCACTCCGGGAAAATTCCCGCCTGGATCTGTGCTCCCAAGACCTTCTCGGTCTTCGATATGTTGTTGTCCCGAAGAATCTGGACGCATTCGCCTATCGTAAGGCTCGGCTTTTGCATGGCCTGCTCCTTTCTTTCAATTTGGTTTTGCAGTGGTTTTTCACGGCTCTGCCTCCGCGAACTCACCATTTTTGAGCGTGTACCAGACGTTTTCCTTGATGTGAGCGCCGTCTACTTTTGCCATCTTTGCCCACAGCATATTGCCGCCATCGTCGTACTCGGTCAGCACAAGATAGCAGCCCAGAATGCCCCGTGCCTTACTGTGCGCGCCGTTTGCGACTGCGACATTGTCTTTTTCCATCTGCTTTTGCTCTGCAATGAGCCCCAGTGGCTGCTGCCGTGCTGTAATCGTCGCTGGAACCCGCCGTGCTGAAACGTCCGCTGAAAAAGGTTCTTTGCCCTTCACCCGATTAAAAACGGCATTCACCGTAGCGTTTACCAGCCCTGCAAAATTCAGCTCACCTTTCACCGTCAGCTCAGTGCAGGCCAGTATACTGTTCCCTCCGCTTTTATCCATGCTCCCGCCGCACTCGACCTCAAAAAGCGCGGGCTGTCCTTCAACGGGTAGTGGAGCAGCACATCCATCGGGTTCTCGCAGGCGTGCATACCAGCGTTGCCGC
>CYGL01000404.1_pt1 | contig 18035 bp, 23 predicted proteins | sample 485531 | NCBI WGS metagenome assembly CYGL01 (sample SAMEA3497897, study PRJEB9818) | human gut metagenome | reverse complement strand
ATATCGGCAAGATACAATTCGACGGTGAAGTATTCGACGGACAACACGAGCCGATCATTAGCAAAGAATTGTTCGACAAAGCAAACGTCAGAATGGATGCTAGGGCGTCTAGTTTACCGTTTAAACGTACTTATTTATTGTCAGGACTTATCTATTGCGGCAAATGTGGCGAACGATGTAGCGCGTACGAGAACCGATCAAAGCATAAAGGGAAAGAGTATCGGCAAGCTTACTATCGTTGTAATGCTAGAACGTGGAAATACAAGCAGAAACACGGTCGAACGTGCGAGCAACCTAGCATCCGTGTTGATGAGTTAGAACAAGCAGTTATGGAACAGGTGAAACGTTTGCCGCTAAAGCGCAAGGCGAAAAAACGCGCGTTCGATTTTAAGCCGATCGAAAATAAAATTGCTACTATTGATAAGCAAAAAGAACGGTTGCTTGATTTATATTTAAACGAACACTTGGATAACGAAATGTTTAACAAGAAGTCAAAAGAACTTGATAAGTCACGCGACAAGTTAACAAAGCAGTTAGAAAGGATGAAAATGCAAGCGGCTGATTCTGTAGAAAGTTACCAATGGTTAGACGGAATAGATTGGGATGCATTAGACAAGGACACGTTGCGAGAAGTTTTAGAGCGTATAATAGAAAGAATTGTGATCCACGATAAAGATATAGAGATCTATTTCAAATGAACGCTTATAACAAAAGGCTATTCTATTATTCTTCCGAATGATAAAATAGCCTTTTTTCGAGTGCATTACTTGATTTAAAATCAAGCTAATTGTATATTATTTATAGAGAGAGATGCAAGAAAGGAGCTGAAAGAAATGAACAAGAAGTTTGAAGTGTTGATCCTAGTAAACGACAAGGCGCTAACCGAGTTCAAAGGGAAAGCGAAAAACGCGAACGCTGTTCGTTGGTTGGTGTTTGAGAACTTCGACGATGCAGAAATAATCGATTTACATTGGTTGTAAAAAAGATGAGTAAAGCGCTTGATATTAAATCAATTAGCATTTATAATAAAGATGTAATAAAGAAAGGGAGAGGTTAAAATGATGGGCAAAACAATCAAAGGGATCGTAACTTTATTGGCAGTAACAACTATCGGAATGGCGCAAACAGTTGACGCAATGGAACAAACAATTATCGACGATGAACAAGCGATGGTTGTCATGGATGAACTAGCTCAAAAAGATGAGGTTGTAAAACCTGCGAAAGTCAAAACAGTTAAGAAAGCTATCAAGAAAATCAAGAAGGAAGGCAAATGGTTCGGCGGTTTCAAGAAAGCAAAAGTCAAAAAAGATATTTTAGCGGTAGAGTTAAACTTGACGATGGGAAACGCAGCTAAAAAGAATTTTGATGATAATTTGGAAGTTATCGCTGAACACGCGCCCAAAGGTTGGACTATCAATGTAACAGGTAAAGATACCGACGGCGAATTCAATGCTGGACAAGTGCAAAACCTAGACGGAAAACAAGTGATCGCGCATAACCACATTGACGATACAATTACATTGTTCGAAAAATAAGGAGGTGCTGAAAATGTCGCTAACAAAAATAGGAGTTGCGTTACTAGCAACCGCGACAATAGGAATGGCACAAACGGCAGAAGCCGATACAACTGAACAAGTAGACGTTATCACAATGGCACAACCTTGCGACAACAAGAAGACAATCGTCACAGTAGCGGAAACGCCAGAAGTTGAGCAACCTATGCAAGAAGAAGTTTTACAACAAGAACAAGAAGCGCGCGAAGCACAAGCGATGCAAGATGCGCAAGCTATTGCAGAAAAAGCGCAAGAAGCTACATTACAAGCACAACAACAAGCGGAAGAAGCTAGAAAACAAGCGGAACAAGCGCAGCGACAAGTTCAACAGCAAGCAGAACAAGCACAGCAACAAGCGCAACAAGAACAACAAGCTAACACATGGACTTGCGATAAATGTGGACAACAAATCCAAAACAACATACCTAAAGAAGTTCATGACAAAGCGATGCACGCAGAACAACAGGCAGAACCTCAAGAGGAAACAGAAACACAATACGACGGAATTTGCGAAAAGTGCGGTAGTACATTCGTAGGTCCTTACAACGAGCATGTATGCCAAAAATAACAGTATTAAGGAGGGTAGCTGATTCGCTCCTACCCTCTCTTTTTTTCATAGAGAACTATATCAGTTATGTGCATGGTTGATCGTGATATCTATGAAAAACAACGGAAAAACGCGATTATATTTTTGATTTAAAATCAAGATATTGTATAATTAATATAGAAGAAAGGGAGAAGAACGTCATGGCATTAAACAAAAAACGCAAGTTGCAAGCAATGAGAAACGGCAGATTTGATAAAGGGATAACGATCAAACGTCTAGTCGCGCGTCAAGGTTTGGAGTGTTGTTACTGCCATGAATTGTGCGATTGGAATGATTATGAAATCAAAGGACAAAAACAGCCTTGCGATAAATTTCCTACAATCGAACATATCATCCCTATTGCTTGTGGTGGTACGAATACATGGGATAACGTCGCAGTGTGTTGTCACAAATGCAATGAAGAACGTGGAACACAAGAACTTGAAAACTTCATTGCTTTCAAAAATAGTAAAAAAGTTATGGTGTAACTTGATTTAAAATCAAAAGAAGGGATGAATGTGAGCAAATGGATGGAAGCTAAAATCGTATTCTATACGTTTATCGAATTTTTTATTTGTAGTGCTGTTTTGTTGGTGGATGTTGTGTATTTTTTGTTTCGCTGGAAAGTGCAGAAAGTAGAAAGGAAGATGCTTAATGTTTACAGTGTATTTTCAATTCCATAAGCCGTGCTTAAATGGTTTTTCGGAGTTAGAAATGGAAAGCGCGATGAATGTGCTAGAGGCTATTAAAAATAACCCTCACAGCGAAGTCGATTTACAGTACACCATAGACTACGGTTGCGGATACGCTCGCATCTACGTTCTAATGCGTGCGGTAGATATTGTGGACTTTATTATCGCGCGCGAAGACACTTTACTCAATTTAAAAGGACGAGGTTTTAACGCGAAGGTCTTAGGAACTGAAATCTATGGCAGTGATTACACTGAAGAAGACTTACTAGAAGGCGAACTAGAACAACGCGCTGTTAAGAAAGTTAATTTGCCACGTTTACGCTTTTTGCTAAGTAAGTTAAGCAAGAAGGAAAAAGAATGACAGTTAGCGAAGTTATTGAGCAGCTGAAACAGTTCGAAAAGGTTTACGGTAAGAACATGCCTGTGACCGTCGTTGTTGACGGTGTTCTACACGAGGTCGACGGCATTTGGATCGATCCTTATTTTGATGTAGCAACAATTGAAGGAGGCAAAGAATCATGGTTATAGTACAAATTTACCCTAGCCAATGGGGAAGCTTAAAGAACATCACAGCAAAAGCGGAATACTACAAAGACTTAGGTGTGGAAGCAATTTGGATATCCCCTTGCTACTCTCACAGCGGATACGACAACGGCTACGATATCAAAGACTACCGCGATATCGCGCCTGAATACGGAACGTTAGAAGATATGAAAGAGTTAATCGACGTATACCACGCTAACGGCATTAAAGTGCTGATGGACTTAGTTATCAATCATTGTTCTATCGAGCATCCTATTTATAAAGAGGCGCTCAAAGGTGATAAAAACGCGCAAACGATGTTTCATATGCACGACGAACCTCGAAACGATTGGGAAGCTATTTTCGGTGGTTCTGTTTGGAAACACGAACCATCTATCGATAAATACGTTTTCCATGCGTTTACAGAAGGGCAAATCGATTGGAACTTCGGCAATGAAGATGTGTGGATTTTTTGGGAAGGCGTTATTAAGTATTGGTTAAATTTTATGGGCGTGGACGGCTTCCGCATAGATGCGCAAACGCATATGGCGAAGAACGATTGGGATACACCTAAAGTCAAACACGATGCAGGAGCTCCTTATCGTTGCGCGCCTAAGTTGCATGGATACATGGAGCGCTTGGCAGATATTGTTTATAGCGTTAAAGAAGATGCGTTTCTAATGGGAGAAGCAAACGGAATCGACGCCCGCGGAGCGAAGCAATGGATTGACGAAGGGTTGCTAGACTGCGTTATTCAGTTCGAGCATCTTGCGCCCTTCAAATTAGAAGGAACACACCGTAACGGTTCTACGCTAGGTTGTATCTTGAAAATGAAAGAATGGTCCGACGTGTTAGGAGAAGACAACTTAGCCTACATCCAATCGCATGATGTCGCTTGTGCCTACTCTGTTTTTGAGTTTAGACCATGAAGATATTGCGCGCTTGGTGTTCAGTCAACAAGGACACAAACTACTCTATAACGGACAAGAAACAGGCATGGAAAATAAAATTTGGAAAGACTTACGAGAGATTAAAGAACCAGAAACAAAAGGACGTTTCGAAAAGTTGGTATCGCGTGGCGTGCCGATTGTAAATGCGGCGGCATTAGCGGCGCAACTTTCGCGCGAAAATGCACGTCAACCGATTCAATGGGATAACAATCCAGAACTACATGAGTTGTACAAAGAATTGATTGCAAAAGATAAGAAGGAGCGTGAGCAGTATGTATGAACACTTACTAATTGTTAATGTGGGCGAAGGCAACGGAGAAAAAATGGTTTTGGCGATCGGTGTAGATAGTGAACAATTAAAAGTATTCTTTGATTTCGCAACGCATATCTACGTGAAACCAGAAAACGCGTTTATCAAAATAAACGGTAATTTGATCCAACATTCAAAAATTGAGGATTGGACAAGCTTAACTAAAAAAGAAGTTATGGCAGAACTTACTCGAAAGGTGGAAAAATAATGGAACTATTTTTAATGTTTATTTGTTACGTGTTAGGTGCGGTTATCGGTTATGAGCTTGTTAGGTTTTTACACGTGTTACGGCTCTATCGCAAAGTAATCAAAGCGACTCGCGAAGTAGAAAAACTTATCAATGAGTATGGGGAAGACAAGGAGGAGGAATAATGGACAAAAAGAAAGAAATGGAAATGGTGGCATTCTTAGGGTTAGGCGGAGAACGTTTGGATGAGCTAGGACAAAAAGCAGTGGATTTAGGCATGACAGTTGAGGAAATGCAAGAGTTTACGCAACTAGCGATTGCTTGCAGTTCGGTTATAGGATTGACAGAAGATCCCGACGCAACGTTAGTAGATATGTACGAAGGCTTTGGCGCGACTTGGTTAGAACAATTGGGAGCTGATGAATAATGCATTATGAAAACGTAACGGTATTTTGTTCCGCACGTGATGACGTGGACAAAGACTTCTTAAAATTAGGTTATGAAGTTGGTAAATTACTAGCTGTCAACGAATATGCGACTGTTACCGGCTGTTCATCGTCGGGAGTAATGGGCACGGTAGCAACCGGAACATATGATTATAACGGTTATAACATTGGTGTTTATCCCGAAGAGTTAGCGCACTTAGAACGTCCGTTCATGAATTGCGAAGAACTTTACTTAGAAGAACGTTTGATTGATCGACAAGCGCGTTTGATTGAATTAGGCGACGCATTTATCATTCTGCCTGGCGGTTCTGGCACAATGTACGAACTGTTTGAGGTGTTGACGAAAGTCGCTGTTGGCTCTAAAGATGAAGTGCCGATCATTATCGTGAATTACGAAGGTTACTACGATGATTTGATTAAACAACTAGTTAAATTAGAACAAGAAGGAACATACAACTTCCCGCCCACTCTCTTCTTTGCACGCGATGTAGACGACATCTTGCCGATTTTGTTAGGTGAAACAGAATAGAAAGGAGAAAAAAACATGCTAGAAGATGTAACACAATTGATCGTAACGACTTACAAAGGACGAGAAATGTATTTTGTGCATACGAAACTAGCGATTACTGACTACGGTTTGGAGCTATTTAACAAAGACACCTTAGAATTAGAGTATTTGATTCCGCGAAATCAAATTAAAAAGATGGTTATCATTGTGAAGGAGGGCGAAAACGATGGATAAAGAACAATTATTAGAAACATTATACGAATCAGCGAAGAAAGCTTTGCGCGAACGCGGCGGAACGCTACATCCTTTCGATGTTATTGAGGCAATTCAAATAACGTTACATCTTAACAGCGCTGTATTCGGGGAGCCTGAACTCTCTCCGTTCGAGATTTGGGAGTTGATTCAAGCGGTATCTATTGAAGCGTTAAATCCATACGAGGAATGATTGCTTATGATAGTTTGGCTTTGCACAGATGCGAGCTTTAGAGAAAAATCTCATGTATGCGGTATCGGTTGTCAAGTGCTAGTCGACGGCAAACAATTTCAATGGTCTACCTACGAAAAGAACGTTTATACATCGCAGCAAGCCGAGACGTTAGCACTATACTACGGTATAAAACGAGTGATGAATGAGTTCGGCGCAAAAGATACTGTGCTCGTGATAAAGAGTGATAACAATAGCTTAGTCTGGCGTATCAACGAGCTAATCGACAACGACGATTTACCACTAACAAATCTGGAAGAACGGATAACGCTAATGATGCGGAAATTTAAGATGTGCGGGTTAGCTTGGCACGCGCGGGAAAACAACCGGTGCGCGGACAATTTGGCGCGGCAAGGCATCCAGAAATACTTCAAAGAACAAAACAAAAAGAGGGCGTAAGCCCTCTTTTTCGCATAGTTACAAAAACCGTAACTAATGCTTAAGCAATCGTCAAATAGATATCCTTGATTCTCACGTCGTTCACAGCACCCTCGCCGTTCGCTTTGTTGCATCGGCGGATAATCACATCTACTTTCTTCCCTTTCAACCAAGCTACATCGACTGTCACATCTAGCCCTAGATGCTCCCCGCCTTTGTAGCCGTATTGTTTCTTGACGTCCGCACGTTTGATGCCGGCAGACTGAACACGTGTCAATTCTTTGTTTGTGCCGTGTTCCATGATGATGATATACGCGTATGTTCCGATTGGTCCTGTCGGTTTATCTGGCACTAGCCAAGCTCTTACGTGTAATTTGTTTTTGCTAGGCATATCCAATACCTCTAACTTACCCCACGCGTTCCCTTGGTGGATTGCCGGGCTTTCTAACACGGCTTGCGCGTGTGTTTTTGGTTTGCTTGGTGTAGGTTTGCTTGGTTTTGGTTTCGGCTTGCTTGGTGTAGGTTTGCTTGGTTTTGGTTTCGGCTTGCTTGGTGTAGGCTTGTTGCCACCTTTCACGCGGAATACTTGCCAATAAGGATATCCAGCTTGTGCTAATCGTTGATCGTGATTAAAGATGCCAACGTTCATGATGTAGCCTGTTTCTTCGATCCAATTTTGATTATCTAGGCAAATACCTGTGTGTCCGTTTGCTCCGTAGCTATTGCCCGGTTCTCCCCAGATAACAATGTCCCCTTTTTGCATGTTCCATGATTTATTATCCGCAATCAACTCAAAGCCGTTGTCGTATAACCATTGAGGCATCGTTACCGTAGAAGGCGCCCAAGCATGTTGCCATTGTTTGCCGCCTCCGCCACGTACAACCGACCAATACACGAAAGAGCTACAGTCAGCCGTTCCTCTTTCCGGATCACGCGGACCGTTCATATCATAAGGAACTTCGCCAACAAATCTTTTTGCGTATGCGATTGCGTCGTCCATATTTACTGCCATTATTTTTTATCTCCTTTGTTTTTATTTGCTAAGTTTCCGATAGAATCATCTGTGAATTCTCGTAGTTTGACAAATAAGTCTTTTGCAGATTTCGGAAACGGAAAGCCACATTCTAAGTAGTTTTCAGTGATTGATACTGCATATGTAAAGATGTAGAACCCTAACACGAACGGAATGCCTGTAGTTAAATTCATCATAGTTAAGATAGTGTAAACTACTACGTTTAGAATCAACACGTTTGCGTGCTTCATTAAACCGCCTAGCCCAATTGAGCTAGACAGTTTTTTTAGCACGACCGCTTTACTAAAACCTGTGAACACATCCAATCCAATTGCCGCCAATAATACGATAAACAACGGATTTTGTGGGATGCTTTGCAGTATAGCAAGAATGATCGTTAACATTTTCATCGTCTCCTTTTAGATTTCTTCTACTGTTCCGTACAACATTCTGCATGATTGAATAGTGTTCGGACTGTCGCCCATGTCAATCTTGAACTCGATTGTATCGTCTACATTCACATCAACGATATATTTGAGTGGTGCGTTTGTTTGGTATTTAAGTGTTACGTTCTTGCCGTCAGCGTCTCTCATACCACCGACTGCCGCAACCGCTTCTATATCCGCCTCTACGCCATTTTTGTATACCTTGATGTAGATGTAAGGCGTGGTGGTTGCACCTCTGAATTTCACAGAGAAATCAAAGTACAATCTGCAAGCTTTTGTTGCTTTGAACGTGCCGCCACTAACTGTTACCGCTCTTGTGCCGTGTAATGCTTTTGAAGTTCCGGGCACGAGTGACGTTAGTTTGGTTGTGTCTGTTCCGAACTCTGTACCCTTATCAAAATACTCTTTGTATCGGTCTAGCTCTTGCAGTTTAGCAAGTGCCGCTAGATAAGTAGTGTCCGTTTTAACGACTACATAGTCACTTGGTTTGTCGCTTAACGTGTATTCTAGGTTCACGTAATCGATGATAACTTTCGGCTGTGGTAACGAATCGCTTACGGTGCTACCACGTAACCAATACAAGATCGTTCCATCGTCGTTGATACGTTGAGCACAAGCGTAGTTATTGTTACTGTAGAACTCGGCACGTGCGAACTCGGTTGTTTCTCCGATGTCTTTCGTTTGACGTGTGTCGATTGCGTCTACGTTTGACAATGAACTTCCGATTTGAATATTGCCGTTCGTGCCTTCTCCGCGTGCCCACACATTGAATTTCAGTTCTTGCATTTTTGCTTTTAGAACATCAACTTTTTGTTTCGTTGTCGTTAGCCCTTTGAATAGGTGCGGATGTTCTTTTTCGATTGCGGTTACTAAGTCAAATTTGTACTTGACTTGTCCGACATAACCAGTTGTCGCTTCTGGTCTAACTATACTTGCTAGTCCGTCGCCTTCGTTTTGTATTTTGCTGTACATGTCGGCGTCTGCTTCGTATGTGATTTCACTCATGTTCGTAGCTTGCGCGCTAGTGGATTTCAAATATACTGCGTGCGGACAAAGATCGTTATTGCCACGTGTTTTAAATTTGAAGTCCATTACACCTTTAATCGTTGTGGAATCATCCGACAAGATTTGTGTGAGGTTGTCCTTCGTCACGTCTCTTTCGATTGGTGTGATAAAGTCGTCAGAACTTAGATTTAATGTGTAGTCTAAGCGTACGTAGTCCACTCTAAGCCCTACTAGCGATTCAGTGGCTAGTGCTTTAGAGTGAACACGGAAAATCATTGATCCATCATCTTGGACGTGTGCGCGTGTGAATGGGTTTTTGTTTCAAGGTCGTTATACACGATTTCATATTGTTGTGTTCCTTGTTGGAAAGTCATGTTTCCCGTCCAATTGTTACCCGTTGCCGCACTTACTTCGATATTCGTTGATATGCCTTGTCCGTAGATTGTCAGAGTAGCACCTTCGATGTAGCTTTGAATCTTTTTAACCTTTTCCGCTGTCGTTGCGCAATCATCGAAGAATGTTGGATAATCTTTTGAAATTTGTGATATTAAATCAAATTTCATGCCTAATACCGCAACTTTGTTTGATGTCTTTGTTGTAATTAATTGCACGGCGTCGTCTAATTTACCTATTTTGTCATAATGTGTTTGACTTGGTTCATATTTAAACAACCCATTCGGCGCCATGTCCGCGTGTTCTAGCTCTAATGCGGCGACAGCTAAATTATGCGGACAAGGATGTTTTTTAGCTGTCGCTTTACCGGCAAAGTCTGCCATGCCGCCAGCAGCGATTGGTTTGTTTGCTAGATAGCCCGGCAAGTCTGTTTCTTTCATCACGTCCGCCGCTGTTACCTCAGCTAGAATCTGATCCGCGGTACTTTGCACGGTGTTTAGTTTGGTGTTTACGTTAGTTAGTCGTCCGTCGATTTTCTCTTGTTCGTCTTCAAGAACTAGCGTGCGCTGTTCTACGTGTTCTAGTGCATCTTGGATGCCGTCGACGTCTACTAATTCCGTATAATTCCATACGTATTTAGTTGGGTCGTCCGTGTCTAAGATGCCTAGTCCTTTGTAGGTTGGTACTTTGATTGGTGTACGTGTGTCGCCTTTTTCAATCTTGAGCCAGTCAATTTGAACATTTCCTACAGACGAATTAGGCACCTGATAAATTGTAAGTCTATCTTTTACCCCAGCATCTATATGATTTTGCCCAACAGTAATTTTCTTCTGCCAAACATCAGTTAAACCTTCTACAGGGGTCATTGAGCCAAAACCTATTGTTCCTTCATTTATAAAAACATTAAATGTTTGCGTTCCTGGTTTAGTAGCTTTCATAGTTAATATATATTGTTGACCTGCTATATAAGGTTCCGTATTTGCACCGCTATACACTAAATATTCGCGCGTTTTAATTGGAAAGGTTTTTGTAGGATCGGCAATATTTTCGTTAGGATATTCGCGACACATATTATAAGGTTCTGCCAATAAGTTAGGTTGGAACGGTGTCGCTTGGTCGCTTAATGAGGCAATCTTTTCGATTTTGATGTCGTAACCGATGTAGAGTTTCCCCGTTTGGTCAGCGTTTTGATAAACTTGCAAGAACGGCGCGAAGTTGCCGTCCATCATGCTGCTAGGAACGGTAAAAGCTTTTTTAATAAGTTGCCATTTTCCGCGACAATCCGCGTTAGGCGTCATTGCTAAAGGACGCGTAGTTGTTGTGCCGTCGGTTATGTTATATGGATAAACAGGACTACCGCTGTAATTTGTTCCGAAGTCTTCGGATACCATCATTGGGATAGTTACTGCATAATGAGCGCCTTTTTCTAAACGTCCTAGCATTGGGATAAACACGTTTCGCGTCACACCTGTTGCGCTTGTGTCTGTTGCGTCAAGGATGAAGAATGTGCCGCCATCTTTTATATAAGGCGGTGGTGCTTGGATATTTGCGTTCGTTCTACTTAACTTAGAAAAGTCTAGGTTAGGCATTAAGTTTGGACGTCCGCTGTAGTCATATCCTTCGAAGCCTAATGTATCGATGTACATTTCGCGCAATCTTTCTAGTTGTCCGATTTCTGCTTCTAGTCCGTCAATACGACCCATCGCGCCGTCAACTGCTTTGTTTGCGTCTTTTGCCGCTTGTTGCAAGTTTTTAATTTCGGTGTCTAGTCCTTCGATTGTTTTGTTTGCTTCTAAGCTTGCTGCCGCTAACAATTGTTTGAAGTCTTCAATGAAGTAGTCAGCTTTATCTTGTGCTAGCCCGTCGATTGCTGAACGTTTCATGCGGAAAGTGAAGCCTAAGTTATCACTTGTTGATCCGTCTGGATACTCAATGTATACATAAGTTTCCACGACACCGTTATAGGCTTTCAACGCTTCTGGTAGGATGTATTTTACATGACCGTTTAGGAAGCTTTCTGTAATGAGGTTTTTCGTGATAAAAGGAATAGGCTCTTTTGTCACTGTTCCATCTACCTCGTCATACACATACATCAACAGGCGGAGTGTAGCACCTAATAAATCTGCCGGCGTACCGTCTTGTTTCTCGATGTTAAATTCTAGCGCCGGTTGGTTATCATATGACCTAAACACAAGCTCGGTCGCTTTCAAATCGAAGTCTTTTGGTTGTGTAGGTACTTTGATAAGTCCACTTTTGATGATACGTGCCATTATTTCACACCTTCAATCTTTGTAATATGGATTTGTGCGCTTTCGTTTTGATGGTAGTTCATTGCGCTTGTAATTGCCGCTTGCGCAGAACGAGCAATCTTGTAGCGCGTATCAGTTACACGCTCTAGTTTTAATTCGTACATTTCCATTCCTCCAGCATCATCATATAGGTTTGTGAACATAACGACCGGAGCTTGTACGTTATTCGCCTCATATACTTGTCCGCCCCATCCGCTGACGTGAATGCGGATAGAGGTATAGTGTTTCATGCTGTCTGTTAAGTCGATTGTCGTGCCTTTTCCCGATTTATCGCCTTCAAACAGCGTAAATGTGGTAAATACTTTACGGAAGCCCGGACTGTTATATCCGTTGTCTTTGCCGTGCGTACGTGCGATGTAGATGTTACCACCGTAACCGTCAGAAACCCAAATTAATTTCCGCTCGTTGTGTTCTTGCATAACGCCAAGCATGATGATTGAACCATCGCCGCAAAAAGTGATTTGTCCATTCTTGTACCATTGGTTAGTGGTAGCGTAGAAACCCGGTGGAACATCGTAAACGCTAGGATATTGTTTATTTAACTCGTTGTTTTTCAAACCAATCCCACGCGCATTCATTGCGATTTCTGGTGTACAAAAGCCGGCGTTCAACGGTGTAGCATCTACGTGCGCTTGTTGTGGTGTGCCGTCAAAGTGTACTTCTAATTGTTGTAAGATCCATTCGACGGAATCTTTCAAAGATTTGATTTCTTTATCCACTGATTAAACCTCCTTAATACGTAAAGTTCCTACTGCTGTAGTGTCCTACGCCTTGTAGTTCTATTGTACGTTTTGCAGTGTCAATGCGTACGTTCGCGAAGCCCGCTTCTTTGTCTGTGTCGTAGTTTTCTGGTTCGCAATAACCTGTCGTACAAACGATGATTTGCGTTGTGCCTAATTGTTTTACTGTCTCATAGTGCCAATGTCCGGCGAAAATACCAACGATTACACCGCTGCCCTTATCAGAGAAATTATACGTTGTTTGTCCGATAGGGTTAGGATTGTACCCTTGTAATGTGTTGTAGTCGATCGTTACGTTCGCGCCTTGTTTGAATCCGTCTAGCAAGGTTGCGAATTTCGTTACGTTCACTACGTCATTTTCTCTTTCTGGTGGTACGTGGCACGCAAGAACAACGTGATAACTTCTGTCGAGCTGTTCTAACCAACGTCCAAAGGCATGCAGTTGTGTTTGTCCGAAAATGCCAGCGGCAAAACTTTCGCCTTTGTTATAACCGGAATACTCGATAAATTTACCTTGTGAATCCACTGCGTCGCTGAAATCATCCGTATTCAAGCGGTAGACAGCAACTTTCTTTTCTGGAAACAAGATACCACCATAGTTACCGTTGTAATATTCTGTAAAGTCGGCACCGGTCAATGAATCTTGCGGACTACGCCCATCGTTCGAATAAGGAATTTTTCCTGTTTCATGGTTACCTTGACAAAGCATTACAGGCACTTTTGCGCCGGCAGTTGCTACACTAGCGAAACGTTTTGCTACGTGTAAGTTTTTTGCTCGTCTGTCTTTTGACGTGTAAGGATAAATTCCTTGCGCTGTCGCGCCACTGTATCCGTCGATATTGTCGCCCCCGTACACCATTACATCCGTAAAGCTTTCTAATGTACGGAACTGTCCAACGATATTCCAACGGCGTTCCATTTTCGCTTTGCTGTCTGGCGCATCAGAGAATTGTTGATGAGAATCGACGTGCGTGTCTGCGATGAATCCCATGTTAAACTTAGAAGTATCAGCATTCTTGATAACTTCTTCTAGGTTTAACGGTACAATCGCTTTATATGATCCGTTATCGTAGAAACGTTTGTCGATACGAATTGGCACTTGTTCCGCACTTTTAGGAACGCTGAAGGTTTGCCCTTTTTCGAGTGCCGCCAGACGTTCAGCTAGTGAGTTATAGTCGCCTCGCGCTTCGATAATCTCTGCTAAGATTTTTCCGCCCGGATCGAAACTTTCTAAGAACTCTTTGTTGTCCTTGATGAATTTTTCCCAATCTGCTTGACTTTCTACCATATACGCTTTAATGCGTTCGATTAGCTCATCTACTTGCCATAAGTATCCACTATCTAAGATAGGTTCTTTATGTATACCGTGAATAACTTCATATTCAAAGTTGTTTGTCGAGAATACCTCGTTACCTGTTTCATCCTTAAAACTAAAATACGCTACGTTTTTTCCTAACCATTGTAAGGAACGTGCGCCTAGTGTGAACTCGATTCTTGATTCTTGCGGATAAACTTCGTCAACGCGTTCGATGATTGGTTGTCCACTGTCAGAACGTGTGATATTTACAAACTCTACAGTATATCCAACGAACGGAAATAATCTTCCGTTCGCTGTGATTTCTACTGAAAGGGTTTGTGTTTGCGTGTCGTCTTGTCGGAATCGCAAGAAAATTTGATGGTTCGGTTCTGTTAACGAAAGAACCGCTTTGTAATTTACTTTCGCCACGTTTTACACTCCCTTTTATTTTGGTGGAATACAGATAGATGCGATGCTGCCGGCGCTAATGAAACCACGTACGCACTTCGCAACAACTTGTCCGTATTCTGTGTTCTGTTCGTATGTAAGGATTGCGTTGCCCTCAATTCCGCGAATGACGCCTGTGTGTCCATAGGTCGGGTCGGTCGTCCATGCATTCGGTCCGCCGACGCTTGCGCCTTGCGTCCAATTGATGATAGCTCCGGCGACAAGTTGGTCTAAAGAAGGATTGAAAATGACTTTCCAACCTACAGCACCCCAATCGTAACCCGAACCGATATTCGATGCCGCTGTAGTGTCCCCGATTACGTGAGAAAAACTGTATTTCGTTCCGCTTCCCATTCCGCAGCCACCTAAGAAACCCGAATACTCTGCGGAAAGTGCGTAACATTGTCCGTTACCTACACGTGTATTCATGAGACTTTCTAAGTGTTTCAATCCCGCCTCGCCTGTCGCTTGTGTCGGTTTTAAATCCTTGAATCTATTGTACCATTGTACGGCGTAGTCCTCGCGTTCCGGGTGAGTAGCCGCCGGACGTTCGTAATTACGTTCGAATGCTCGTGCCGCTAGTCTAGGATCAGTACATGCTTTCAATCCGGCAACTGTCGTCGGTTCGATAACGCCCATCCATTGAGACGTTCCGAATGTCCATAGAAGCAACTGAACTTGTCCGCGTAAGCTTTCTACCGGTTCTTTGATGTTTGCGGCGTTGAATAAGTTTTGGACGTACACTTTACCGTCATAAGTTGCTGGTCCTACCAATGGATATGCCGAACCATCCCATTGAACCAATCCATATGCCGGTCCGCCGACCTGTCGAGTATCAGGATCGAATGTGTAGCCTGTTTCTTGATACATGTTCCCTAAGATACCGCATGCCGCTTGCTTCGTGAATTTGTTTGCGCAAAGAATATCGTAGATTTGCCATGCACGTTTTTCGACGTCGGTTTTCAAGTCATCTGGCATGCCGCCAGTACCGCCACCGCCACCGCTTGCTCCGCCGCCTTGCCCCGGATAAACAGCTTGACCGTTGTTAATTGTTAGCCCGCCTTTGACTGCAAGGTTGCTATTCATTGTTACGTTATTATGGAAGAACGTTTCTCCTTGCACTTCAAAACCTTTCTTAAAGATTACCTTGTCATTGAAAGTGATTTGTCCATCTTCAAAGCTTCCTTTACCTCTCATTCTGTATTTGAGGTTGTCCGCGTGTGCGTCCGCCGGTATTTGGAAAATAGAGGTACTGAACTCTTCGCCCATTACGTTGATTGAAAAGATTTGATTTTTCGCCTTGATGATTGCCGCGCCGTTTGCCCGGTTTGTGTTTGCGTCGTACGTACCTTTGAACTCCGCAATCATGTTACCTTGTACTTTGTCGCGCCAATTCTTATCGGAGTAGTCAATTTCGTTCGGCGTGTCTTTTGCTGTTTGGATAGCAAATTTTCCATGATCCATAACGGCTTGGTATTGCTTTTGGTTTCCTTCAGTGTAGAACGTTTTGAGTAACGCCCCTTCGATAAGGATACCTCGTAAAATGCCCGCCATAATAAAGTTAGCGTTAAACGTTCCATCGATCGTCCATGCAGTGTGCGACGCGCCGTTGTGAACATCTTTGATTGTTTTCCATTCGCCTTTCTTACATTCTTTGAAGCTGATGCCTTCGCTATTCGCTGTCATGAAATGAGACGAGCTAGGGATGTTCCTGCCGTTCATCCACACATATTCATATACTTCGCGACTGTCAGATACACCGGCTTCAATTCCGTTCACTTGGTAAATCGAGCCGCCCTCTTTACCAGCACCACGCATGATATCATCTTGGAACTTACTAATCTCGGTCGATTGAAAGAACGTCATTTTTGTTTTTTCCATCGTGTTGATAGACTGAACAGCGCTTAGCGTGCTTGTTTTGCTATTGCTCGTTAGGTTGTCTCCTAAGTACACTTTCTTGATATTGCGGATAAAGTCGCGCTCTTGTTTGTATATACGCGTTTCGTAATGGTAACCTCTGTCGTGTCTGTGGATCGTCACGGTGTTCCCAATATATTCCGCGCCTAATACTGTAGAACTGAATTGTACTAGCGGACGTTGGTTTTCGATCAATGCCGCATGAGTGAGCTTGATTAGTTCCACCGTGCTATCACAATCGTCAAAAATGATAACTTTCTCACGTTTTCGCATGCCTGAACCTACAGGAATACCATATTTTAACGTTGCTTCGGGGTCTTCTAGGAAGATTTGCCCTTTCGGTTTATCTAAAGGGTCTCCTTTTGCTTTAGACCACTCTATGTCGTCAAACTCGATACGCCGTCCGTATCCGTCTCCGACCTCTTCCCCTCGCCCACGTCCAATGAGTGAGGTCACGATGTTCGTACGTTCGATTTCTTTTTCTACCGTTAGTGCTTTATCTCCATATGTAAAGCGTGTGCCTGTGTTTGTTCCTATCTTGTCGTACACGTCTAAATATTTTTTAGCGATACCATTCTCTGTTAAGTCACAACTGAACGTAAACTCGATACCGTGCGTCTGTAACTGTTTTAACGCCTCTCTGACAGTTACATAGTAGAAGTTATCCGTAATGTTTGGTAGCGGTGTATGTACACGGATTTCCCATCCTTCGACGCCTGCATTCTCAAATAAGCGATTGATAAGTGTTTGTGCCGCTTCATTGTTCGGGCGGATGTCTTTTACTACGTATCCATCCAATTCATCAGAACCGAAGTTCACGCCGCTTAGTCCTAACACATTGCGGCTGGTCTTGGTAGATAAAATGCGGTAAAGGGAAAACTCGTTATTGTCTTCCCTAACCGCCATAAACAAAGCTTTCTCGATTTGTTCATCGTATAAACAACTTGCTTCAAGCGTGTCGTTTAATAACTCTGTCCGTTCTGCTGTAATTTCTTTGTATTGCACTAGCGAGCCGATCTTTTGTACGCGGTACTCGCTTAATTAGTTGTTGTAATCCATTGAACAAATAAAGCATTATGACACCTCCGAATAATGAATAATTAAGTTGTCTACATTCCCGGTTATTTCCTATTACCGTTTTCTTAGCGTAAAGTTTTACGAAATACAGAATCTAAAGAGATGATTTTATAGTCTAGTTTGCCGTTAGAATACGTCTCGCACGTCATAAAATCGAGTTTAACGTGCGTTACATCCTCCGCGCTATTACTTATCCCCTTAATTGTTTGAACGCCGTTAGAAAGCGAATAAGGGATATTAGAATAAACGTCAAATTCTATGCTTGTAGGAATCAACAAGCCCAGATGCTTTACGACACCTTTCCCCATCGTCATATCTCTACCAAAACGTCTTGGATCACTACACAAGATAGTGAAGCTACTTACTACGCTGTTGCTTTCTACAGGTACACTATCTACTTCTGACAGTCTGCCGTAATAAAGCCAATCGCGTTCGTCGTTGAAAAAGATAGGTACATCCTTACCTGTCATTAGCACTCTTTCTAGTTGTTTAAAACGTGTTAAAAGCTCTTCTGAACTGCTCGCGTCTAGTTGGTATGTAATTACAAGCTCACGTGCTGGCAACCGTTCCTCGGTCACAATACAGCCGTTTGCTACATCTTCTGTTGTTAGCTCTACACCGAGCATTTCACGCCCGGATACCGTAAGGGTTCGATATCCGGGGACGATGTGCTCAATGAAACCGCCATCGAAGTTCATAGCTACCGTTGGCAACCATTCTTCGTGAAAATGCCAATCGCTTGTCGTGTCTCTAAAGTTGTACATCTTGTTGCCTCC
>CYGL01000403.1_pt1 | contig 18057 bp, 24 predicted proteins | sample 485531 | NCBI WGS metagenome assembly CYGL01 (sample SAMEA3497897, study PRJEB9818) | human gut metagenome | reverse complement strand
GTGGCCGCTGATGTTGACGATTTTGTCAACAGCTATAATCGCGAGGACTGCGACGGGATGCAGGATTATTTCGACGTGAATTTCTACTATTTCGGATGCCTTCAGGGCAACGGCCGCGGCGTGAAATTTGTTCCCCGCGAGGACAAAAGCCGGAAAGAAATTTCCGGTGAGCAGGCCCCGGAAAAGACCAGCGCGCCGGAAACTGGCGCAGCGCTCCGCGTGCAGTTCTGCCCCGAGCATGACGGCGTAGAAGTGTATTTTTCCGGCAAGCCTTCCGCAATCGTCCGCGACGCGCTGAAGGCGGACGGCTGGAAATGGCACGGCGTGAAAAAATGTTGGTTTAATCGGAACACCGAGCAGCATTTGCAGGCCCTGCGCAGCGCCACCGAAGGCGCGGCGCTGACCGCCTGAACAGCCGCACAGAAAGGAGAATACCATGTACTTTCTTGAAAATTACCGCGGCTTTGGCGTATACCTGACTGGATCGGGATATATCGCCCGTAACCGCGAAAGAATTTTAACTGCAAAGACCTACGCCGAAATCATCCAGTGCATCGTCCTCTGGACCTGCTGTTGAAAGGAGACCAACATGGCCGCAACTACATCCCCCACAAGATACACGATCAACCGCGACGGTACGCTTGAAAAATGGTACTTGGAGCATGACGGCGGCGAGACTGTTTATCTCCGGAAAACCCCACATCCAAAATGGAACTGTTGCATGAAGGAATTTTCTGCCGCCGAGGTTTACGAAACATACCGCGCCGCAAGAAATGCACAGAAAGGACCAAAAAATCAAGGAGGGCTTTAACATGGAAAAAATCATTTTTTATACGGCCTGCCGCGCGTTCGGCGTTGGCGTTCTGGTGGTGCTGGCACTTGCCGTGCTGGCGTATCTGGCAATCAACCACGAGCAGAAAAACGAAAGATAAACGGGAGGAATAAACGATGATAAACAGCCTTTATCATGCAGAGATCGGCGGCGGTTACACCAAGCGCCGAAAAATCATCATCAATGCGGCCGATCTGCGGCAGCTGGGCGGTGAAATCGAGGTTGCCGCCCTGGATGATACCGGCAACGCGTTGAACAGCGCAACCGTAACAACGGAGGCCGACGCGCTGCGCACGTTTAAAGCCATGGTCCAGCAGTACGCAGGGCCGCTGCAAAAGGCAGTTGCTGCCGCTGGCCTGATCCCCGGCCACCGTTATACCCTGTTTTATTTGTCTGATTTTGGTTTTCCTGTCGTTGAAAAAATCGTATTCCGCAGCTTCTCCTTTACCACATACGCCCAGCACGCGGACGCGGTGCGCCTTGAATATGCCATATACCCAAAGCGTTCAACCCGCTGCCGCCTGTTTTATGATTCGTCCCTGTTGATCTTCGACGGCTGGCAGAATGTCCCGGAGTCTGCAACGGTGGACACCCTTCGAGAGGGTTCCGGGGTGAAAATCACCCGAAGCAAATACGAAAGCTTTTCACCTTCCTACATTGAGGACGCGGCCGCCATGTTGAAAAACCCGGTCATGATATTCAAGAACTACAGAAGGGGCGTGAGCGGTAAGCTTTACGCGTGATCAATTCCGGCCATCACAATATGCAGTGGTCGTTGCACAATGTGCGCACAATGTGACGCTTTACTATATATTTAAGTATGCGTTGCTCTAATCTGTAGTATTAGTAGGGACATTGTCCCCGCCTGTGTCCCCAAAATGTCCACCAAATTGTCCCCGCAGTTCTTCCCTTCTTCCTTTCCCCCTTTGTCCCCCTTCTTTCTTCCCCCTATAACCCCTATCTATTAACCCCCTATAATCCCCCTTGCCTATCATCCTATCTCCGGCTGACTCTTATTCCCTATATCCCATGTATATTTTATTTTTTATATTTTCCTGAGTATTCTATACCACGTTGTAACCGCAAAAACGCCCAGCGGCGCAGGCGTGCAGGCGCGGAAGCGCGCGATTATACCACCGTGGACACCTGATTGCAAGGACTTCTTCTGACAAGGTATTTTCCCCGGTGAAAGCTGCAAATGCATCCGGCCGGACTGGCGCAAATTATCCTATGGAGCCGTCAGCGCGTGCGTATGAGCTTTTTTGATCTTTCCTGTATAAATTGACGTCTGAAAAGAAAAACGCGTTTTGCGGCCGCTCAGACGCTTTTCAAAGAAAACAGGAATTTTTCAGGCGGCGGAAATGCCGAGCCGCAGGCCCCAATCAATCGAATAGCGAAATAATAGGTTTTGTCAAACGAAGTACATTGCAAAACACGAAATGTCTTGTTATCGTAATATACGGCATAATCCTCTTTCTACCTCCGATAAGCGGCCAGCCCCATTTAAGCGGCCGCTCGTGCGCTGCGATGTGGTGGCTTGCAGCGTGCGCCCCGGTGCGATTCCGGAGGGGCATTTGCAGGCGTAAGCTGTAGGTCAGCCCCGGTGAGGCGGTTTCCGGGTTTCGCCGGTTCAAATCCGGCCGCCTGCGCAATGCTCAACATGTGCAAAAACATACAAAAAACGATTGATTGGAGATGGCAAAATGACCAAAAAAGGACTTATTGCGAGAATTTCGAAAGAAGCCGACATTTCGGCGGGAACTGCAGAAAAAGCCTATAACGCGCTGCTCTCCGGCATTGCCGATGCCCTTGTAGCGGGCGAACGCGTGATGCTGCCTGATTTTGGCGTTTTCAAGCCAAAGGACAGCCCGGAGCGTGAAGCCTGGAACCCCCAGAAGGGCGAAAAATGTATTTGCCCGGCCAGAAGAAAAGCCGCGTTCGTCCCGGCCAAAGCGTTGAAAAAAGCCGTCAATGCCAAATATGCGTAAGCAAAAAAGAGCGGGACGCGATCTGCGCCCCGCTCGGATTCTCAAAAAAGCAAAAAGAAACAGTCCGCCAACCCTCACAAAGTTCCGGACTGTTTCAGATGGTACCAATACGCCCAGTTAAAACCAAAAAGCTTCAATTGGGGTTCTTGGGGAAACCTGTATTTATATTTTACAAACAAACCGCCGAAAAGTCAAGGGTTGATTTCGGAAACCGTTAGAAATTAAAAAACCTCCAATATTTTCTTTGCTTCGACAAGTTTCGACAAACGGAGCCATGGCGCCCGTGTTATAGTAGTGGCAGATAGCAGGAAATAGTCAGAGTTCGTCAATCCAAATAAAATTGGAGCAACGAATTTCTTATTGTTTCATTTTAACACTCTCTCTATACTGTTCTGCGTCCGCTAAATATTTAAAATCAACAGTCTTATCGTAGTTTTCGCGGACTACCTGTTCAATTTCTTTTAGAGATACGTGGAAAAATTCTTTTCGGCTGTTTATCATATTGACACGTTTGTCTGCAAATGCGTTATGCAAAGCTGTCTCCAATTTTGGCGCGTCATCAGAAAAGATCATAGCGTGAATATCGAAACGGAACGGAACGGAGGCCCCGCCTAACTCATCAATTCGATCCTTAGGCTCTAACCGCCGAGTCATTCCGATTTTATAAACGTCTTCTCCGAAAGCACCAATGTTTGAAATTATGTAAACGTATCCTGCGCGCTCATTGGCTGCCCTGTAATCAATATCTTTCAACGCCTTCTCTAATTCGGCAAGCTCCCCGTTTGCTGCGTTTATTTTTTCCTGGATAAGCCATTTTCGTCCGTCATTGAGTTCCGCGTTAAACTGTTCGGTTAAGCGGCGCATGAGATTTTCATAGTGAATACGTTCTTTTTCGATTCTCATTCGCTCTGCTTCGATTTCTCGTTGCACCTTAAGATTTTCACGCTCGATTTCCCTTTGCTCCTTTGCGCGTTCTTTTTCCTCTTGTTTTTTCCTTGCGTATTCATATGCTAAAGCGAGTTCTTTATATTTTAGCTCCAAGAATCTTTGTGAAATGTGAACTTCTGCGGTCGCATGAAGTCGATTGATTTTTCGATACACGCGCTCTATTCTCCCCTTCATGCTTTCGTAATTATTGAATTTAACTTTACTTATAGCATTTTCACATTCTGTATTAAACGAAAGAAGAGCGGTTTTGATATTTTCATCGGTCATCTTCTTTCCTTCTTTTGGGCTTCCGTTAACAGTCCACGTTGTATTGCAGATAGCCGCATTATTCATTCGCATCATATATTTTTGTTCTTCTCGGCAATCGGTAAGAGCATCTTTGTATTCTTCAGATGTCGCAAAATCGTAAAGCGGCTTATAAAGGCCAAACTCCTGCATTAATTTTTCGTCATCTAATTCGATGACGTCTTTCTCAAGCGCGTTCTTCTTTGTGCGCAATTTTTCGATTTCTTCTTTGTTCCTGTCAATTTCTTTTTCTAGGGACTCTTTTTCTGCACTTAGATTTTCAATTAGTTTCTTGATTTCAAGCGCACGGCCGTGTTCGTCTGTAAAAACCGAATTCAGTTCTTTGTTTTTCTGTTCAAGGTCTAAAATCTTCTCCTTCTGATTCTCGATCTCAGCCTTAAACTCTTTCAAATGAAAGAAATCCGAAATTTTCATAAGAACCCCCCATCTTTATTTTTCAAAAAGCTTGACATTATTGTCGCTACAGTTTATATTAAGTGTAGCGACGCAAAAGGAGGTTGAAGTTTGGTTGCACCGAAAGGCCGCCCCAAATCCGACAATGCGAAAGATTATATGCTTCGCGTAAGGCTGGACAAACCCACTCTCGCAAAACTGGACGAATGCTGCAAAGCCGAAAACATGTCCAGATCAGAGATTGTCCGCAAAGGGATTGAGGAACAGCACGGCAAGATAAAAAAATAAGCAAGTCGCCCCTCTGCCAAAGCTGCGACCTGCTTATTCCACACCACAGGAGCAAACTCCAACGGTAAATCTATCCTACCACACGAGATTGCTCCCTGTCAATTAAAATGATAAGGAGTGAATAATATGAATAACGAGTTACAGGTCATCAGCATCAGCGGCATCGACTGCTACGAGAAAGACGGAACCGTCTATCTCAAACTGGAAACTGTGGCGCGGGGGCTGGGCTTCACCAAAACGGATGTGAAATTTTCGGAAACTGGTTTCCGAAAGGAATATGTTCGCATCGACTGGCCGCGCGTAGATGGGTATCTCCGAGATCTGGGCGTGCCCACTTGTGGGCATGACGATTTCATCCCAGAAAACATCTTCTACCGTCTCGCCATGAAAGCCAAGAACGAGGCGGCGGAGGCGTTTCAGGCAAAAATCGCGGATGATGTGATTCCCTCCATCCGCAAAACCGGAAGCTACGGAAGCCGCACAGTTCTCTCCCCTGCCGAGCAGCTTCTTGAACAGGCTAAGTTAATGGTTGAGCAGGAAAAGCGTCTTTCCGCCATTGAGAGCAGGCAGGATCTTCTTACCGCAAAGGTACAGCAAACAGAGCGCAAGATGGATAATGTTACCGCGGCGCTGGCCGCGCCGTTTGCATCAAATGAAAACTGGCAGGAGGCCGCAAATCATACAATTAATGCGACTGTTCAGTTCTTCGGCCTTAATCATCAGAAATTCCGGCGGGAAGTATATGACGAGCTGGAACGTACTGCGGGGGTTGATCTGAAAAACAGGCAGACACGCGCGCGAAAACGTATGGCGGCACAGGGCGCGACAAAGACAGAATGTTCTTCTGTGTCTCTCCTGTCCGTGGTATCGCAGGACAAGAAGCTCCGTCCGCTTTTTGAAAGCGTCCTGCGCCGCCGAGTGGTAGAGCTGAACGCGTCAAAAGCAGATATCAGGTGAATCTTAACAAAATCTTAATCTTTACAAAGTGGGAGGAAAAGACTATGTTTACAGTAAGAGAAATTGCAACCCGCCTCCATTTCGACAACACACAGAAAATGTCCGTTTCCCTGTATTTCGGCGATAGTGAAAACGCCTTCAACCCGTTGAACCCGCTCCAGATGGCCGCCTTTGGTGATTTTGTCGTTGATGATATCTATGTCAGCGAGGGCGGCGTGGGGCTGGCCCTGAAACAGGAATTCGTGAAGGCCGGGGCTTAACATACCCGGCCCGTGAAGGGAGGTATGAACGATGGTTCTGAAAACGAATGTCGTCACCCGGGATTTCCACTTTCTTGTGACCGCCGAGAACCGTAACGGCGACGAAAAGTATTTTCTCCGCCACGTGCAGGCGGAATCAGAAGACGCAGCCGTGCTCCGGCTGAAATCCTATTTTGAAGCGGATGGCCTGAAAGTCATCAGCTGCCAGCTGGAGCGCGGCGAATTGAAGGAAGGTGCTCCCCGTGCGCAGAGCTGAAGCGGAAGTGCGCCTTGCAAACGCACTGGATGCATGGCTGCGCTGCTGCAAGGGCAGCGGAATCGTGCAGAGTACAATTGTCTCGTACGCCAGAATCGCCGGGGACTTTTACAATTTTGTCCTTGACGCGGGCCTGTATTATACAGATCCGGGCTTCACAACGATCCAGGCATACCGCACATCGATGCTTGACCGCGATTTTGCCGAGAACACCATCCATCATCACCTGACTGTCCTGCGTATGTTCTTTACGTGGGCCAGCTCGCCCGATCTGGGGGACGCCCGGTATTATGATACAAACCCGGTATCTACAAGATTCCTGCCGAAAAGCTCCAAAGCAAAACGCCGACCGTATGATCTCCTGCTTACAGATACACAGATCATGCAGCTTTGGCGCAATAACCCAATCAAGACAACGCACCCGGAGCTTTGGCCGCGCAATTATGCAATTGTGGTCATGCTCCTGACCACGGAGCTGCGCAACGCGGAGCTGCGCAATCTGGCGCTTGCCGATCTGGACTTTGAAAACGGCGTTCTTTACGTTGAGCACGGAAAAGGCGACAAGTTCCGCACTGTGGATTTCCCGGAAATCGCGCAGCTGGCCGTGCGCCAGTACCTTGAAAGCGGCATCCGGCCCAAAAGCGCCCCGCCCTCTGCCCCACTCTTTGGGACAATGGCAAAGAAAAAGCGCGGAGCCGGAACCGCCGATACCGGGAAATGGCACGCAGGCAGCGACGAATGGCTCTCCGCTCTTGTGGAGCGCCACGTCTACGCCATCACCGGCGTCCAGAACATCCGTACGCACGATCTGCGCCATGTTGGCGCGCGTGTCGATCTGAATGCCGGAATGCCTATTGAAGAATTGCAGTCGAAGCTGGGTCATTCCAGCGTCGTCACCACACAAATCTATTCGGGAAGAGTTATGCCGCGTATGAGCCGGAAAAGTGCCAAAAAGGTCTGCGCCGAACGTGATTTGCAGGCGCAGCGGCTTCTTGAGCAGCTCGGAGCGGCCGTTTAGGAGGAGGAATTGAAAATAATGCTTGCTGATATGTGGTATTCAAGGCCGCTTCTCACCATACTTCTTGTTGCTGTTGCAATTGTTCTTGATTTTCTGATTGCGAAATGTTTTTTCGATGTTGCCGAGGAAAAACATTTTTATGAAAAAAGATATTTCTGGATTTGCGCACTTCTTCCACTGATCGGCTATCTGCTTGTTATCGCTTTGCCGGATCGCAGAGACGTTTACTAAAAATGTCCGATTCGCGTAACAAAATGTCTCATTCAAATAGTTTTTAAGCCACAAAGAAAGAGCGGAGCGCCGTTATCGCGCCCCGCTCTTTTCATTTTGTAAAACTGCCGTTTTGAATCACAACGCCGTTTGTCGCGCTGCCGTAGATGTAGGCCACTGTCACCTGCTCCCCCACCGCAGCGTCTGCCATAATCGACACATACGGCAGATTCAGGACAGTTTCTTCGTAAGGGAACTGAATCCCCATGGTTTTCCCGTTCGCCGCCGTGGCCACCTGTCCCCGCCGCGTGCGCATGCACCCCGCCATTTTCTCATCCACGCACCGGGCAAAATAGTTTTTCCAAAGCGCCTTCGCCAGTTCAAACATGTCCTCCGCGCTGCTGCTCATATCCGGTCACCGTCCTTCTCGACTTTTTCCTTTTCCGCATTTTCTGCGGGCTTCTGCGCGCGTTTTGCTTCTCCCACGTCAGTAACACGCTTGACGCACAAAAGCAGCAGCTCGCCGCCCCACAGGCCGCACAGCGTTGCAACAATGCCGGAGTTAAGTTCGCCCGTGCGCCAGCTGATGGCAAGGACAACAACGGTAATCAGCGTGCAAATTAAAAGGCAGTACAAAACGACGCCCTTGGAAAACCGGCGTTTTTTCTTCTCGCTCATGGCGTTACAGAAGCCGCAGCCGGTTCAGGACTGCAAAAAGCTGTTCGCGCGTCAGATACCCGCGCGGATAGGTGCCGTCCGTCACGCCGTTTTCCACCGCCTGCGCAAAGCCGCCTTCTTCCCGGCTCCATTCGCTTTCCGGAAGGCCGTTGAGATACTCTGTCAGCGCCCTGTAGATTTCCTCGCCCGTCATTTTCCGGTCCTCCTTCTCCTTCTCCGGCGTTTTGCCGGAATCATACGCCGGGCGCGCCGCACCCACTGCATACGCCCCGTGGTCCGTCCGGCGCATCACCGCGCCGCCGTTGTCCTGACTGGTCGTGCTGGTGTTCCCCTCGATGGTGACCAGCGTCCGGCCGTCCCAGCTCTCCACAATGCCGATGTGATCGACGCCGTCCCCGGCCTTTGGGTTAAAATCGAAAAACACCAGATCGCCCGGCTTATAATCGCCCGTAACCCACTGCCCGGCCTTCTTCGCCCATGCGATATACTGGCTGCACGATGCGGTTTTCCCGCCGCCGTAAAAGAGCGCGGACGCGCCCGCCTCCCGGAAGCACCACCAGCAGAAAATCACGCACCAGGGCACGCCGTTCATGCCGTAGGCCGCGCCGTACTTCTGCCGGTTTGACCCGGCCGGGCTTTCGGTTGTGCCGATTTCGCCGCGCGCGACGCGTAAAATATCCGACGCTTTCATGTCCATCACCACGCATTCAGCTCATGCACGGCCGCCTCGATCATCGCGTCAATGGTGTCCGCGTCCAGCGCCAGGCCCCTGTCCTTCAACCAATTCAATACATATTCCTTTTTCTCCTTGCCGCGTCCGCTGCCGGTGTAAATCTGCTCTGCGGCGGCGACGGCCAGCTTGACCCACGCAATGATCTGCTCCTGCTGCTGGGCGCTTGTCCTGCTCTTGATGTACGGAATCAGAAACGTGGTCACGGCCACCGAAATCAGCGCGAAAAACGCCTTGATCAGGTCTGTAATGTCAAATGTCATGTGCTTTATCTCCTTTCCAAATCCTCAATCCGATGATTGGCCACCTTTATCTTCTCCTCCAGTAAAACCGCCTGCTCCTCTAACCGGTATGTCCGATCGATTACGCCGTTGTGCTTGGCCACCTTGCCCTCCAGCTGCTCAAGTCTGTAGGCAATCAGCGCCGCACTTTTTTTGTTTGCCAGATACGCGCCGCACAGCGTCCCCGCAAGGCTCAAAACCGCCACAATGATCGTCTCCGTCATACCGTCACCTCCGTAAAATAATTCCCAACCAGCTCATGCGGAAGATACTGAAGCGTGATTGTGCCGGTGCTGCCCTGCCGCTCACAGAGGTATGTTTTGCTGTCTTCTGGGTCAAGATAATACAGGCCGTATGTATATTCCATTCCTCTGCTGGCCGGGATGGGGTCTGTGACAGTCCCAGCGTGTGCTACATCAATTACAGCCCAGAGCGCCGGTGTAATATCAGGTGTCCAATCAGCCTGCGTGGTGTGCGCCTGCCGCACCTTGTACAGGCGCTTTGTCGGTTCGTAATACCGCCTGTCCCCGACATTTACCGCTTCCCCCACCTTCCACGCCGGGTACAGCAGTGGAGCGGTTGCCGCCTGTGCATCCGTCAGCACAACAGCAGCATTGTCAATACTTGCTTTCAGAGCATTTGCCCAATCAATTACTGTACTCATGCTGTCACCTCATTTGCCGAATTGTAACCAAGTATTCTCAGTGCTTCCTGAGCTTCCGCCAGCTGTTCCTCCGGCGTCGGCTCCTCCGGCTCATGCGCCGTGTTTTCCGAGAATTTTCCGTCCTTGTAGATGTGGGTCTGCTCGCCTACCCCCTCCGGAATTGGCACGTCGCGGTAAATCGCGCCGATCAGCCCCGCCGAGATTGCATACGTGCCGCCCTTGACAACCGGGTTTCCGTTGCGCTGGTAGGTGATGTCCGGCGTGATGCAGAGAATCACGCCTTCCGGGTCTGTGATTAAATACACCGAATCTCCTCTCCTTTCGGCGGCGTTTGCCGCATGTTTCATGTGAAACGGTATGATATTTTAAACAATTTTTTAATTTTCACGTTTTTGGTAAAAAAACATCTATCGTCTCGCCCGCCGCCCCGCCGGTAGACGCCACGCCGTAGGCCGCGTTGGAATAGGGCTGCACGCTGGCCGCAAGACTGTTTGCAAACCCTTTTGCCGCAGTTGTCCCGCCGAAAACCCGTAGCGTTCCAGCACTTTCGGAGTAGAGAGCCGCCGTGAGCATGTCTGCGGATGCGGGCGTTGTAATGGTCTCCGGAGAGAGCGTCAGATTGGAAACACGCGCAGTCGCCTGTGCGCCGCCGTAGAAAAACACCGCGTTCTCCGTCATTTTCAGCGGCGAAATCGCTGCCGCAGACGTGGACAGCGTCACGGCTTCGCCAAGCGTAATGGTCAGATCGTCGTTTGCCCGGAACACCCGCGCAATACCTCCTGCAACCGTCACAATCGTGTCCCGCGTGAGAACGCTGAATCTTGTATAGCTTGGATTTCTGACGCCCAAAAAGGTCATTGTTCCGAGCTGGATGTTGTTCCCGCCGTTTACATACCCGCAAGCGGCGCCGTTCCCATATTGGTTCGTCCCATCTCCGATCAGGACAAATTTTGAATCGGGCAGAACGATGATTTCCGTAACAGCATAGAACGGATATGTAAGCGCGACGCCGACCGGAGAAACGGCCGCAGACGACGCGTCCGCTATTGCCACAAGTCCAAGCGCTTTGGGCGTTTTGTTTGTCGCAAGCAAAGCCGTGCTTTCATCGACTTTGGCTCCATAAACTTCACCACTTGACAGCCCTGATGCTTTCGCGAACTGATATGCGGTCCCCGCATGCAAATACCCGCCGTCGGTTGAAAACCCATTCACATTCAATTCCGTGCGCGTCGTGCCATCATTGAATTCGCCCACATGGAACATAGAATAGCAGACCATGCCAGTCAGCGTCGTCAGCGCGATAATCTCCACATTGTTCACGCCGTTTCTCTCCGGCGTTGTGGACGAATAGGGAAACATTGCAAGCTGTACTCTCTGTCCCGGCGTAATGGCAAGCCCCGCAATCGTCACAAGCGCGATTTCCGCATAAACGCCGTAGGAAATGGACGCAGTGCTTTTTGTCTGGATGCGCGAAATGCCAATGACAATTTGGCTGGGCGTAAGCTTTTCCGCGCTGTGCACCGTCACCGTCGCGTTTGAGACGCCGTCGGCAATCAGGTCTGCGGCTTCGCCGACTGAGATTCCGTCGGCGGTGAACCGCACAACGCGCGCCGTGCGGTTTCCGTCCCCGCCAAAAACAAGAACATCCGTCTCGTTCAGGAGAATCGGCGGAACGTCCGTTGACGGCGCAATGCCGATCAGCGTTTTCGTCCCCGTGGCCACCGCGTCCGCAAACTGCACGAAATCCCCGGCGGAGATCGCCCCGCCGGACACAAGATACTGCTGTAAAATCCCGTTTACCGGTATGACGTTCGGGTAAACGGTTGACTGGAAAATCATGCTGCTCCCTCCTTACGTTCCGGCCGTTGGCGTGTAGACATAGATCTGTTCGCCGCCGGTTCCGGATGATCTGGCCACGCCGTCAATCGTCCCGCTGTACGCCGCCGCGTTGTCCGACGCGTCGAATGTCACAAAATCCCCGGCCAGAATCGTTGCACCGGAAGCCACCGTCTTCTGTACAATCGTTCCGTTAATCGTGGCGCGGCCGCCAACCACCATGTTCAGGATCATCTCAAGCGCCCTCCCCCGTCGTTCATTCAAAAAGCCCGGACGCGGCCGCCGTGTCGAGAATCACCAGATTAACCATGATGTTTCCGGCAGGCTGGTAGGCGGCGGAGAAAGTCAGGGAATTGTCCCCCTGCGCCGTGCAGTGCACCTGATTCTCCGTGTAATCCTCAAAGTCTCCCGGCGCGGGAGAAACGAGAATCGTTTTGTTCGCCGTCACCCCCGGCACCGTCACCGCCTGCTGGAAGGTGGTCGAACCGCTCCACCCGGACGCAGGAAGAAGAGTAGTCGTGACCTTGGACGCAAGCGCAAGCTGCTGTCCGGAAAGCGGTGCTGCCATGTCGTTGAATGCCTGCACGTTGACAGCATCCAGCGGTGGCGCGGAATTGTTCTGGAAGGTCAGATTCTGATAATTTGGCATTGTAATCGGCATATTCGTTCATCCTTTCGTCTGTTTTAGTCCGTGGAAGATTCCGGAGGCCACGGGAGCGCCGTTGCAATCGGGAAATCTTCTGTTGATACTGCACTGATGGTCATCTCGCCTGTCTGCGCCAGCGGCCGGGAGAAGCCCTGCACAAGGTGCCGCTCCACCGGCGCGCCGGGTTTGTCCGTTCGCGTAATCGTCACAAGCTCGTTTTCGTTGATGTGGAAAATCTGACTGCATGAAATGGAAACCGCCTTTTGCAGAACGGTCATGCGCTTGAGCTTCCAGACGGCGAAATCCTCGCAGATTTTGTCTGTGTAATAGCCCGTCCCGGCGAGCCTGATCGTCTTCTTGCCGATCTTGTAAATGTTCGTGTCGCTGCTTGGGTCCTGATTCTGCGCCCTTGCCGCAGGCTGCGCATTGTCGTCCGTGGTTTCCCCGTACACAATCACGTCGTTGTAAAGCTCGGTGTTCTTGACCGTGTAGGTCGCGCCTAAAAAATCCGAATTTTCCGGCGAAAACGCCCACTGCACCGGCTTTGTCGCGTCTGTAATGTCGTCCTGCGACGGGTCCAGCCGGAACGCGCCCGTTTTGTCGTAGCCGTACCAGGCCGCCAGCATCCCCGCCAAGCTTTCGATCAGCGTCCCGTACGTCGCGCTGTCCGAATCCTCCCGGTACGTGTACGGCGTTTTGGTTAAAAGCGCCGTCGAGCCGTCCGGGAGCGTCTGGGACTTCCCGTCGTAATAGCTTGTAAAAACAGGATCGACAGAATCAACAGGCCACCCATTCCCACGCGGCAGCGCGAGTATGGACCGTATCGTCTGAAATATGTCCGTCCCCAGCGGTATTTCATAAGCCCCCTCCAGATTCCCGAAAAGCGTTCCGTCCAGATACGCCCACTTGTCCACCAGATTGTAGTCCGCCGTTTTCTGCCCCGGTTTAAAGGTCTCCACCGGGTCGGAGACGTAAAACACGCCCTGCGGCAGATAAAATTCCGTCCCGTCCGGAAGAACCAGCCCCTCGTCCAGCGCAATCTGCTGCCCGAACCAGACCTTGTTGACATTAAAATCATACGCCGCATCCAGATTGCTCAGTTGGATGGACGCCGTGCGCCGCTGGCCGTTCTGGAGATTGACCGAGAGGTCGCCGCTCTGAATGAATGCGCCGGACCGTTTGTTGTAGGGGTTGTTGTCCAGCGCGAAAGCCGTTGAGCCGTCCGGGTATAAAAAGCGCAGGCGGCAGAGCTTTGTAAACGGCCTGCGCAGCTGCTGCAGATATGCCTGGAACTGTTCGGAAGGTGTCATGCATCCACCTCCTGCGCCTTGCCGACGGGCCAGAAATCATCAGTCGGCACGGAGACGACGCCCGCTTCCGGTTCTGCACCGATCTGCACCCATGGAATCGAAACCGTCATCACCTGTTCTTTTGTGGCATCCTTTGTCTGCACCGTGACCGCCCCGCCCGTCCGAATGGGGAAAATGTCTCCGATCGGCGTTTTCAGCAGAATCGTGTGCGTCGTTGTGGAAAGCGCCGTAATGGCGTCGCGCATTTTCCGCGTGTTGATATATTCCGGCCGCCCGCCGTCGTATGTAATCACGCCGGCCAGCGCCGAGAGCGTCCCGGACTGGTAATTTTCCGCCGCAGGCTGCACAGTCGGATAGGGCGTGAAATTCTGCATGGTGTCCGGGCTGTTGTTGTTGGAGACGGAGCCGCTCTGCACATTCAGCCGGAACCGGAACTCCCGCGTCACGTGCAGAAGGCCGTCGCTTCCCGCCTCCGCTTCCAGCACACCCCAGCTCCAGAATCGCCCTTTAATCGGCGCGGAAACAAGCGGCTGTGTGGCAAAGGTGCTTTCACCCAGCGCCCGCATGGTGTATACATATTCTGTTTGGCTGCGCGCGGAGTAGTCCAGAAACTGGCTCGTCGTCAGCGGGAAATTCCCCACATGTTCAAGGTAGCTCTCCCCGCGCTCCCGCCTGTACACGGAATAGCCGGTCACGTTGTCGCCAATCTCCGGCAGATTTCCGGCCAGCAGTCCGTTTTTGAAGTCGCACAGGAAGTATGTAGAGCCGTCCTGTTCCGGTTCGAACGTCGTGTCCGTCATCATCTGCCGGAGCGTCGCCGCCGGGATCGTGCCTGCCGTGATCCAGATGTATTCACAGGTCTGCTGCCCGGAGAGCGCAACGCTGTTGATTGCAAATTCCGGGATTGAAGCAGATCCGGAAACCGCCGCCGGGCTTACGTAATATTCCGGCTTTGGATAAAGCGTTGTTTTTGGGTAAAGCGTCTCTTCCGGGTAAAGGCCGCCGACCAGCTTTGAAAGCAGAATGTACACAGTCCCCGGTGTCAGCGCCACCGTCCACCAGTTTGTCTTTTTGTACGTCTCCGGCAGGCTGTAAACGGTCTTTCCATTGACTTTAATATAGAAACCGTCCTGCTCCACATGGAATGTCAGCGTGTAGCCGTCGCCGGTCACCGTCAGCGGCGTTGTGCCCGCTTCCGCGCTTCCCTTCCACCCAATGCTCCATGGCCACGCAAAGGACATTGTCCCGCCGTTCATCGTGTCCCATGTGACAGACGATCCGGAATTCAGCGTCAGCTGCTCCCGCGCAATCGTGTAATCCCCGCGCGGGACGCCCTGCATCACCAGCAGCTTTGCCCACGAAATAAGAAGTGCCTCTGTCCCGCGTACCTGCGACACGTCCACATAGCCCGAAATATCGGAGGACGCGTAGTTGACCGTGAAGGTCTTCCAGCCCGTGGACGCCTGAATTCCGTTTTCCGTCTGCACGTCCAGCCGCACTGCGTACGTCGTGCCGGTGAAAAACCCGTCGTAATCCAGCCTGAGGTTGCTTGTTCCGTAGATGTTGTGGGTGTCCACAATCGGATTTGCAAGGTTGTCCGCGGTGGCCAGCCGCCACCTGCACCACATCAGCGCGTCCCCCTGCGCCTGCGTGTAGCTGCCCAGAAAGTAGAAATCGCGCGTTGTGATCTGGCTGCCCAGATTCAGAATGGAGACAACCGGCTTCGCCCGCGTGTTGAAGACCGTTGCGCTGGATTGGGTAATGGCGCTAAGTGCGTTCCAGTACTGGGTAATTTTCAGCTTGTACGCCTTCCCGTTGGCCATCCCCGCCCCGGTCATGGTCGCTGACGGGATGGTATAGGCGAAAAACTGCACGTTCCCTGCGTAATCTACCCCGTCAAACGGGCATCCGTTTGTAAGCCGCCCCGTCTCGTAGACAAGCGCCCCTGTGGAGTCGTTGTTGTAAATCTGGATGCTGAACGCCGTCATTGGGACGTTCCCGTTCACCTGCCACGTCACGGTCAGATTGTCGCTGACGTCAATCGTCCCGTTGCCCACGCCGCCCCAGGTGGAGGGGTAGATGTTCGACGGTTCAAAAAGGCCCATAAAGATCACACCTTTCCTTAAGAGTTCGCATACACATGAAGGGAACCGGCCAGCCGCGCCAGCTGATACACGGACATGGATTTTGCCTGCGGCTCCGACAGGGAAATGCTCCCGAAATTGTAGATTTTTTCGTTGTGGGAAACAGCTTCATTGTTCGTCGTGCCCGCCCCCGGTGCCGCGCCATACTGGCCGCCCGCGCCGAAAAGATACCCCAGCATGGACGCCCGCTGCCGGAACGTCCGGTCTGCCGACGGGGAAAGCATCGCCCTTGTCAGCGCCGGATCGAGAATCATCTCGTCCTGCGCCGTGGCCTTGATGCCGCCCATCCCGCGCAGCACGCCGCCGCCGTCAAAAAGCGGCTTGCTTGTGTAGCCGGGCCCTCCCGCGGCCACGCTTGAGCCGCCAGTCACCTCATAATCGCCCGCGCCGGTATGGACGATATCACCCGCCACAAGCCCTTTTGTCTCGGTTTGGCCCTTTTCGTTGATATAAATAGGGATGACCTCGCCCGTTGCGGCAATTGTCGCAGACGCGTTTCCTTCTTTGCCCGTGGTCAAATCGAAATTCATCGATTTTGCCAGCTGAGAGAGCGCATTAGACAGGTCAACGCCCGTCTGCGCTGCAATCCTCGCCACAACACCCGCCATGTATTCAAACGCTTCCGCCAGCGTCATGGAGCCGTCGAGCACGCTCTTGGATGCATCATCCCACGCGTCTTCGAATGCATCATAGGCTTTTTTTACGGCCTGCTGCTGGGTCTTGATCTGCTTTACCGCGCTGTTATAGGCCTGATCGGCGTACGCCTCCGCAAGGTTCCGTTCCGCATCCTGAAGGGATTCCTCCGCGTCCTTGACCTTCCCGGCGTCGGCCATCCATTCCCATTGGTTCGTCTCGGCGTTGAAATAGCGGACGGTGCGTTCCCGCTTGGCGTTTTCAAGGGCAATTTTCGCCTTTTCAACGGCCAGCTGCTTCTCCTGAATGTCCAGAATCTGCTTCTGCGTGTCCCGCGCGCTCTGGAGCCGGTCCAGCTGCTCGTCCAGCGCGCCGGTCTGCGCTTCCCGCAGGGCGTCCAGCATCTCGTTTGCCGCGTCGATCAGCGCCTGCATTTTTTCACGCGCCGCTTTTTCCAGAAGCTCCGTGGCGTCGTTCAGCATGTTCAGCCAGTCGGCCGTCAGCTTGTTGATTTCCGTCTGGTCTCCGCCGATGGATTTCAGGTAATCGATCTGCTTTTTGATCGATGCGGCAATTTCCCGCATTTTGGCCGCCCGGTCTTCAACGGACGCGTCCTGCGCCTTGAGAATGTCCAGCTCACTTTCAAGCAGCTCAACCTCGTCCTCGTACCGCTGAAGCGCCTCCTGCTGCCGCTGCTCCTTGAGCTTGTCGATTTTGTCCTGTAAATCCCAGTAGCTGTCCTTCAGCGCATAGGTGTAATCGTCGTCCTCAACGTCGTTTGCCGCCCTGTATTCTTCCGCAAGGTCGTGTACCTGCCCCTGCATTTCCCGATACCGGGAAATCAGCTCGTCTGTGCTGACGCCCTCGCGCTGGTCAATTTCAATGACCTTTTCCCGCGCCTTGATCAGGTCGTCCAGCGCATCCTTTTTATCGCCCCAGACGTCCTCCTCCTTGCCGGAGGACGAACCGCCGCCGCCCCCGCCGCCGGAGCCGCCGCTTCCAGAGCTCCCGCCGGAGCCGCCGGGATTGTACATTTTGTACAAATATGCGTAGCTTTTTGTCCCGCTTTTCTTTCCGACCTGCGTTTGGAGGCTTGCCGCAGCATCCCAGTTCCCGGTATCGTACAGGTTCGCCTGCGTGGCGCTTGCCTTCTGTGTTCCAGAAAGCCCAAGACCGGCCGCAGCCAACGCCCGGATTGCCGCGTCGTGGTACTCGTTCCATGCTGCGATCGTTGCGCCCAGCTCGATGCGCACGGGGCTCAGGTCCAGACCGGCCTTTGAAATGGCTTCGTGGGCCGCCTTTGCCCGCAGCGCTGCGTCCTTATCTTCGTCAAACGCTTTTGTCAGAAGGGTGAGTGCCACTTCGTGCGCATTCTCAACACCTGCCGCTTCTAACACGGCTGCAACCAAATCCGCATCTGCCTGCGTCAGTCCGTTTGCTGCAGCCTGGTTCTGAACATACTGCTGTGTCATTTCGCTCAGAACGCGGTTTAACTCATCTCCCGTAAGGCTCGCATCAGTCAGCCGGCTAATATAATCGTCCAGCCCGTCAAGGCTGCTGAACGCATCGATAATTTCACTCAGCGTGTCGTAAGAAAGCCGTCCGTTCTCGTTAAAATCCTCGAAAGCGGTCTTTGAAACGCTGAGCGTCTTCGCCATCTCGTCCAGAGCGCCCTGAAC
>CYGL01000402.1_pt1 | contig 18068 bp, 24 predicted proteins | sample 485531 | NCBI WGS metagenome assembly CYGL01 (sample SAMEA3497897, study PRJEB9818) | human gut metagenome | reverse complement strand
AAAACAAGTAGTACAGACACAAGTGAGAATAGCAGTGGAAGTTCTAGTGCTAATACAACTAATAGGGAACTATACAGTGATACGCCACAGGGTGGTTTGAATGGGCTTGAGAGTGAGAGTTATTTAACTAGTGCTAGAAAGAATACCAGTGAGCAAAGTTCTAACAGTAGCGTGACGAGTAATAGTGGTACTGATTATACGGAAAGTGTTAATAGTACAGAAGATTACACGGAGAAAGTAGCGGGAAAGATTGGTGGAACGAGCTACAGTAAAATGCTAACTGAGTTTAGGGAAACTATGCTGAACATTGATATGAAAGTTATTAACGAGTTTGAAGAACTATTCTTTGGTTTATGGTAATGAAAGGAGATAAAAGTTATGAGCGCAAGAGATATTGTAGAAAAAAGACCCAGCGGATTTTACACCTACTTTAGGTAATTATAAGGACTTACAGCCCTTTCGGTTTTGGTGTCAAAAGGTGCTGCCACTGGTTTATGATGACAGTTTGAGCTATTATGAGCTGTTGTGTAAGGTTGTTGATTACCTGAATAAGACCATGGAAGATGTGGGTGTGCTTGAGGGTGATGTAACTGGATTGCATGAAGCGTATAAGAAGTTACAAGGTTATGTTAATGACTACTTTAGTACACTTGATGTGCAAGAGGAAATTAATAATAAACTGGATGTAATGGCGAATGATGGCACACTTGGCAACATATTAAAAAGTGTTATAAAAGTAAATCAACCAGTGCTTGTAAGAACTAAAGCAGAAATGACAAATACTGAATATTTATATATATTGGAGAGTGATGGGTATGTTTATTATTATGACGGTACAAAATTTACGGCAAGTACTTTAAGATATAATACCCCAATAAATGCTTATGCAGCTAGCTCTTTTACTGTGCCAATTAATATTAATGATATTAAATCAGTTGGTAGTTACGCGGTTGCTAATGCATCATTAACTAACTTAGTAAGTGAAGATGTAGAAAAATACTATTGGACTTGTTACTGTATAACACCTATTGTTAGAAATAATGTAGATGTTTTACAATATCTTATTGGTATACCTATTAGCTCGGCAAATACACCAGTATTTTACTACAGATATTCGATTTCGGGTACGTTTAAAACGTTCACTAGAGCTAATGGTAGTACTCCAAATATTCGTGATTATTATACGTCACACAGTTTTAATGCTCCTATTAACATTGGTGATGTTAAAAATGTTGGGAGCTACACGATTAATGCTAACTCGTTAATTGGTTTAATAGATGTAGACGTTAATGCTTATTATTGGTCTTGTTATTGTATAACACCTATTGTTAGAAATAATGCAGATGTTTTACAATATCTTATTGGTATACCTATTAGTCTCGGCAAATACACCAGTATTTTACTACAGATATTAGATTTCGGGTACGTTTAAAACGTTCACTAGAGCTAATGGTACTACTCCGCATCTTCGCTGACAATCATATGCTCACCTAAACATGCACACCGTTCACTCACTTCTATACAGAATTACAGCATATTATAAATAGAAATATAATATGCTGTAACTTAAAATTATATAATGTTTGTGAGATAAGTTGCTAATAGTTTTTGCGCTTTTTCATTAGGGTGATTGTCAGGTAATTTCAAAGCATTATTTTTCAGTGTGACGACATTATCTGATAAGTTCGGTAATACACCATCAAATTTCCCATTCAATCTTATCGGTATTTTTTTGTCACTTTTCATTGAGTAGAACTCACACCCTTTATATTCCGATAACGCTTTCAAAGCGTTTGATCTAGATTCTGTAAACCAACCGTCCATACACCAAATAATTATTCTTGCTTCAGGGCACACGCTGTTTATTTTATCTATAAGTATATTCATTTGACCACAGAAAGTTGATTTGGTTGTGTCATTATAGTTGCCGTCAGGTGTGTCTAACGCGTTTAACCCAAATGCTATAAAGTATATATCATACATATCTGTTATATCATTTTCATGGACGCTTAGCCAACTGCTAGGATAGCTCCCACTAATACCCAAATTAGTACCATTGCAACATTCATATTCATTTAAAAAGTCAACATATGATTTTACAGTAGTAACAGCTGTAAATGAATCACCACAAAAGCAAACTTTTTTTAATTTTTAGTACTGTTTTTTATCAGTTCTAGTGAACGTTTTAAACGTACCCGAAATCGAATATCTGTAGTAAAATACTGGTGTATTTGCCGAGCTAATAGGTATACCAATAAGATATTGTAAAACATCTGCATTATTTCTAACAATAGGTGTTATACAATAACAAGACCAATAATAAGCATTAACGTCTACATCTATTAAACCAATTAACGAGTTAGCATTAATCGTGTAGCTCCCAACATTTTTAACATCATCAATGTTAATAGGAGCAGTAAAACTGTGTGACGTATAATAATCACGAATATTTGGAGTACTACCATTAGCTCTAGTGAACGTTTTAAACGTACCCGAATTCGAATATCTGTAGTAAAATACTGGTGTATTTGCCGAGCTAATAGGTATACCAATAAGATATTGTAAAACATCTACATTATTTCTAACAATAGGTGTTATACAGTAACAAGTCCAATAGTATTTTTCTACATCTTCACTTACTAAGTTAGTTAATGATGCATTAGCAACCGCGTAACTACCAACTGATTTAATATCATTAATATTAATTGGCACAGTAAAAGAGCTAGCTGCATAAGCATTTATTGGGGTATTATATCTTAAAGTACTTGCCGTAAATTTTGTACCGTCATAATAATAAACATACCCATCACTCTCCAATATATATAAATATTCAGTATTTGTCATTTCTGCTTTAGTTCTTACAAGCACTGGTTGATTTACTTTTATAACACTTTTTAATATGTTGCCAAGTGTGCCATCATTCGCCATTACATCCAGTTTATTATTAATTTCCTCTTGCACATCAAGTGTACTAAAGTAGTCATTAACATAACCTTGTAACTTCTTATACGCTTCATGCAATCCAGTTACATCACCCTCAAGCACACCCACATCTTCCATGGTCTTATTCAGGTAATCAACAACCTTACACAACAGCTCATAATAGCTCAAACTGTCATCATAAACCAGTGGCAGCACCTTTTGACACCAAAACCGAAAGGGCTGTAAGTCCTTATAATTACCTAAAGTAGGTGTAAAATCCGCTGGGTCTTTTTTCACAATATCTCTTGCGCTCATAACTTTTATCTCCTTTCATTACCATAAACCAAAGAATAGTTCTTCAAACTCGTTAATAACTTTCATATCAATGTTCAGCATAGTTTCCCTAAACTCAGTTAGCATTTTACTGTAGCTCGTTCCACCAATCTTTCCCGCTACTTTCTCCGTGTAATCTTCTGTACTATTAACACTTTCCGTATAATCAGTACCACTATTACTCGTCACGCTACTGTTAGAACTTTGCTCACTGGTATTCTTTCTAGCACTAGTTAAATAACTCTCACTCTCAAGCCCATTCAAACCACCCTGTGGCGTATCACTGTATAGTTCCCTATTAGTTGTATTAGCACTAGAACTTCCACTGCTATTCTCACTTGTGTCTGTACTACTTGTTTTCCCATCAACACCAGTTCTCTTATGTGTTCTTTCGACACTATAATCTTTCAATGGGTCAAACTCAAGTAAAGCACTTCTGTATAGCTGATTATAATACGGCATGATTTCTTCAAGTTTCGTGTTCATCCACAGTTTCCATATGCCTACAGTCTCCGAGCCAATCTCTCTCAAATAGTAATGTTTCAAAATTTTCTTACATAATACACTTCTGTATGTTTCATCGAAGAAAGTGCAGTTAGTTGTAAATAACTTGTTCCAGCTCTTCTCAAGCACTTCATCAACGTTATCACACCCTTTACTTTCAGCAAGTCCACTCTTACTCTCACAGATAAACCGTACTTCTGTTGTGTACTTACTCACTGTCATCACCACCAATCGTATCATCACCACTAGGCATAGTCAAGTCAACTTCTTGGAAATCTTCTCTATAATTAACATCAATATCAAGGTAAAACATTTTATTTATTTTTTCAACAGCTTGTCTCCTGCTGTCAAGTCTGCTATATCTTGAACTAATTGTGCTACCCTGTGAACTTGACACTTCGTCCGTGATAAGCCTCTCTCGTTTGTTAATATTCAAGTTACTAATTCCAAGATAAGTTAGTGCTTCATTCCATATTTGAGTTTTTAATTGATACAACTTATCAGCAACATAAGGTGCTTGCGTGCTTATTGATTTAATACCATTTATATCAAGATTATTGTCGGCGAATATAAACGGTGTATTCCCATCATATTGCATATATAGGTTCATCATTGATAGCCTTTGTTTTTCGCTGCACTGGAGTAGCATAGGTGTTTTTTGAGCTTTTGCGTTAATATCTATACTCCTATCTAAGTCCCACAACCGTTTAGCGTATAATCTAATATCATTGGCTGTATTTGTTCTTAGATAGTTATTCCATATGATAACGCTATCTTTATCATTTAAATTTTTTTGATAATTGTTATAACAGGAATACGCACGTCTTGTAATAGGGTTTCCGTACACGTCAAAATTACCTTGTTGAATACAGTCAAGACATAACTCTCCTAGCACGTCATCTTTAAAGAATACAACGCTACTAGTTTCAAATAATCTCAATTCCATATAACGTACGTCAACTGTACTCGGTAATTTTTTCCATTCAAACATAGATATTGCTAGTTCTGTTAATCGTCTTAAATATAGCCAATAAGTAGCTGTATTCATAATAGCACTATCATCAAAGGCTTTGTTCTTTTTACCCATATTTTTTCACCCCCTCTTTATACTGGACTGTTATCTAACGAATAGTTACCAATTTCATCACCATTTCTCCAAAACGTGATTCCGTTGTCGTAAATACTACAAAGTTTTTTCATATCGTCAGCAGGAACACTACCTTTTAAACAGCACCCGGCTGTTTTCACATAGTTCCAATGAGGTCTACTACCAAAGTTAGGGCGTTTAACTCTTTTGACGGCGTATCCATACATGTTAAAATAATCATCAATCATTCTTGCGTATTCTCTTGTAATACTGCATCTACCCCCGTAAAAATTCTTAGTGCCATTCGCTATTTCTACTGACCCACTAAATACGTTACCTCTAGTAATGTCTGCTTTAATACTAGCTTGATAACCCTGCATTAATAAATTTCCTGCATGGTTCATGTTACTTGTAGTTTCAGGTAATGGTGTCATACTACCTAAACCAAGACTTAACCCACTAGTAATTGCTGTTGCTGTTATAGGTAAACTGTTTTGTGCAAGCCACGCTCTAAAAGCATCTGTACTCCAACTGCACAGAGGGTAATCTGATAATGTTAACATTTCTGTTGTTAACGGAACATCTTTACATCCCTTATAATACATTGGTTTAATAGCAACTTGTACAGGATATGATATAGGCACGTCAATTTTAAACTGTGGTAATAAATCGTCAAACAATTCATACCTATAAATAGCACTTTTATTTCCTGCGTTTACACTATAAAAGTTATACGGATATGTGTATAATTTTTTACATTTTGGCTTGTACTCGTCTAACGTTAAATTTTCTGTTAATTTTGCCACATTTACAACCGTACTGTAGCACGAAGTTGATTTGGTCACATTTACACCTTCACCTGTAGGAATTGCACTACCAACAGCTATAACAGGACACATATACATTGCAACAACAGCTTCAGGCTTCTGCGCATATTTATTTAAGAAATTTGTTATAGTTTCTGTATCGTTTGAATTAAAAGCGTGTAAACTGCATCCGCCATAAATACCATCATATAAATTGCCATTTGGTGAACCGGATGTGTCGTTAACCATAATTATAACAGCTAAAGGCTTAATACTTTGTAGTAATGACCCAAAATCATTGAACACATATTCTCCGGTATCAATGTTTTCAGGCTCGTAGTGTTCGCCTATTTGGTCTGTTACTGGATGTTCCCGCTCTACAAAACACTTGTCAACAGTGTGATTGAAATACCATGTCTGCATCACATCAATTTCAAATGTAACGTTAGAGCAATTATCATTTACATACTCGACTGCTGTAATAAAAGCATAAAACCATTTACTTCCATATGCTGTGTTTCTAAACATCATATAATTACAATCGTAGATATCATCCGCTTTTACATCCATTCTTGCAACACCTTTATTTACTCTTAAATAGGTTTGGTTGCTAAATGTTTTTTTCGTAAATTTTGAAAAGTAATTATATTGGTCTGTCTCATTTAAAAAAATAATTGAATGCTCATAAGTGTTATCGAGTGGTATGTTATGTAATAACTTAATATCTGAGTTTGGATTAATATACATTTTTTTGGCTCCTTTTATTAGATGGGTAGCACTAATATACCACCCATCTTTTAATCTTAACCCTGTTTAGTTAATACAATAGCTGTGTCAACTGTTGTTGTTCCTGTTACTTTCGTTTCAGCTGCCTTGTACTTAACGCCATTGATTTCTGCTTCAAGTACAATTTCTTCTGCAATATGTGACTTCGGAATCATAAGAACACCATACTTCTGCATTGCAATACCATTACTTGTCATTGCTTCTGTCTGAATGAAGTTAACATTCTGTGCTTCAAGTCCTGCACTCTCAAATTTTGGAGACAGAGCAAATACTGTCGCATAATCTGCTTCATCTTTTGTGTCAACGTGTACTGTAATTGTAGACGGTGCTGCAATGTTCGCTTCACTTGTCACAAATACAACAGCGTTAGCAAATGGTGAAGAAGAAATTGTCTTCCATGTGTGATAGAAGTAATTCCAGTACAAACCACTTGCTACATATTTTTCTGTGAACTTGTTGTTGTTGTCGTACACCTGAAACCAGTTTTCATCACAGATAACTGCTTTTACGTTTGCAAGTAAAGCAAGTTCTTCTGCTGTTACTTCTTCAATGCCTGTGGAGTTAGTACGAATAACTTCAAATCTGTCGTTGTCAAATTCTGTCCAGTTATCAATGATATGCAGTCTACCAATAAAGTCAGCCTTTTCCATGTTGAATGCACTGGCTAATACATTCACATCAAACTGTGCGTTGAAAGTAGCATCCATGAAAATAACCTGTCTCTCTTTTGGTGTATTTGTTTTAACACCTGCAATGTTATTGTCGGCGCTGATAAATGGAAGCAGATTAGAAGTAGCTCTGAACTGAACTGCGCCCTCTTTCAGATCTGTACCATCACCGATAGACTTTGGTTTCATCTGCCCGTGTGCAATGGCTTTAATTAGTAGATATTTGAACATCAGAAATTCATCGTATTCCGCTGCCGTGTAAACACTGTCTACAATCTTAGCAATTAAAGACTGTACGCCATCCATAGAAAGAAACGCCTGCTTTAAGTCTTCATCCTGAATAGTAACTGGATACATCACTCTCCAGTTCATTGTGTGGAATGCTGAACGTACATCAGGAAATGTTCTTTTAAATTCTCTTGCGCTTGCTTTTTCTGCTGAAAATTCAACAGCGCTAGCAATAGATACAAAAATATCTTCTACAGTTTCCCCGAATTCAAGATACCCTTTTTTGAGTTGTGAATATGGGTTATTAAATGTCGCACTCTGCATTCTAACTGTTGCGATACGATTAACGAGTGCATTTAAAAACTGGTTAGAGAATGCAGGTGTTCCGTAGATAATCTCTCCTACTTTTGGGATGTCCTCTGCGGTTGTTACCTCAGGTACACTCTGCTGATAGTCATAGGACGCATTATTTCTAATCACATTCATAATGTCAATGGTTGATGCGTTTAAGGGTGCTTGTTGCGATTCTTCTTGCCATAATTAAATTTCTCCTTTACTTAAATAAATCTTCAAAAGTTTTCGGTTTCGATTCCTCTGTTGGTTGGTCTTTTGGTGTTTCTTTTGGTTCACCGCTAAAAAATCTTTCTGTGTATTTTTTACGCCATTCGGCGTCATTATCTTTATAACGCTGTTCCCAATCCTCACCGTCACCATTTGCCCTTGTTTCAAAATCGGTTAACGTGTCTGTAACATCTTCCAAAAAGAAATTGTTTCGTTATCTGTCTGTTCGCCAACTCTAGCGCGGATAGAGTCTAAAATTTACTTCCCTTGTTCTTATTGCCATAGTCTTTTTCCTTTCTAAAAGTTATATCTAATCATCATCCACACAGGCATGGTTTTTTTTCTTTTAGACGGTGTACCGCCTCCACCACCACCTGCGCTATAAAAGCGGTACATCAAAACAGCATTATTTAGTGCCTGTGATTCCGATAAATAATACTTTGGTTCTGTCTCCCACGTTGTAATACTTGAATCGTTCGCGTGTTGCTGAATGTAATCATATGCTTTATAAGCAAAATCAATTCTTTCTTGTAGTGCCGGTTTACCCGCTCGTTCCCAACATGTTTCAAATGCCTCAGTTAACTGTGCAATATTTGTGCTAGAACTTGTTAAAAATTCTTGTAATGAGGTAATCCCTGCAAATTCCCCTTGCCAATCATTTTCAATTACGAGGTATTTCATCTGTCCTACTGGGTCTGTTTTTTCATAACCATTCTCAGAAAGCCAAGTATATAACGCTTCACGTCGCCCCCCATCCCACTGGAAGATACCAAACGCTGTACCACCTTGCTGACCTAATGTTGGGTTGATGTGCGACTCTCTCCAAGCATTTCCTGCTAGTGCTGATACTACATAAACACTTGAACCGTATCCAGTTGCACCGCCATCACCATACCGGAATAATCTTGTAAAGCTACGCTGATAGTTAGCGTTTCCGCTTGAGCTACCTATACTTACTTGATATTCTAATGGCGCGTTATCTGTATGCGCGCCCATGAAAACGCCTTTACCGTCACCGCCTAAATAACACATTTCAGTATGTCCGCTTGTCCACCCAATGTCCCCTGCTTTATATTCTCCACGTGCGTCCACTTCTGTGAAACCTAACTCTAATAAACAGTTAATCATGGAAGCTGTTGTAAAAGCGTTATGATTGGGTGCATAACTAGGTGTTTCAAAACCCCCTGCAACTAGTGCATAATTGATAAATGAAGAGCAATCATAATAAGTAATGCCACCAACTGTTTGTCTATTTCTGTATGTTTGTGAATACCCCACGTTTGGTGCGTTACAAGTTTGTATTGCCCATGAATAGGCTGTGTCAATACTTGGCATTTTGTTTTTTCACCTTTCTACGGTTTCGCCAATTTTCCTTTTTTACCAAGGGAAACAAGTTTATCGTTTTGCGGTGCTGACCCTCTATAGTTTGCTACACCGTTTCTACTTGCGATACGCTGACGGTATGCGTAACTGGAATCTACACCGATTGATTTCAGACAATCGACAATAGAACAACTACTTGATTTAAAAACAGGGAAATATGTTTCATCCCCCAACCGTCCACTGGACGCTTGACTCGAATCACTAGGGTGACGTGAAACATTTGTTTTACAACCAAGCGCAGATGCGATAGCCATAGCACATTTTGTAGAATCCCAACGAGAAACGTCATCTCTATCGTCTACAAAACAACATTCAATAAGAACAGCTTTTGCCCTTGTTTTTCTAAGTACATACAGTCCTTTATTGTACTTTACTGGTGCACCATGAAAACCGATATCAAGTGTATTGGCGATAGACTCCGCAATTTTATATGCTATTTCATAAGCCATATCATCATAGATATATACTTCAACTCCACCGCATTTTCCGTCACCTACTCTGTCGTTTCTTGCTCTGTTTAGGTGAATTGAAATATCTAAGTAAACATCATGAGCATTGCACTTGGAAACAATGGATGATAAGTTTGCACTCTGTGTTGTGCTGTAATCATCTGTACAATCATATACCGTATCACCGTTTGCTCTTAACAATTCAATTAGCTTGTTTTTTACTTTTCTGTCTTCAATAACTTCATCCAGTAAATCACTAGCACCTCTACATTTTAATGAGTGCCCCGCGTGTACGTTATACGTTGTCACCCTTGTCACCATCCAATCTGTCGCATAACTTCTGTAGAATCAATGTGTTGTTATTCAATGCTTCTGTTACGCTGTTCATCTCTTCTTTGTGAGCATCTTTTTCTTTCAGCATATACCAAAACATAGCTCCACACATTACAATAGGGAAACCAAGCGTTGAGATTGCTGATGTTACTGCATTTACATCCATAGCTTTAATCACCTACCTTTCTTATTTAATTATAACATAATATTATTAATTTGTCAATAATAGACATTATGTCTATTAATAAACATAATATAGATAATAGACACGGTGTCTATTAAAAAACACGCTGTTTAATAATTGACAGTTTGTCTGATTTATGCTATAATATATAAGAGGTGATAAAATGAGTTATTATGATGGCACAAAACTATTAAGTTTATTAGATCTTAACAATAAAAGACCTGAGATTTATATGGTTACTAGCAACAGAACAGGTGGAAAGACAACTTATTTTGGTAAACTGGTTGTTAATAAATTTCTATCGAAAGGTGAAAAGTTTGGGTTACTATACAGATACGATTACGAGCTTAGTGGTATAGCTGAAAAATTTTTCAAAGATATTAAAGAATTATTTTTTCTGAATATGAAATGTCTAGTAAACCAATGATGCACGGAAAATTCCATGAATTATTTTTAAATGGTGTTTCCTGTGGTTATGCTATGGCTCTTAACAATGCGGATGCTGTAAAGAAGAACTCACATATGTTTAGTGACATCAGCTGTCTTATTTTTGATGAATTTCAAAGTGAGACAAATCGTTATTGCGCCAATGAAGTGAAAAAATTTATTTCAATTCACACCTCTATAGCACGTGGACAAGGAAAACAAGTTCGTTATGTTCCTGTTTATATGATGGCAAACCCTGTGTCACTGATTAACCCATATTATACAGCAATGAAAATTTCTAACAGACTTAAATCTGATACGAAATTCTTACGCGGGGATGGCTTTGTTCTTGAACAAGGTTATAATGAGAGTGCAAGCAAAGCGCAGACGGAAAGTGGTTTTAACCGTGCGTTTATTAGTGACGATTATGTTGCTTATTCTTCACAAGCTACTTACCTGAATGACAGCAACGCATTTATTGAGAAACCTGTCGGCGAATGTACTTACGTTGCTACACTTAGGTATCTTGGTAAAGACTACGCTATTAAAGAGTATATGGACTTAGGCATTATTTACTGTGATGACAGAGCGGATAAGACATATCCTTATAGAATCAGTATCACAACAGATGACCACAACGTTAATTATGTGATGTTAAAGAGCAACGACTTGTTTCTTTCTAACATGAGATTATTTTTTTGAACGTGGTTGTTTTAGATTTAAAGATTTACAATGTAAAGAAGTTATATTGCAGGCTCTTAGTTATTAATTGGTATCATCTATCGCTAGAAAATGTAAAACATAGTAACAGGTCGCGACGGGTAGAAAAATACCGCTTGTTTCTATGGTCGGGGTTGCTCCCTTACTAGTAAAAAGTTTTAGTACCGTTTTCACCGATAGTTAATGATATAAATAAAGGGTACTTTGTTTCATATTCGAAACTATTCGTTACCCTTTTTGTTTTTTACTTTATATAATTTTAATTCGTACTTCTTTATTAAGTGTTTTGTCTGACCTAAATTTTTCTGTGTCTTTTTTACTATCTCTTGGAATATATGGATATGTTGGTTCATAACTATTTATACTCATAAAAATGGGCAGTCAACACACCCTTGTGCATATCTACTTGTGCAAATATCAATCAACTTCTTTCACTGTCCGTTTTCTATGTAGTTCAATCTCCTCATTCGTGTATAGTGCTTTTTGCAAGTTCTAGGTGAATTACCGCATAAACGATAATAATTTTCTAATTCAAATGGATAATACCCATCAATCTTAGCAATACATTCACCTATATTATATTTACATATAGCGCAACAAGCACCATTATCAATGCAATTTTTTATAGCATCTTGCATTCTAACTTTCATTTAATTTTACCTCATTTCATAACTTGTATTAACGAGTAACACGCCACCCCTCATTCTCTTTGGGCGGAGTTTGTCGGGTACTTTAAGTCCTATTTTAAAATCTGATAAATCACGTTTAATAGGTATACCATCTTTGAACAAAAACTGTTTTTCTTCTTCTGTCCATTCTTTGTGTGTTCCTGTTCTTGGTTCTGTATAACCTTTTATATCTGCGTCACCTTGCATAGATAACACAAAAAGATTCTTGCACTTGTTAGGCATTCCTGCACACTTTACTATCATAAAACGGACTCTTCTATTGGTTCTCTATTTTCGTTGTGTTACGTGTTCGATGTACGTTTTCTTGTCTTGTGAACGTAGCAATATCCCAACACGACTCCAGTGACCATGAATTAAACTCTGTTGGGTGTTCTCTTATACCAACTATTTCATCGGGTAGGTAAATCACAGTGTATAGAATCAGTATCAGCATAGATGAAACCTCTTTCTATTAATACCGTGATAATTCTTTTGAGCTGCTCGGATAGTAAACTCTCTTGCATACGATGTAATAGCAGAGCCACAAGGAATATAACCTACTTTCTTGTTGCTCTCTTCCTGTCGCATAAAACCAAGTGACTCATCATCTTTAACGTACGCAATCTTGAAAGAGCTATCTTTAGATGAAGCCTGTTTGCCATAAAGATTATTAAGAAATAGTTTTGCAAGAGTACGCTGTGCACCTTTACTATTCTTCTTAATCTCTGCGTACTTGTTAATGTATTCGTCATAAAGTCCTATCATGGTTTCGAACCATACACCGTCTATGATTTCAAAATCATATAAGTCATAATGTTCTAACATTAAATAATAATCAGTACAAGTTACAACCATTTCAACTATAGCTTCATGCCTGTTGTTTCCACTGTCATAATAGTACGGGAAATATTTATCGTGCTTCTTACTGTAAACGTCACTTGTTTCCAACATCTCTGTTCCACGATAGAGCGGAGATCCTTTTATCTGTATGAATGGCAAGTAACCATGTTTCACGTGAAACCTTGTGCGAATACGCAAGAAAAAAATAATCTTGGTTTTACCCCATGGATCTTTCTTGAGTGCATCATCATGAATGTAATTACCACTCCAGTAATGTGGCTTTCCTACTGGATAAGCATTACCACTATCAGAATGCATCATAGATGGGGTAAAGACTATTGACATCTGCTGTTGTGCCTTTGTAATATATCTTATTTTCTTTCCCTCTTACCAAGTAACACCAACCACCACGATATGATTTGCGAATATAATCACCGAAAGTGGGATATTTTGTTATCCCTGTTTCTATCTTATACAAATCAGGAAACATCCACGCATAGTCCGTTTTATCGTAACACTTTTTGAACTCCGCCAAACAGCATGAACCAATTGTAGTTTTATCGTGACCTTGTTCTAGCATAATTTCAAGTGCTTCTTTTACTACAAGAACATCGTTAGCAATATACTCTCGTTCCTTTTCGGTTATCTCACATCCTGCATACCTGTAACCAGTGTATTCCATGTCTAGCTTTTTATGATTGGTAGCGAATGATTTTCCGATAACTTCAACTGAAAATGGTAGCAGCTTCAAGGAATCTCTGAATTCAAGTAACTTGTTGTTTGGTAGTTTCTGTGTAATAGAGTACCACATTCCCTTATCGGATATACTGTATCGCACTTCATTGTTTTGGATTTCTTTGTTCTTTTTCCATGAGTACACACCGTTATCATTATTAAGTGCTTGTGGGTATTTCTTCTGCGCTAGTAAATAGTCAAGAATAAAAGCACCATCAAATTTTAGGTTGTGAAAAAATGCTATAATATTCGTGTCTAAAGCACGAAAATATGTAAACATATCTTCTATACGATGTAGTATAGTGACATTTTCTGTGAATAGTTCTACAATGGCAACTGCCCACACTTCTGTGTGGTCTTGGTTATCATATACGGTAGTTTCAAAGTCACACATGAACATTCTTGTTGAGCGTTTACTATTCATAAGTGTTGTCCTCGATATCCCATGAATACAAAGATTCTTGTTCATCATTTAACGCATCACGTTCTACAACAGATAGCGTTCTACCGCTAATAATTTCGCCAATCGCTTCTAATGATGAAGCAACGTTAACACCTTTTGAATCTGTTAAAACAACTTCCAAGTGTAACTTAATTGCATCCCAGTTATTTGCAAGACGTTCCCCTACAGCTATTAGACCGTCTTTATTTACAGTGCTATGAAATAACGATAATAAAGCCGATTGTGCCTCTTCTGACATTTCAATATTTGCTCTTTTTCTTCTATTGCTGTATATTGTTTCTGTAGGGACGGGTGTTATTATTCGTACTAAAAAATCATCCACAAAATGCTGAATAGACATATCTCCAATCTGTGGCTGTTTCAAATGCACTGGATTCTTTAAATCATGTATGTTTGGTTGTTTATCTGTCGACCAAAATTCTTTTGCAGCTTTCTTATTGCGTTTCCTGGTCTCTGCGCTACGCTTAGCTCTTTCGGATGCTAATTCGTGTTTTAATGCTCCAACGGTTGATATTTCTCCCGTTACTGTTGAATAGGCTACCTGTTTTGCAAGGTTATTAATGTCTGCTTTTAGCTGTCTTGTTATATTTGCTAAATCTCTGCCTTGAATGCCCCATTTACGCAACTGTGATTCTGTTTGGTAGACATTAGCATCGCGTAATTCAATATTCTGTTTTCTTAATGCTGATACTTTTTGCTGATATTGCTTATAATATTGACTATACTTTGATTTACTCTTTTTCAATTTTATCACACCTCTCACTTTTAGATTAAAAAACAAGGGCAGGCGATCTGCCCACCCATTATTTTAGGAAAAAAGAAATTTTACGATAAAAACTTCACTTATTTTACTGAATTTATATCAAGCCCACCAGTCAACGAAATGGTCTACCTGCTTTTGTTTCTACCACTGCGCTTTACGATTGCATACGGCTTACCGTGCATCAGTTCATGAATTGACTTTAAGGAATTCTTGAAAGTTGCGGACTGTGTTGAATATACTTTTCCATCAACTGTGATAATAGAAAGAAGCTCTGCTTCTTTTCCGTCATTTTTTGTATCCTTGTATTCAATGTAAGCATCTACTGAAATTGAGGTTCCGTCTGCTACATCTTTCATGGATGTGATACCTGAATCAATTGTCATAAGATACTGCTCTACCTCTGTAAGTTCTCTACTTGTGTTTGTGATTGTAATTTTGCTCATTGTTTTTTCTCCTTTTTCTTTTGCTTATGCTTATTCTTCTACTTCATTTTTGTCTCTTGGCGGTAATACCTCTGCCATTTCAATGAACTTCTGTTCATCCATGCCATACAGTGTCTCAATTACTTCTGTGGAAACTACTGATACTGGTTTAAGCGTTTCTGTCTCTACTACTTTAGTAATAGCTTTCATAAGTTTTTTCTCGTCAGGGTAAATACCTGAAATTGTCACTTCATAGTTTTCAACTACTGCTGTCTCTGTGTTTACGCACATAACGACTACTTTAGTTGATGAAATTGTACGTGTTACTTTTCTTGCTCTTGCCATTTTGTCTTTCACCTCTTTTCATTTTTACTTGTGCTTGCTAGACTGCTGAATGAACGACTTCTTATGAAGCCGAATCAGATAAAAGGAATCGAACCTTTACACGCTGCCACCGGTTTTTTCGCCTACTTGGGTGCCGGAATATCTGTTATTTCGTGAGTGGACGGTGCTGTGGACACCGCCCTATATGGTGTGGTATTTGCAAGTTTGACAATTAATATCTTCCTTACATTATTCAGTATAACAGATTTAACTTGAAATGTCAAGTAGTTTTTAATAATTTTCTACTATTTTTAATTCTTTCAAATCGGATATTTTCCATGCCACATCATCTGTATACTTAACCATTGGAAAATCAACATTAAATTTATATAACCCTATTGCATCCTCGCCAACCCATAAGCCGTATTGTTTATATTTTTTCGGGTTGACTTCGTGTGCGTATAAAAGCCCATTTTTGTCTCTTGCCATGTATTCAAATTTATCTTTTATAAAACTAAGAAAAAACATATCGTTGCTTGATATTGTAACAGAAGTTTCATATTCTTGCTCGCTCCAATTAAACATTTTCACTAGAACATCCGTCTTTACCATGAAATAAACAGCTACTGCAATCAATACTATTACAATCTACTGGTGTATTAGTTACTACATCAACTGCTACACGACCATCATTACAAGCAATATCTACTATTTTATCCATAAATTTTTCTTTATTTTTCATGATTCTATTCTCCTTTTAAAACTTCATAAAACTAAAAATATGCGATATTACAGGTACTGTCCATCCGTCCCCAAGGACATCAGCTGATTCCTTTTCTGTTAAATTTTTAACGTATTCTTCAGGAACACCTTGAAGCCTTGCTCTTTCTTCTTTCCATAAATACCGTGCTTCATCAAAATCAATGTCCGTGATAATCGTCATATGCTTTTGCTGTTGATGCGCGCCCGTTTAATATTTCTTTAGTGATTTCAACGCATTTATTAAAATATGCTTGTGATGGGTATATCATTGTGCTAAACGCCTTGTAATGAGTTCTATGAAATCTTTTTACTGGATTCCAGTTGCAACCATTATAATACCCGTGTGAATCCATAACAGTCAAGCATCTTGCCTTGTCAATAGCTACATAACCGTTTTTTATAATTTGCTGTAATTTTATGTGTTTATCTACTGGTTGTGTGACACCATCTATATTAGTCCAATAATTTCTAACTCTGTTTTGTGCGGTCAATAAAGCTGAATTTATTTTAATTGGTTTTACACCCAAAAAACTACTTATAATTTCCTCGTCTTCTTTTTTCATGACAACATTTTCCATTAAAAAATACTTAGGGTTAACTTCTTTTAAAACTCTACAACATTCATAGAACAAACCCGACCTTTTCATATCTTGCAACCCTATTCGCATTTCGTTTGGTATAGCTATTGAAAAGCTTTGACAAGGGCTTCCAAAAATAACCAAGTCAAATTTTTCTTTATATGCTCCCTTTTCTGTTAATAGTACACCATCCTTATATGTAACCTTATTAACATCCCCTATCTCTATAGTTTCAGGATAATTTTCGATAGTGACCTTTATTGCCGTAATTTTAATCTCGGCTGCGTAATATTTATTAACTTCAAAGCCTGCTTTCTCTAAAGCTATATGACCACATGACATCCCATCGCATAAACTTAATACATTTAAACTTTTCATTTTATTCTCCTTTTACAATATTTCACGTGAAACAATTTTAACTGTGTAACAATAAATGCTATTACTAACTTACGGAATTGGAACAAAGAACTCTATTATAAGAGCAATCCAACAAAATATTCCGTATATCATAGCTGTTAATAATAGAATTAAAATTAGTGATTCTATTATAGCTTTTATTTTTCTTTTAATTTTTCTTCTACCCATGAGTATAGCTCCTTTATTAATGTTGCACTGATTGGTACATCAAAGCGCTGGTTGTTTGTTATGTATGCGATATAATATTTTCCATTATCATATACTTTATCTTTGAGTTTATACAAGAATGCATAGTGTATGTTTGTCTTGTACGTTGTGTTACACACGCTCAGTGCTGTTCCACGTTCTTCTATCATAATGTCTTTGATGTGCTCGTACTGCTCAATAGTTTGACGTGTTACTATTTCAGGGTGATCATAAAGCGTTTCACAAAAATGTTCTTGGAAACGCTTACGAACTTGTGAGTGTGTTATCCATTCTGACATGATTCATTACTCCTTTCTTAATTCACAAATATTGCAGGCTGTATTTTCACTACCATCTAATTCTTTGTATCTTTTAAGTGCTTTATGCATCACACAAAACGCTTTATCGTACATTCGGTGGTCTGTATGTTATTGTATTTATAAAGCACAATAGTATGTAATAATTTTATGTAAACTATTGACATTTAAATGGTACAGTGCTATAATATAATTGCAGTAAA
>CYGL01000401.1_pt1 | contig 18088 bp, 24 predicted proteins | sample 485531 | NCBI WGS metagenome assembly CYGL01 (sample SAMEA3497897, study PRJEB9818) | human gut metagenome | reverse complement strand
GCTAGAACGGCTTCAGTGATAGTGTTGATATATTTTTTAAAGTTTGCAAGAGGGTATCCGCCGCCCTTAATTGGCGTGATAAAAATTACTGGGATGGCGGGATGATTAGTGTTCATATATTCGCACACCTTCTTAACGGCATTGTACACCGCAGCAATGTTAGAGTTAGATGCACAGTCGTTGACGCCAGCAGCAATTATTGCAATATCGTTGTTATTAAAGTTTGTAAGCTGCTTTAAGATTCCATCACCAGCATAAGCAGACCCAGATACAGCATAATTATTATGCGTAGCAATATTTAATTTTTGGCATAATTTAGTTGGGTAGTCATTACCGCTCGGTACGCCTGAACCAGCTGTGATACTGTCACCATAGAATACCGGGTTTGTGAATGCTGATAGCTTGTTTTTGATAAGGTCATGGTAAACTTCGGTTTTTTCAGCTTGGCTAGTACTGTATGTAGTCCATTCAGACCATACGCCAGTGAATATTCTAGTGTACACGCTGTCAGGAGTGATTACAATTTGGCAGCCACCGCTATTATCGGCTGGCAAGTATCCATTTACGCATATAACAATTCTAAAAGTATAGTTTGAAGCAGGGCAGTTGTCAAGTGCAATTCCGTTATAATACCACGCTTTTACGTTATTCGGCAATGTGTTACAGTCATTAAATGGTGCTGGCGCTTCTGAAGTGAAATATTTATATTGCGTTCCATCCGAAACAACGCTCCAATCTGCCCACTTTTCTGCTTTAGTAAAGCACCTTAAAAATGCAATACCCTTATCATATACAGCTATTTGGCAGTTTCCGCTGTCTCCTTTTGTATAGCCATTAAAGCTAACAATTCTAGCGACTTCATTTTCAGGATGCAGTTGTTTTGGCATGTTTTTTGGAAGTGTGTTGGCGTACCATGTAGTTGTATTACTAGGCAATGTATTGCAGTCATCGTATGGTGCCGCACTTTCTCCTGTAAAATATTTATATTTAATTTGGGCATTGAGTTTAGTCCAGCTCGTGTAGGTGTCAGTTTCTTTAGCTCTGTACCAAAGTTCGTTGCCACCGAATGCTAATTGACTACTTCCGCTTTTGTCACCTAGCAGATACCCATTGAAAGTAATAATGCTTCTGAATAAATAGTTAGCAATAGGGCAATTTTTTAAAGTAATAGAACTATTGTACCAAAGAGTAGCATTATTAGGCAAAGTGTCGCAATCATTATAAGGCGCAGGCGCTTCTGAGGTAAAGTATTTTGAGATTGACCCATTATACATAAAGCGCCACTCAGTCCAAGAAGTGCCAGTGAAGCATCTAGTACATACAACGCCATTTTCATAAAATGCCAGTTGCTGAGATGTGTAAAGCGTTGGGGCGTTAAAGCCACAAACAGTCAATATTCTTACTAGTCCTTGCCAGTTATAGCCCGGGGAATTTTTAGGTCTTTCTTCATAAGTATAAGAGACTTGAGAATTTACAGGCAGTGTGTTACAGTCATCGTAAGGTGCTGATGGTTTTTTATTGGCGGTAAAGTAGTCAATAGGTCCGACTCTTTTACCTGTTTCTTTTGCATCTGCCGCTGCGCCCCCAATACTGAGTGACTTATCCACAATAACGGCGCTACCAGTCGGAGTAACATTAGCTACCAGCCACGCCGTCACCGCACTAGTAGTTTGCTGGTTAATCTGTGCATCAAACGTCTGATGCAGCAGAGTACCAAAGCTGCCATCAGCCACCATGCTGTCAATCTTTTTGTTAATTTCTTCCTGCACATCCAGATTGGTGAACCAGCTGTTAATCCAGTCCTGCAACTGCTTGCACGCAGTAATAGTATCGGTACTCAGCTTAGTGATATTACCATACGCTTCCAGACAGGCATTATACTTGCCCACCAGAAAAGCCATAATTTCATAGTCACTAGCGCCCTGAATGTAAGTCGTCAAATCGAACTTGCCATACACAGGCTGGAAAGTGCCCATACTGGGAAAGTCAGGAACATCAGGAAAAAAATTGGCTTCACCCGGTTTATTAGCCATAGTAATTCATTCCTTTCTTAGTTGTCAATGTTAAATTCCAACACCCACGCTGACCACAGCCAGCACCCTCACCTGTACTCTTTATAGCTGTATTACACGAACAGCCGTGAAGCAATTAAAACCTCACATTTTTGCACGGTCAATATCAACCGCACTTACATAAAGAAGCAATCACTTCTTATGCCTGTTTCGCCACGGCAGAATCGCCGCAACTGCTTCGCCAAGATACTTGCTGACCAGCTTGAGGAAGTCAATGGTAACATCAACAAGCTGTTTAAGCCGTTTCATGCTATCTTTATCCATCCTTATCACCTCACTTCAGCTTAACCCAGCCCTCAACGTTGTATTCCTGATTAGCCGCAGTAGCAGCACCCAGCTGAATGCTAATCACATTCAAGCCATCCACGCTGCTCGTAGTCTTTTTGACACTAGCAGCGGCAGTAGCCGCATGGTCAGAACTAGTGTTGAACCAGCCCACTTCTGCATGTGCACCGCAGTCAGGCAGATTGATGTACAGCACATCGGCATTTGCTTCCACAATAGCACTGGCGCTGAAAACTGCATTGATATGCAGCGCATCGTTCACCATGTAGCTAGCATCGTCAACAACCTTAATGCTAGCATTTGCCGAACTAATGAACTTACTCATAGTCAAACCTTCTTTCTTTTAAAAAACACTCATGAAGCAGTCACCCAGAGCCTGAATCACTTCCATATCAATGTTCCTCAGCGAACCCTGATACTCTTTGAACAGCTCAGCGTAGCTCTTCCCATTCAATCCGGTTACAGTCCTGTGCCTATTGCCAGTGCCAGTGTAAGTGTCGGTGTCCTTGCTATTGTAAGTGGTCGTGTCAGTGCTGGTGCTACTGCCAGTGCTTTTGTTCTTGTTGGCTGCACTTGCGTAAGTGTTATTAGCGATATCTGTTTCAATGTTAAGCATTTGACCGGGAGTGTCAGACGCTACATTGAGAACATACCCATTATTGCTGCTGATATTTCCAACTGTATCAACGCCAGACTTTGCAAGTTCTCTCTTGTTGCCGTCTGCGTGCTCGATATCTTCCTGAAGTTTACCGCCTGTATAGAATTTCCAGTTCTCAGCCAGAGCATTATACAGCAGATTTTTAACAGGCATAATCTCGTTCATGGTAGTGTTCAAGAAATGCTTGAATCTGTCAGGCGGAATACAGCAAATTTCATTGAACCGATAGTGCGCAATGATTTTCTTGTTGAGTGCATCACGAAACCTCGCTTTCTCGTCCTCGGTGGTTAGATAGCTAGGGAGCGGATAATCAGTCAAACCGATATCATAACCGCTTTTGATAAGCGTGTCAAGTTCAATCGTATAAACAGCCATTTGTTACACCTCGCCATCATCAGTTTCAGTATTGTCCTGATAGTTTTTAGTGTAAGTAGCGTTGTAGCTGTTCTTGCTGTACTTGTTACCCTCAGTAATGTAAGCATCAGTTGCAAGTTCGACATCAACATTCAGCCCAAACAGCCGGTTAATCTTTTTGCACGCTTCTTTACGCTGAGATAAGCCAATGTTGGCTAGAGCATTAGATTGTTTGTCAAACTGACTAACCTCGTTTACAACTCTGCGCTCTGCCTTGTAATCAGCCATACCGATACCAAGGAATCCAAGATACTCATTGTACTTAGTAATCTTGATATCTTGCAACTGTCCAGCAACAAACGGAGCATCAGTTCTTAGAACCTTAAAACTGTTAGGGTCATAGTTGTCCTTGTTGCCGTAGATAACAGGCGTATTGCCGTTGTACTTCTGATATAGAGCCATTGCAGATTGTTTCTGCTTCTGGTCAGTAAGAATCAGGATGGGTGTTTTCTGTGCTTTGATATTTACGTCAATACTCTGGTCAATGTCATATAGCATTTTAGCATACCTGATAGTAGTTAGGAAAGTTGGGTACATATCAGGCGTGTTACGAATGAGAACACAGTTATCATACGGAATGCTGTCAAACACCTTCACCGGAGTAACGGGTCTGATAGAGTTTGGTTCTTGATAGAAATTGATTCCTTCCAGTGCGCAGTTAAGTGCCATATAGCCGAGACTAGGAGCGTCAAAGAATACTGCTCTGCCATAAGTAAACAAGCAATATTCAAGATACCGTTCGTTCACGCTGTCAGGAAGGTTGTGCCACTTGAACATAGTGCTGGCAAGGTTTTTAAGACGTGAGTAATAGTCACAGTAAGCGGCTTGGTCAGCTTGCTTTTCAGCAAGTTCATTGTCATATTTATACATTGTATCACCTCACTGATTGAAGAATCCAATAAGTTTTTGCAATAGGAAGTTAAGCAGAGATTTAACAGCAAGACCAACAAGATATGCAATAATAGCGCCTAGCGGACCACCTACTGTAAAGCCAGCTGCTTCAATTGCAGAAATGATAGCGTTCGTGATTATTTCAGAAAGAAATGGTGCAAGGTAATAAGTAACAACAGCAGAAGTAATGCTAATAACCGCTTGGGATAGGATATTCTTAGCAGCCTGTGCAATTGAGATATCGCCTTTAAGAACACCACCAATAGACTGAACAGTGACGTTCAAAATACCGATAGCCAAGTCGGTAGCAATTTGTGCTGTGTCGGCATCATCAATAATTGTTGGAATATAAGACGTGATAGCTGTTGCACACCCATGTGCCATTACATTACACATGAAGTCAATAGAATCACGTTTTGTATTCTCTAAGAAAATCTGACAAGCTTGTTGTACATCACCAGTAGAAATAGCTGTTCTAACAGCAGACCAGCCGTTTTGTACGATAATGTCAACATAGCTATCTAGGTAAGAACCTAATGCTGTTGCTGTGTCGCTTGTGGGGTCTAGGTTAGTAGAAGAGAACACCCAGCTTTTTAAGTTTGCTTTCGTGTCAGCAACAAATTTTTTGCCAGCAGTTGTAAGAATTTCGCCTACTTTGTTTTCAATGTACCAGATAGCATTGTTAACAACTGATTGACAGAAGTTATCAAAGATGTAGTAGAAGTTGCCACCTTGCAACAGCTGATTTACGGCATTTATGCCCTGTTCTTTTATGCCGTCTAGTTGTTTCTTGATAAAATCATGAATTAGTTGTTCAAGTTTAGAGCCGGCTTTAACGCCTTGTGCTTTACAAATCTTATCTGCAATACTGTTTACTGTTTCATCGTATTTTGATTGTGATACAGTGCCATCGCCTTTAACAGCACCAATGATAGTGTTCATGTCATCGTCTGAAATGTAAGGTGATTTTGCATAGTCAACAGACGATTTTTGATTTTCTTTCCAAGGAATGCCCGGAAAGTCTGGAATGTCATTAGGGTTAACTGAGAATGCTGCACTTCCTGTGAAGTTACCATAATCTGTTCTTGTAGCAGAGGTATGATAAATCTGGAAATGCAGATGAAAGCCGGAACTTTTACCAGTATTGCCTACACTTCCAAGCTGGTCACCCTGACTGATTTTGTCACCAACCTTTTGCGGTGGAAGTAAAGCTAAGTGAGCATATCTAGTATAGTAGCAATCGCCGTTTGCATCAATAGTTTCGTCATGTCTGATTAAGATTGAGTTGCCCCAGCCACCGCCGTGTGAGCCGTCTTTGTCATCTCTGATACTAACAGCTGTGCCAGCTTTTGCAGCATATACAGGAGAACCGGCAATTCGTCCCGGAACGCCAGTAGTAAGGTCAAGTGCTGTGTGGCTAGTTTTATATCCTTGTGAAACATACCAGCTGCCAACGCCAAGCGGAAATAGCCAAGTGTTAGTAGCATAATAGCCTTTAGGAACATCATTATCAGAACCAGATGAACTAGCTGAACCACTGGTCTGTGCAGTTAATTTAATAACTGAGTAACCGTGGTCATCGGCAATAAAGTTATTTGATGTAAGCCAAGGGTTTAGTCTTAGTATTTCACTAGGTTGAACACCTGTCATTTTAGAGATAGTTTGAATGTCATCGTGCCATGAGCCAGTATATTGAGGTTTGATAGTTGCGTAAGCACCTGTTCCTCTACTTACATTATTTTTTAGTGATTCAAGATTAGCCTGTGGAGTATCAGATGTTGGCATTTATCTCACCTCACAAAATAGAAATAGGATTGCTCTGGTCAAAGTTTCCGAAAGTAGCAGTATAATCCCAAAAGAAAATACCCTTGTCAAAAGCTTGTTTGATAATCTGCATATCGCCATCTGGGAAATTGCCGGAAGCGTTCAAGCCTTTTGTTCTAATGTACGTCCAATGCTTTCTTGCGTGCAGGTTAATGCTTCTGTATTCAGACTGCTTATATCCATACACTGTAAGGAATTTATCACACCTTTTGATTAAATCAGCAGGCGGTACTTTAAAACCATAAGACAGTGCTGTTTTTCCAGAACTTATAAACATATTTGATGACGCTACTCCACCAGTGGCGGGAGCATTGTAATTCTCAGAAATGGCAGTCAAATCTTGTGTAATTTCATCAATACCACTAAATTGAATGGCAGCGTTTGTGGCGTTTGAAATTAAATTACTGGCGCTGCTAGTTACATTTTGAATCGTTGCACCGACTCTGCCTGTTGCTAAAGTTACTGGATTTACAGCATCGACAATACTGCCAGCCATTCCAGCAATAGCGCCAATAGAGCCAACAACTGCTTGTGCAGTGTTTCCTGTTCTGACATTTTGCTGCCTTTGCATATAGATAGAGTTTGAAGCGCTATGCAAATTATAGTCGTTCTTGTACTGATTGTAAGCCCAAGTGCTTTCCGGCACTACTGCTGTCATACTGATATTTGCAATATCTGAACTTCCGTAGTTTGTCACTATAACGCCGATTGTTCCACTAGTTTCGTCAACAGCAATCTGAAAATTAACGTTTCCACCGCTAATATATTCAGGATTGAAGTTAATCTCTTGTCCATACATTGTAATATAGCACTGCACAAATGCACCGGACAGCAGTTTTTTATTTTTCGGAATATAACCTAAAATAGAAGTAGGCCTTTTAGAAAAAGCTACTTTTGGTGAATGATTTCCTAATGGGTATTGCTGAATTTTTGCAATAGCAGTAGCAGTGCCGTTTTTTACATACTGATTAACAAGACTTGTAAGCGTTTGAATGTTAGTAGCCATTCTAACGGCAACACCTGTTCCGCTTACAATTCCACTAGCATTTGTTGCTGGAATTGGGTTACCATTGTAGTCAGTAGTAGCAAAGACAGAAATCCAGTTCGGCTGTAAATCTTGAGAACCAGTTTGTTGATATCCACCTTGTCCAAGGCCGCTGAAATCCTCAGTTACAATATTATCACCTACAACATCAGTACTAGAGTGACACCTATCAACATAACTCTGATAGTAAGTAATATCAAAGAACCAAGTCTGAATAACGTCAGTGCTTACATACAGTCTGGTGCTGCCATTACTTGCCCATTCCATACGATTGATGAAAGCATAGAACCAGCGAGTAGTAAAGTTAGAGTTTTTATACATGATATAATTGCAGTTGTAGAGTTTGTCAATTTCCTCTGCAACCACAATAGTGTTGTCTTTCTTAATGTAATTGAAGTCGTAAAACGTTTTGACAATTTTACTGGTAAAGTAAGCAGTCTGTGCTGCCACATTCGGAAACCATAAAGTATTGCTGTAATCACTTTCAAGTGGAGTGCTAAGCAATCTCAAATTCGTAGTAGGTGTGAACATTCTTTTACTCCTTTACTTACCCCAGTTCCCGCCCTCACTGTGAAGATGCCCTATCACAGCTACCAAGTATTAGGAGATGAAAGCACTAAGATAATGACTTACTTAACCCTCAATGAACGCGTGAGCATTGGCAAACGGGCTGTATGCCATGGTCTCCCAGTGATGCAGGAAGTAAGTGCGGCTGAGGGTTGCCGCATTGTACGGAGTTTCTGCCATCTTATAGGTGTTGTCGTGGGTGCGAATTGCAGTATTGTCCATGATAATTGCCAGCGTCTTAGCGGCATTGCCAGTATCACCGAACGAGTCAACAATCACCTGACGACCAAGGAACTCAGCCTTGCCCATGTTGAATGCCTTTGCCAGAACTTCAACATCAGTGTATGCTGCAACGTCTGCGCGGAGCATAATGCTGATACGCTCAGGAGAAGTCCAAGTTGTCAGCGGAGTAGCACCAGCCACGCCAGCTGCATCAGCCATCTTCTTATAAGCGTTGTACGCAGAACTGGGGAACTGGAACTGCAAGAACTTTGCACGAGCATCAGTGATAATGCTCTTTGCAAATTCCTCATGAGTGACGTCAGCGGTCTTAACAGTGGTAGAGCCAATATTGCCATCGTTGATAGCCTGACCGACCAAACCCTTCATCAGCTTGAACTCGTCAATGTTGTCACCACTGGTAAGGGTGTTCAGAATCATGCTGACAAAGTTGTTGAAGGTTTCAGCGTTCAGGAAAGCACCAGTCAGCTGTTCGTCATAAACAGTGACCTTGTACTTGTCCTGTCGGTTACGGCGGTAGTAGACAGTCTTAACATCGGGGTTTGCCGGTGCAAGCACATCGCTCATTGCGGTAGAATCATACGGGGTAGCCACAGCAGGGTTTGCGATAGAATCCTGCACATCAGTGCCGTAGGGGACGTCAACGCCCTTAAACACCTTCAGCGGATTCTCGTAGACCATGTTGTGTGCTTCCTGAAACAGAATGCGGTTTACCAGACCAGAGATAAACTCATTCATGTAAGGGGTGTAACTCATGATTGCACCGCCAGTAGTCTGCAAGGTTGCAGCGGTAGCCAGAGGAATGTTTTCTTTCAGGGTGGTGCTGGTGTTAATTACAGCGTTAACAACATCAACAGCAGTTGCCATATTATATCATCCTTTCAAATTAAGTCTCCCACCATTGAACAGTGCATTGGATCGGGGTCGGGGTCGTTACTCAGGTCTAATAGGGTCAGAGCCACTAGTTGACTGAGGGACAGTCACCTGTAAGAACAACTTCATGTTATCTTCTTTCAGTTTGTTGTTTTTATTGGTAAGGTCGTTTGCCACGTTCTGTGCAGAAACCTTTGCAGCAATTTCTTCACTGAAACCTGTGGTCAGTTCTGCCAAAATGTTGGTCGCTTCGCCTTGGTCTGCACCTTCGGGGAACAGTGCAAGCAACGCCTGTGTCTTTGCATTAAAATCAGCCAGTTCCATTGTTATTTCTCCTTAGTTCTGTAATCCCAACGTGCTTTGTTGGGTCGTACATCAATATGTACGAAAGTGTTGTAAATGCCCACGCCATAAGTGTCAGGATAAGACATATTGAAGTATCTGTAAACATCAATAGGCTTAACGTCAGTGACTACAATATCTGCGGCATTACCGTGAGTGTGTTGTGATTTGGGTGAAGCGTCTTTAAGCGTTGAGTTATATGCAACAGTTCTATAACCGGAATTGATTTTGATAGCTTTGCCAAAGTACCGCCTAGCCAGTTCAAGAACTCCGACAAGTTCACTATTAAGGACTACAACTCTACTGTTGTCATTGCATTTGAACTCACGCAGTTTGAAGTGCTCAGACACTTTAGCGTCTAGGTTATCAGGTGTAGTTACATCCTCAACCCAGTAAGTGCCAAGATTCATTTCAATTCACCGTCTTTCTTCCCATTTAATGCTGACAAGAACGGCGCAACAAGTGCAACAAGGTCTTGGTTAATGTCGCCCAAATTTTCAAGCACAGAAATTGCTTCCGTCAGAATCACCAGCAGACAGACAGTTCCACCAGCGGGAAAGCTAAAGCCAAGGTCTACATACTGCATTGCATATTCAGACAAATATCCAAACGCAATAAACAAGATGAAAGACGCTTTCTTATAAATACCTTCCCTTGCCTTAGTGCTGTTCAGGTCTTTATTCTTTACAGCTTTAAGAACTCCGGTCGCTACGTCAATCAGCATAAAAGCCAACGAAATATAAATCTCCGTTGGAACGGAGCGAAAAGTTTCCATTCGGTTCACCCCCTCTCCGCATTTCTTTAATTAATTATACCACATTTTTCTTGAAATTTCAACGTATTTATGTTATAATGAATATGGAAAATGTTCCATGTGGAACAAATGGGAGCGTGAAAATAATGCCTGAATTTTATGACGGCTCTAAACTGTTGTCAATGATGGACATTAACGGCAACAAGCCTGAAATCTATATGTGTACCACTAACAGAAGCGGTGGTAAGACAACTTGGTTTAACCGCTACTGCGTTAAGCGTTTCATTAACTACGGTGAAAAGTTCATGCTTATCCAGCGTTTTAACTATGAACTAGAGGATTGCGCTGATAAGTTTTTTAAGGATATTGAGCGCCTGTTCTTTCAGGGTCATGTAATGACTGAACGTAGAAGAGCAAAGGGCATTTTCTATGAGCTGATTCTTGACGGAAATGTATGCGGTTATGCTGTTGCACTTAACAATGCAGACCAGCTGAAGAAATACTCTCATTTCTTTAGTGACACTGTAAGAATGGTAATGGATGAGTTTCAGAGTGAGACTAATCATTACTGTGCAGATGAAGTAAAAAAGTTCCGTTCTATTCACACCTCTGTTGCGCGTGGTAATGGCTCGCAGAGTAGATATCTTCCTGTGTATATGCTATCTAACCCTGTCACTCTGCTTAATCCGTACTACGTTGCCATGGGAGTTAGTACTCGTCTTACTGACAACGTGAACTTTCTGCGCGGCACGGGATGGGTACTTGAACAGGGTTATGTCGATAGTGCATCTAAGGCGCAGCAAGATTCCGCCTTTAACAGCGCATTCAGTGGCGATAACTACGATGTGTATTTGACACAGGCTGTGTATCTGAATGACAGTTCTGCATTTATTGAAACGCCTACCGGCACTTCTAGGTATCTGGGCACTATTAGGTATATGGGCAAGGAATATGCTCTGCGAGAATTTCCCAATCAGGGTGTTATTTACTGTGATGATAGGCCGGATTCTACTTGTCGCGTGAAAATGGCACTGACTACTGACGACCACAGGGTTAACTATGTTATGCTGAATCAGTTCCGTCTGTTCGTGGAGAATATGCGGTACTACTTTGACAGGGGTGCTTTCAGATTTAAGAATCTTATCTGTAAAGAAGTTATCCTAAAAATGCTTTCCTATTGACGCTATCCCATCGAGCTTCTATCATTGATACAGACTGGTTAGTCAACGGTGAAGAGCCGTCAGGTTATGTATGCTCGTATATGCAATGCGCTCTGATAGTACTCGGTTAAGGATATAGAAAAACCCCTCTTGGTTAAGTACGTTGTACTCCAAGAGGGGTTTTTATTTTTACTTATAAAGTAATTACATAGGAAACAAGCAGCAACAGCAAACACATCGTAAGTGTAAATCTGTCAATCTCATATACTTTTCTGCTCTTCCAAAGATATAGGTAGTAGCTAATGGTTGCAGACCACACAAAGATGCCAATCATTTATACAGTCTCCCTTCCATTACTGCTACTTGATGCCCATAAGAACGTGCGTTCTGTTTTGCCAGAGTTACAACCCCGTCAATAGAAGCACTTTCTGCACGCAACTTATTCATTCTGACAGTGTTGTCGTGTTCTTCTTTGTGCTTTGCAATAGCAATTGCAGCAGCTTTACGGAAACCACCTTGGATGTATTTGTTTCGTTCAATCTCGCCACGACACACAGTGCAATATTTGCAATTTCCTTTAGGTGCTACAAATCTACTACCGCATACTAAGCATTCTACTGTCATTCTTCTTTCTCCTTGTCTTTGCAGTCTACATTACTAGGGTGTACAATAAGCCAATCGCCCAAGCTATCATAGTGCTTGATGTGATAGGGGCAGTCAATGTTTTCACAGTGAAGCACTTCCGATGTGGAAGCATCACAAATTTTAGGAAGTTTCTCTTTCATTACGCTATTACCTCTACTTTCCGTAAGCCGTCAATCCAGCCAATTTCACCGGTCTCGGCATTTACAGCATTGTATATTCCAGCAGAATTATTAGTGTCAATATAATATACTACTGGAATTTTGTAGTACAGCTTGCTGCCATAACGAAACAAGTCGTGCTCTTTGCAGTCTTTGAACTGCTTGAATTGTGTTTGCATATTTTCAGCCCTTAACAATCATAGCTGCTTCTGCTTCTTCAACTAAAGTCGTATCTGGAATTTCTTTCACCATTCCTGTTACCATGTCAATAGCAAATACATCATCAATGCCAGTGCCATTAACGCGGTGCTCTACATACATCCACACATTGTCCCCGGTATTGCGCAAGTAAAAGCAATCTGTTGGTTTAAGAGTGCCAAGAGGAACGCGCTCAATAGTCTTTTCTTGATGAATAATAGTCATGTTCTCACCTCATAGTAAATTCAGTGTCCACCAGAAGCACACCACCCTTAATTCTTCTAGGTAACAACTTACCCGGAACTGTTAGACCTCTTTTAAAGTCTTTGATTCCTCTAGTTTTGCTAAGAAACTGTATCTCTTCTGGCGTCAACTTTTGATTCTGCTAACGTTTGTGTTTCATCTCTAGGGTTAACACCGTTCTCTATATCCTCTGCAACTTTAGGGTCAAAGCTTTCAGCGAACAAGTTCTTGCACTTAGCTGGCATACCGGCGCATTTGATATTAAAGTACGGCTTTTCGATTTTCTCTAAGTCCTCAGCTACAACGTGCTCAATGTATGTTTTCTGACGTACAAACCATCCTAAATCCCAACTAGATTCTAGCTTCCAGCAGCAGAAATTAGATGGATGTACTTTAATGCCTTTTAGCTTCTCAGGTGACAAGTCACAGTGTATGCTGTCTGTATCGGCATAGATAAATCCCGGCTTATCTTTTCCATAATAGTTTTGTTGAGCAGCGCGAATTGTGAAGTTGCGGGCATAACTAGTGATAGCTGAACCAACTGGAATGTATCCCGGTTTTTTGTCATTTTCGTCTACCTCATAGAATCCTATTGTTTCATCATCTTTCATGTAAGCAAGTTTGAACGAACTATTTTTACTACTTGCCATTTTGCCATATAGGTTGTTTAAGAAAAGCTTTGCAAGAGTGCGCTTTGCGCCTTTGCTTGTCTTTTTGATTGCTGCATACTTATCAATGTACTCGTCAAAGATCCCTATTGTGGAAGCAAATGTACAGTAGTCAAGTAGTTCGTAATCAACTAAATCATAATGTTCCCGGAGTAAGATAAAGTCTGTCTGCGTTAGCGTTAGTTCTACCCTAGTATCATGCAAGTTTCCATCTAGGTCAGTATAGAACTCGTGATACTTACCGTCTTTGCCTAGAACATCAGAAGATTCTAGTGCTTCCGTTCCTTTGTACAGCCATGACCCCTTAATCTGCACGAACGGTAAATACCCTTCTTTCAAGTAGAATCGGGTCTTAATGCGAAAGAAACAGAAGTCGCCGAACTCAAACATCCGCTTGGGCTTGGGCTGGGGCTGAAACCAGAACGGGTCATACTTGGCTTGTGAGTATCCGCTGTCATCCTCTAAGTGCACAAACACCGGTTTTCCTACTGGATAATCTGAGCCAGATTCAGAGTGCATAACTGATGGATATAGCGAATTAACATCTGCTGTAACTCCATTGTGATACTCTTTGCATTCTTTTCCTTTTACTAGATAGCACCATCCACCTTTGTATGACTTGTGTATCCAGTCTCCTACTGTTGGTGAGCCGTATACTTCCGGGTCAAGCGGTATTTCATATAGGTCTGGGAAGAAGTTCTTGTAATCATCTTGCATTGTTTCTTTGTATTCTGCTAAGCAGCAAGAACCGATTGTTAGCTTTCGGTGACCTTCTGAAAACATTATTTCAAGCGCTTCTTTAATGACTAGAACATCATTAGCAATATACTTTAGTTCTTCAGGCGTGATGGGACAGCCAGCATACCGTTTTCCCTTGTACTCCATCTCAAGTTTCTGGTGCTTGGTCTGGAAGGACTTACCAATTGTTTTCAGGGAGAAGGGCAGCAGCTTTAAACTGTCTCTAATTTCAATATAGTGTCCGTCTGTTTTGATAGTTAGTGTGTACCATTGACCCATATCGGAGATTGAGTACTTGAAGGATTTATTCTGCATCTGTCCATTGTTGCGAAACTTTCCGTGTACTATGTCACCTTCTTGACAGTCGTAAGATTGCTTATAGTCAGCGTCATGGAGTAAGTAGTAAAGCCAGAAGTTGCCATCAAATTTCAAGTTGTGGAAGTAGACCACTATATTCTCTTGCAAAGATAGATAGTATTGGAACAGTTCACCAATGGAATGAAATACCATCACATCTTCTGTCCATAGTTCCACACTAGCGGCTGACCACACTTCTGTACTTGTTTGAGATGACGTGTCCTCGTCTACTGTTGTTTCAAAATCTGCACTAAAGGTGCGCCACTTGTCCGATGTCATTCTTCAAAATCCTCAAAATCATCTGCAATGTCAGCAACATCACCCATTGCCATTGCCCTATTTTTTATTGAAGAGGGAAGCAAAACATTCAGAATTGACTGAACTGCCCTAGAAGAGCTTTCGTTGTAACCAATTGCTGCAACTATTACGTCCTCTATAATCTCTTCACCAGCATCACGCAGACGCTCAACCACTGTCCGCTCACCCTCTAGGTTAATCAGTCGTACAAGCGCACTGTTAATTTCCTGAATCTTATCACGATTTTTAAACATCCAATATAACTTAGAGGATTGCACACCTCTATCTGTCTTAGAATGCCCTGACTGGTAAGTGTCAATAGTGTCATGCGATAGTTTCCAAAAACTATCATCTGCGATTGTAGTATCTTGGTCAATTGCCCTGCCAAGATAATTTACAAATCGCTGGTATACAGAATCATCTGGAAACGCTTCCTGTGCAGTTTCTGCAAAGTTGGTTAATGTGCGCTCTGCTTCTGACGGTATTTCCTCAACTGGTGCAGCCTTGTATATTGCAGACTGCTCATATCTTGAATAACGCTCTAACGCTTCACCGCCTGAAATTAACTCACCTGTTGCTGGTTCAAAAACAGCCACATATTCTGACAGTTTATCATGGTCTCTAACCATCCTGTTGATAGCTTGAATATCACGCCTACGATAACTCTTAATGCCCATTAAACGCACAAGCTGGGGCGCTACTCTTGTTTCATAACCTCTGCCCTTCGCTTCCTGAATTTGCTTGTTAACTGCGTGCATTAACTCACGTTTTGCACTAGCCAGTTCTCGCGCGTGCCTTGCTGCTTCTAACTGCCTATTGTTCATATCTTGTTCACCTTCTTTCTAAAGAATTACCGCCCCACCACCGAAAAGGCAGTGGAGCGGTAATTATATTAGTCAATATATCAAACAAATGTTTTGCTAGGGCTCGTCTCTTATTCTATTCACTAGTATACCCTCTAAACACGGAAAGGCGGTTATCAATCATTCACGATTATGCCTTAATCACAATCATAGTACATCACCACCCTTCGTAACTAGAGAATTACTCAATTACCTTACAGGTGATGAACTCACGGCCAGCCTTAGAATGACCGTTCATGACCTGAATGGTGTGGAACTCTGCGCCGAACTCTGCAAACATGGTAACGGCAGAAGTGAAGTCCCGGATGAACGTGCCGCTGTTGGAAGTGTACGCCTTGCCGCCATTGGTGGTCATGGAAACGAGAGTGACTTCCTCGCCCTTGGAGTTAGGCTCGGAGTAAACAAGCCACTTGTCCAGTTCCAGAACCTGACCGGAAACCTCAGACAGCTTGGAACGCTCGGGGGACTTGGTGAGCGCGTACATATCCATGGGGTTAGTGATGTTTGCGGACTTTGCGATGATGTTCATAATAGTATCTCCTATTCTCTTATGCGTTACTGTGCGTCAGCGTCAAACTTCTTGGCACGCTTGCCAAAGCTTGCTGCTTCCTCGGCAGTGACTTCCTTTTCGTCCACGACCTCGGCGGCATCAAACCACTGCTGAGCGGTCATTGCAAGGGTCTTGATGGTGCAAGACAGGCCGGTAACAGCAATGGGCTTGACATCGGTCTTTTCCCAAACCTTATTGACCACCTTCATGGTCTCAGTGGGGTCAGAGAAAGCACCATCCAGAACGATAGAATCGTCCGAAACTTCAAAGGTGGTGCTGTTGACAACCTTCAAAGAAACGGCGGTGACGGCAGACTTGCGGGTGATGTAATACTTGCGCATAATGTTTTTTCCTTTCTGTTTTAGAAAATGTTTGTGTTGTGGGATGAATCCCCACACTTATTGTACCATAATTTTGGCTAAAATGGCATGAATGAATGTTGCAATTGGGATAGAGAAATGTTGTAGAATTGGTACAACCTCTGGTTAGGATAAAAATGACGGTAAATCGCCATTAAAACAATAGGTTGTATCTCCCGACTTTTGGAAAAGGCGGGCTGCGGAAGCTGGTTTTAACAGTTTCAACACCTCAATCTAAAATATTGGGAAACATCGTTTCCAGCTTGTCAATGGTGTAATAGTTCTGAGGGTAATTGGTGTGAGAACGAACCAGCCAAATTGGAAGCCCCTCTTCAAACATATACTCTAATGCTTCAATGCCGTTTCTGAACCGATTATCAATATCAGGATAGAAAGCAATGGAAGGGTCATCGAACTGCCGCAAATCCATACAGAAGTAGTATGTGCCGGGCTTGTAACGAATATCGTTTTCATTCTCATAATCCTCAACTGCGGACAGGAGACGCTTTAAAGTTGAAGTAGGCAGCATATTACTTGCCGTCCTTTCCGTCCATGTAGCCGGACAGATATACAAGAAGCTCGTCCAAATCCTTAGAGGGTTTTGTTGGCACATCTGCCGCAACGGTAGAGCGTGCAAGGGATAATGCGTTGTACAGCTGAACAAGTTCAGCGGGGCGGTAGTTCTTGAGGTAAAGACGAATCATAAAGTCCACCAGCCTTTCATGAACCCATAAATGAATGCGGCTGCACCAATTGTGCACCAGATAAGGAACGGTGAAATGCACTGCAAGTGATACAAGGTCATATTATACAGTCCTTCTTTCTCGTGGTAGTTCCCACGTTAGTGCTCATAGCGCACTATGGGCACTTGCCTAGGAATTACAACATTTCATAGTATCCCTCTTTTCCGTGATTTGGCTTGTCATCATCAGTGTGCAAGTTGCCGTCTTGCACAGACGCGGCTGTCACCGCGTTTCGACTTAGTAATAAAAGTGCTTGCCGCACTGCTGGTATTTGTTGTGCAAGTCACTAATGCACATTGCCATGCCCTCAAATCTCATAGTGCAGCCATCACCCAATTTTTTCAGTGCGTGATACTCATTTGTGCCCAACAACTCAACAGTGAACCTATTAACATGACGTGCAGTTGTGCGGCTGCAATTGACGGGATACACCACTTTTACATCAGCATCATTCTGATGGTAGGTAACAGACAAAATAGTTGTAGTGTACGACACAAGCCGCACCTCTTTAAGATAGCATCCATCGCTATAAAATTCAACATGACACTGTGCAGACGGCATGGAACGCAAACGATAAGATTCAATTTTCATTTTGTAACTCCTTTGCATTTGGTGCTTGTGTTTTTTGGCTTGTCATCATCAGTGTATAAGTTGCCATCTTATACAGACGCGGCTGTCGCCGCGTTTCGACTTAATAACAAACAACATTCTTAAACTTGACATCAAATTCATCTGTGCCATCGCCGTGTAGTTCGCTCACATTGCCACAGCAAACCATTCTGTTGTTGCCATCCCGCAAATACCAGCGGGAACGCTCGAACTCGATGCGGTCACCCCACACAGAGCACACATAATTCCAACGATGAATGCTCCATTCATCAGTGCTAGCAAGATACATCTCGATTTTAACAGTCTTTTTCATTTTTGTTCTCCTTTGCGTCTTGTGTTTGTGTTTCTTTCCACCTATATTGTATCACATTTCAGTGGACTTGTCTAAGAGGTTTTTGTTGCACCCTGTTTCGGACTTCTCTATGACCATTCCATCCGTGCTACCTTGTTCCCTCTTTCATTGACATTATTATACCACGAATGTGGTATAATGTAAAGGGCTTTTTGTTGTCACACGCAACAAACTGCAGCAATA
>CYGL01000400.1_pt1 | contig 18116 bp, 27 predicted proteins | sample 485531 | NCBI WGS metagenome assembly CYGL01 (sample SAMEA3497897, study PRJEB9818) | human gut metagenome | reverse complement strand
TGGACGCGGATGAGTTCATTAAAGCTCTGACCGATGCAATCAAGGCAGAACATGATAAGGGTGGTCGTTCTTACGAAGCTGATCTGAAGAAGCAGGCAGCAGAGAAGAAGGATGTCGAATCTGTACAGGCTGAACGTGCAAAGCAGTATGTTGGCGCAGCTCAAGCGGAAGAGGATGAGCCTCATCGTGCAGAGTGGGTCAGCGCTATTCAGGATCGTTACGGCAATGCCTCTGACGATGTCAAGGCTCAGGTCAAAGCAATTCGGGATAAAGTCAATCTGAAATTTAGTGATCCGGCGTTTCCTATTAACGAACTGAAGAACGCTTATTTTTGGTCAAGTGATACAACCTATAGTATTTTGATGACCAACTAATTTGCGTAGTGGTGGGATGGTGGGCAGTTTGAGGTAGGAAATATGGCAAAATCAAAGATGGTCAAATGTATGGCCACGGGAGTTGAAGGTCCAAAAGAGCAATTCTACAAGGCTCCCAACAATAGATATTTTCAGTCTGAAGCCGTTTATCAGGCTTGGCTTGAAGGTCGTCGGAAGGAAAAGGCTCGGAAGGAGAAACCCAAACCTCAAAAGAAGCCCGGGCGAACGACCGAGTCATATAAGAAACTGTGCGACACGATTGCTGGTTTGATTGGTTATGACCTTGATGGGGGACAGCCGATGCCGACAGTTGTGTTCCGACGGCTGAAAGAACTGGAGTTTTATTCTGATGAAATTATTCAGATGACTCTAGACGAGAAGCGAAGTGCGATTCAGTGGGCAATCACGAACAAGGACTTTCCCAATGATACGGCGAAAGCCAATTATCTGATGGCAATTGTTCGGAATAATATCGCTGCTGTGTACCGCCGCGAAAAAGACAAGACCGAAAAAACAGTCAAGGAAGAGTCTCGCCCGGATATGGATACAATGGTTGATCTATCGAATGTCGGTGCAACGCATAAGGGGAATGACGTAAGCGATTTGCTTGGAGGTGACGACTTGTGGACCTAAACAAGACGATTGAAAGAATCGAAGCAAACCGTGAACAAACCGAAGCGAGTTTTGTTTTTTGTCTCTGGAAAGATCCACAGCGATATGACGATTACAAAGAAGTAAATGTTGGAACCGATAAAACCCTTTCATGTGAAGAGCCGGTTTTTTATTTCTTGGTTGGCCGTGGTATTCGTCAACAGGGGTTTCAAAACATCGACAATATCACTGTTGATACATATCTGGCAGATAAACCTACATTGCGAAAGCACTATCAGGAATTGAATGGTTGGGAAGCTTGCAAGCGAATGATGGATCTGCTCGATGTGGACAACGCTGACGGATATTTCGATCAAATCGCAAAAATGAACTCATTGAAAATTCTAGCTACTCGCTATGAGGATATGTTGAGTCATCCAGAGCGATTTGATAACTCCACTAACGAGGAAGTTTATGAAGCGTTTGAGTTGTTGAATAATAAAGTTTCTTTAACGACTGGACAGGAATCAAAAATCGAATCTCTTGTCGTTGATGAGAATTATCTTCAACAGTGCAACGAAGGGCAAGACCAAGGAATCAGCTATGCATCGGGCGCTCCACTTCTGAATTATCTAACGCTCGGTGCGCCGATCGGCGATATGTATATGCTTGCCGGCCATAGCGGTGCTGGTAAGAGCAGTTTCATTTTTGAGATGATGGTAATTCCGTTTGCCGATAAGGGCGTAAATGTCGCTATTGTTTCAAACGAGATGATGTCTAAGGCATATAAAAATATGCTTCTAGTTCATATTCTTACGAAAGAATTGAACTACTGGAAAATCACTCGTAAAAAACTGAAAATGGGACACTTCTCTGATGAAGATTGGGTCATGCTTCGCAAAGCTGCTCAAATCACAAAAGAGAAATATAGCAGTATCCGCTTCGTAAAAATGTTCGAAAATAACACGAACAAATTGCTGAAACATATCAAGCGGCTGGCACGAACCGGAACGAAAGCCATCGTTTACGATACATTCAAGAGCGATGATGAAGTAGACGATAAAATGTGGCAGGCACTTCTTATGAATAGCCGACGCATTTTTAATATCGTCAATAAAGAACAGATTGCTTTTATCAGTACGTTCCAGTTGGCCTTACACACTACGAATCAACGCTGGCTTGACGCATCCTGTTTGAGTAATTCAAAACAGATTAAAGAAGTAGTTAGCGAGCTTTTGATGGTTCGAAAATTATGGCATGATGAATATACCGGTGAAAAATTTGATTGTGATCCATACTATCGTTCCAAAGATAATCCAAAAGTAAAAATGCCAATCACGCTGGACAAAGACAAAACCTACGTCGTCGGATTTCTTAACAAGACTCGAAACGACGAAGATGGGCAGACGATTCTTTTTCAATTTGACGGTGCGTGGAACACTTGGCGCGAACTTGGATATTGTACGATCACAAACGATCACGGAATGTACGACCGTAGATAAGCTGAAGGGAGGGGTGGTTATGTGGATGTCAATGTGCTGATGTCTAAACTTGAAAACCAGCCGGACAAAATCATCCAAATCCTTGAAGCTCTTGGATTTGAAAACATCAAATTCAATCCTCAGAAAAATAGTTTGCGATTTGCTCGCGAAGAACAGCGTAACCCCACAAGCTGTCTTGTTGACTGCGGGACTCTTCGGTTTTTCGTTTTTCTACGAATCAGAAAGGTAATATTTTCAGTTTGATTATGGACGTCAAACGATGCTCCTTTCCTGATGCATTGAAGTTCGCTGCGGTTAAAGCTGAAATTTCGATAGATGAACTTAACATCAAAACCCACTGGCCATTTGGCGGTTTCTTTTTGAAATTGTCGCCAGATTATTCAGAAGAGTTAGAAGATTTGAAAGTATATCCAGAAGAGACGCTTGAACCGTATGCGAACAGATTCAACCTTCAATTTGTCAAAGATGGTATCAGTTTGGAGACACAAGAAAAATTCGGGATCGGTTACGACATCGAATCCAATCGAATCACTATCCCGGAACGATCAGTCAGTGGAGAACTTGTTGGAATCATGGGACGCGCAAACTACGAGTGTGAACATGAAAAACGCTGGTATCCTTTGATTCCTTGCCCGCGTAGTCGAACGCTATTCGGATACACAGAAAATTATCATCGCATTCAAGAAACAGGAAATATTATCTTGTTCGAATCGGAGAAGGCTGTACAGCAATGCGATTCTTTTGGAAGTAATATCGCTCTTGCAACGTGTGGCTGTCATGTATCAGAGACACAAGCCAAATATATCCGAAAGTTGTTTCCTAAAAAGATCATTCTGGCTTATGACGAAGGACTAGAAGAAGAGCACCTCGTAAATGAGTGTAAAAAGCTTATCACAAATAATCTGATTTTGAAAACAAAGGTAGGCTATATTTGGGACGAGGCGTCAATTGTTCCGGAAGGTTCCAAAATGAATATCGCAGATCTTGGCCGTGAGGCTTATAAAGAAGGATTAGCAAAGTATGTGAAGTGGGTAAAGGAGTGATGTGAATGGGACAGAGATTAATTGCCCCGGAGTTACAAGCGTTATATGACAAAGGGGCGCAGGTGTACAGCTATTCAAAGCTCGGCACCATCCATGATTGCCCGTACAACGCATACCTTACATACATCGAAAAACGCGAACAGTGTGCTAATGTGTACTCATCTCTTGGTACTGTGGTTCACGATACGTTGGAAGGAATCATTGAAGGGAAGAACACAGAGGCGGATATCGGTCCTGCCATCGAAAACGGTCTGGACGAACTCGATATGCTTGGGATTGATTTTCCTAAAACGAGAGATGGCGGCAATGGTATTCGTGACAAATGGATCTCGAATATGCGCTGTATGGCTCGTGATTGGGTCAGTCCAAAAGGCGAGTATGAGGTCGAAAAGCTGCTTATTCTGAAGCTTCGTGATGATCGCTATCTTCAAGGTTATGCGGATTTGATTCGCGTTTTGCCGGATGGACGGCTGCAGGTGTTGGATATCAAGACTTCTAGTCAGTTTAAGGATGAAGACCTGCTTCATTATGGTCGTCAGCTGGTTGCGTACACTCTGGCGCTTGAACAGGCTGGGTTCAAAACGGCCGTTCCTTGTTGGATCATGGTGAAATATTGCAAGATTACATACGAAACCGGATTCGGAAAACGTGCAAAACCAGCCGAGAAGGTGCTCGATCGATGCAAGGTAGGCTACACGCTGCGGTCAACGGTTCGTTCCAAGATGAAAGCCGCCGGGTATGACAGTGAGCAGACCGAAATCATTACCCAGGCGTTTATCGAATCGAACGATGTCAATGATCTGCCGGAAGATATTCGCTGCCAGTTCAAATTGACTACTTATGTTAGACCATATCCTGTCACCGATGAACTGCGCAAAGAATGTATTGATTACATAAACGAAACAGCGGACGAGTTCGAGGAGCGGCAACGCAGTGGCGAATGGCCTGCACGAGAGATCGAAGAGAAGAATGGCAGTCCCAATTTCTTTTGTACCAATCTTTGTGGTCATCGTAAAACTTGTGAACCGCTTCGGGATTGCATCAACAAGCGGTCGTTTTATGCGGTAAAAGACCCAAGCGTGGTCGGTATAGACGATTTGTTTTAAGGAGGATTCATGGAGCAAAACTATGTTGTATACCATTTGCACGACGATAAAGGTTCGCTCCTTGATTCTTGTACAAAATGGGAAGACTATGTTGATCTCGCTGCTTCTTACGGGATGAAAGCGATTGCTTCTACCAACCATGGTTACAACCTTAACTGGACTGAAAAGAAACAGTATGCAGAAAAGAAGGGGTTGAAGTTTATTGTTGGTTGTGAGGTATATCTTACCTCTGAGATGTACCACTATCCGGAAATCCCAGATGAGGTTCGTGAATCTTATCAAGGCTGGGACTCACGGGAAGCGCAAGAGGCTATCGGCAAAATGATGGACGAAAGTCGTTATAAAGTTCGCGACAACTTCCATACGATTCTTCTTTGCAAAAATGCTCGTGGCGTTTTGGAGTTAAATAAGGTAATGGGTACGTCTTATGATGCTGACCACAAGTATTATAAGCCGCGCATTACTTTTGAAGAGTTCTTTGGTCTGTCTGATAATATCATCAAAATCTCTGCCTGTCTGGCAAGTCCGCTTCGTAAATACACGTCAGAATGTGACGGGTTTCGTCAGGAAGTCTATGACAAACTATGCGAGACCTATGATTATTATGAGATTCAGTATCACGATTGTGACGATCAAAAGGAATATAACCGGCACCTCTGGGAACTTTCTAAGAAGTATCACAAGCCACTGATTGCTGCAACTGACACTCACAGTTTGAATGCGTATAAAGCAGAGTGCCGCAAGATCCTTATGATGGGCAAGGGAATTGAGTTCACTGGCGAGGACGAATTTGATTTAACCTTCAAATCTTACAATGAACTGGTCGATGCGTTCACTGTGCAAGATGCGCTTCCTCGTGAAGTCTGGATGGAAGCAATTGAGAATACGAATCGGATGGCCGATAGTGTCAATGATTTTACTCTGAGCACAAAGGCGCGGTATCCCATTTTGACCGGAACCTCTGAATCAGATGCCATGGTTTATATCAAACGTACCCATGATATGCTGAACGACAAAATTCGTCGCGGCATCATTCCTGAATATGAAGTCGCACAGTTTAAGGCAGATGTTGAAGAGGAGCTTACAGTCTTTAAGAAAACCAATATGCTGGGCTTTATGCTTTCTATGAGCGACCTGATGATTTGGGGCAAAAATGAGGGCATTCCGTTCGGACCAAGTCGTGGTTCCGTTGCAGGTTCCCGGTGTGCATTCGTTACCGACATTATCGATGTTGACCCGGCTCGCTGGAATCTGGTGTTCTCGCGCTTCTGTAATGAAAACCGTGTTGAGATTGGTGATATTGATATCGATGTGCCGGATGCTTATCGTCCCATGATTTACAACCACATCTTTGAATCGTTCGGCCGCGAGAAATGTGCATACGTTCTGGCTATGGGTACTCTGGCAGGGAAGGCGACAATCGACGAGATCGGACGAGCCCTTGCTAAAGTCTGGAAGCGAGAAAACCCGGATGTAGATGAATCCAAGAATCCTTATTCCCTTGATCGAATCGCAAAAGTGAAAAAGGAATACGATGTCAGCGCTGAAAAGTGCCGTGCAGACCATCCTGATATCTTCTACTATTTCGATGGATTGCAGGGGACAATTGTATCGCTGTCTCACCATCCGGCCGGCGTTATCATTGCTCCAATCGACCTCTATAAAAGGTATGGTGTCTTCCAAGATAAAGACGGTCTGCCTATTCTGTGTCTTGACATGGAAGCGTCTCATGCAGTCGGTCTGGCAAAGTACGATATCCTTGGTCTTGATACAGTGTCTGTTATTGATAAGACCTGTAAGCTGGCTGACATTCCGTACCCACACACCTGGGAGATGAACTTCGATGACCAAAAGGTTTGGGCTGATATGAAAACGTCTCCGGTTGGTATTTTCCAGTTTGTTGAAGACTTCGCTTTTGATTCGCTCAAAAAATATGATGTTCACAGCATTGCAGATTTGAGCTTGGTCACAGCAGCTATTCGACCCGGCGGTGCTTCTTACAGAGATAAGCTCTTCCGGCACGAAGCAAATCACAACCCATCGCCTGAAATCGACGAACTGTTAAAAGATAGCTTGGGTTGGCTTGTCTTTCAGGAACAGACTATTGCATTCCTCCAACAATTCTGTGATATGAGCGGCGGTGATGCAGATAGTGTTCGTCGTGCAATCGGTCATAAGAACAAGGCAGAGTTGGATGCGGCAATGCCTCGTATCCTGAATGGCTATTGTAATCACTCAACGAAGCCAATAGAAACAGCTGAGACAGAAGCGAAAGAATTCTTGCAGGTTATCGAGAATTCGGCTTCTTATCAGTTTGGTTTGAACCATGCTACCGGGTACTCGATTCTTACATATTATTGCGCGTATTATCGCTATTACTACACCCACGAATTTGTAACGGCACTTCTGAATACTGCGGACACACAAGAAAAAATCATCAATGCGACCAAGCTTGCAAATGAACGTGGCATCCAGATCATGCCGATCAAGTTCCGCCATTCCCGGGATGAATATGTCTACGATAAGACAGATAAGAAAATCTATCAGGGAATGGAGTCTATCAAATATCTGAACAAGCGGCTTAGTCGTGAGTTTTATAAGCTCCGTAACCATAAATTCGATTCTTTCATTGACTTGTTATTGATGAACCAAAAAGAAAAATCGCAGACAGTCGGCAGCTGGATATTCTCATCAAGCTCAATTTCTTTTCTGAGTTTGACGAATCTCCAAACCATCTTCTGCGGCAGGTCGAAATCTTCAATAAGTATTTTGGAGCAAAGCAGCTCAATAAGATTACTCTTGATGCTTACATTCCGCACAGTACAATGCTCACGCTCTGTGAGAAAGAAACTGAAAAGAAATATGTCAATGTAGATTGGCTGGGTGTAGTTCAATACATCTGTGAGCTTGAAAATCCAATCAAGACCTCAATCAAAGACCGAATTAAGTATGAGGGAGATCATTTGGGTTATATCCAGCTTACAATGCCGAAACTCAAGGATTCTTATGTCTATGTTTTGGATATCGACGGCAAGTTCTCCAACAAAACGGTTACGGCTTATGTTCTTAAAACCGGTCAACAGCGCCGGCTCAAAGTAAAAGCCCGCACTCTGGAATCTGCCCCAATCGAAAAGGGCGACATCCTCCGCATCGATGAAGAGCGGGAAGAAGGCCGCTGGTCAAAAGACGAGCAGGGTCAGTGGATTCAGTCTAAGACCGATAAAGAAACGATTCTTCGTAAATATGTACACGTCAGATGAGAGGAGGTGACAAAGTGACATATAACGAGATAACTCAAATTCTCAAATCAATGATTATTGTAGTTGATGATAGGGAAAAGGATACCCCTCTATTAAGGCAAAGACTTTCTAGTTTTCCCTGTGCTTATATTAGACGGCGATTGAATTTTGGGGATTATACAGCAGAAGTTACACTACCTAATGGTGAAATATTTTCTTTACAAAATCAAGTAACGATCGAACGTAAGGCCGATTTAACTGAAATCTGCGGCAACTTCACAACGAACCGAATTCGATTCGCCAAAGAGTTCGACAGAGCTGCAGCCGCTGGGGCGAAAACTTACATACTCATTGAAAATGGCTCATAGGAGAAGATCAATCGCGGTGCGTATCGCAGTAAAATGACACCCGCTTCACTGCTTGGAAGTCTCACCACATGGCTTGCTCGATATAACTGCCAGATCATTTTTTGTGAGCCAGATACCACATCATGGCTAATCCATGCGTTTCTTCTCCACGAAATGCGTGAAGCATTGACCCATTATGAACTACCGCAAAAAACCAAGAGAACAAGAAAGGGGACCGAAGATGACATCATCACTTGATTTTGAAGGCGAACTGATTTTGGACGGTGTACTACTGAACAAACTGGAGGCACTGACAAAAAAGCTTCAGAAGGCCACAAAAAAGACCGATAAGGCAACAATCTTGTTGGATGCTAAGAACGAGATTGGTGAGAATCCGTTATTTTTCTTCCTTGATTTCATTCTCGATCCGCAGATCACAACAGGAATCTCTAAGGCCAAGATCAACAAAAAGGTGCGAATCGTGGATAAATTTCCACACACTTTCCAAGATATCTGCTTATTCCTGGCGGAGTGCAACACCGGCTCTGACATGGCTTTGTCAATGGCAGCCAGTTATATCTACTGGAACGCCTCACATAAAGATTTTCTGATTCGAGTGTTCACTAAGAATTTGCCTCTGGGTGTTGAAGCTGCTACGGTCAATAAGATTTTTGGCAAAGTGGTCATTCCGGTCTGGGAAGTCCAGCAGGGATATCCTATCGATAAAGTCAAACTCAAGCCGGGCATCTGGTTCAGTCTCAGCCGCAAGATGAATGGTAACCGGGGCACTTTCTACCGTGGCAAGTTCATTTCTCGTCAGGGGCAAGAGTTTACCGGCCTCGACCATATTAAGGACGACATCATCAAAGAGCTTGGCGATGAATCGCTGATTGATGAATACGTCTACGATGGCGAGCTGGTATACCGTAATAGCAGAGGGCTATCAGACGGCGAGGCATTTCGGGTTGGCACTGGTATGTTGAATTCGGATGGAGATAAAAGTCAGATCAAGTTCGTTGTGTTTGATTTGATTCCTACTGATGAGTTTGAGAACGGCAAAGGCAGCCTTCCTTATGAAGATGGTTCTTTTGTTACGCCATATAAACTCCGTCGTAAATGGCTTGAAGATTTAGCCGTTACGATCGAGCAGAAAGGGCTCAAAAACATCCAGGTCGTGCCGATGGTCTACGAGGGTACTGATCAAAGTGCGATTCCTCAGTGGCTCGATTATGCAGTCGAACATGACTGGGAGGGTTTGATGTTGAACACAAACGTCCCTTACAAGCGATCCCGTCATACTGGGTGCCTCAAAATCAAGCGTTTCTATACAGTCGATCTCCGTATCACTGCAATTGAGGAAGGGCAGAATCGGCTGGCCGGGACGATGGGTGCTCTGGTCGTTGATTATAAGGGCAATGAACTTCGAGTCGGTTCAGGTTTTGATGATACAACACGTGCGGCAGTCTGGGCGAATCCGGGTGATTATATCGGGTGCATTATCGAAGTAAAGTACAAAGAAGTCACCCAGGATAAAAAGACCGGTATTGAATCGCTGCAGTTTCCAGTATTTGTCCGGTTCCGTAATGATAAAAATGAAGTGAGCTACGGCTAAGGAGAGGTTATGAATCTTTCAAAGAAAACTATTAAGCACATCCTTCGGATTTTGGATAACAAATGTCTCAAATCACCAGCTGAAACGGCTGTTTTTTCAGACGGCGAAATCGAATTCGTACCAAAACATAGAACGAAATATGGAATTCAGTATGTTGTTTATGCAATATCAGGTGGTTATTTTTATAGCGTTAAATTTGACGATGCTGAATCCGACGAATTTGTTATGGCGATGCTTATTACGAAAATTTCTTCTCCTGCACAGCTTGCAGATTTGTGAGGTTTTACAATGTTTATTTTAACACAAAATCAAACCGGAGTTGCTGACACCAGTAAATGTTTTGGAATCCATATTGTAGATGAATCAACAGTAATCAGAGCGTATACCTTTGATGGAGACGGATGGATGAAACTTGGTAAATATAAAACATTAGAACGAGCAAAAGAAGTAATCCAAGAAATTAATACTGCTCTTTGTGAGAGCCGTGTTAGTTTCGATATGCCGGAGGACTAAAATGCTTCTTTTAACAAAAGACAAAAGGGTTATAAATTTAAATTGCATGGCAGTTATTGACACATCTGGGCTCCAAGTTTATGCAAGACAGGACGCTACAAGCCGTGGAATTATTCTTGGTGGATATGAGTCTGAAGATAGATGTTATGATGTCATCGATGAAATTTGCGACGAATATGCCTGCGGAACAAAAGTATATTCCATGCCAAAGGACTAAAGATGAACAACTTCACTAAATTAGGTATTCCAAAGAAAGAACGGCTTGAAGTTCAGCTTGTGGACGGCACAGAAGAACACAATATCAAATACGTTATTACATCTCTGGCTACAATTAAGGGCGACAAGATCTTCAAGAACTTCCGCCTGTACTCTGTGGCTGACGATGAGAATATTACACTGGTCGAGAAGCAGGATGGTGAACCGCGTTTTGATGCGTTGAAAGGAACGGTGTATGAATCATGAAAGGTTGTTGGTTGAAAAATATCGACAAGCATTACAAGAGCTCGCTATCGCCCAAAACCATTTTAAATATTGCGGGGTTACTTATATCGATTGCGCAATTGATGATCTCAATAACGCTGAGAAAAATGTCGGACAAATCCTAAAGGAGCTTCGCCATGGGAGCTTGGACGAAACGATATCTAAGAATAAAGAATCCTGACAGCGGTCTTGATTGGCGGCTCAGATACGGAGACCGGTTCGAAATTGTCGGCGAGCTTGATGATTATTTTTTTCTTTGGGCTGGCGGAACGATGGTCGGATTCTCGACGATGAGCAAGTACGAATACACAATTGAGACAGAAATAATCAATACAGAATAAAAGGGAGGGAGGTGAGGTCCCATGCGAGGGATCAATCAAAGAGAGCTTGGTCGCAAAGAACGCGCCACAGCAGAATGCGAGCGTCAGATTCGGCGCTACGGATATGAATGTGGTGAGGTTATTACATATAAATTGTCGTCCGAACAAATGAAACAGGTTTTGGCCGGCAGGAAAACAGTAGATGATTTTATTAAGGAGGGGCAGTAAATGGAAGTCGAATTGATTTCGTATTCACAGCCGGTCAAGAAAGATGCAGATAAGAATCCGCTCAGTATCGCAGAGCTGGCAGCAAGTGTCTGTTACAATTCGCAGCCGACTGAGACTTATCGAATCGCAAATGGATGCAAGGCGACCGGACATCAGAGCGTACTTGAACACATCAGCTTTACGTTTCATGTCACCGGTGTCAGTCGAGCGCTTCTGGCGCAGTTGAGTCGGCATCGTCACATCAGTTTGAGCGTGCAGTCACAAAGATATGTAGCTATGGACAACTTTGATTATGTAAATCCGTTCAGCGGTGAAGACGCAGATATTTTTAAAGATATGATGGCAAGTATCGCAGCTGATTATTATATCCTAAAAAAATATCACGGTGCCGCCAATGAGGACGCTCGTGCTGTTTTGCCGAATGCCTGCTGTACAGAGCTTTATGTCACTATCAATGCACGGTCATTGATCGAAATGAGTCACCTTCGTCTTTGCACTCGCGCTCAAAGTGAAATTCGATCCATGTTTACCATGATAAAGGAACAGGTCGCTACCGTTTGTCCTGAACTTGCCGCTTGGATGGTTCCGTCCTGTGAAGCAAATCCTAAGTATCCGTTCTGTCCTGAGGGGAGCCGCTGCTGTGGCCGCCACCCGAAGCTGGCAGATGTATATAAACCCGTCAAAAAATAAGGAGTGTACATATGATATTTAATATTGAAAATTGTGATGTCACTATGGAAAATGGTTATCTGCGTTTGATTTATCATGCTGATAAGCTGCCCGTTCCGATGGTACTGGCCGTTACAAAGTCCTATCATGATTTGAACGAAAGAGCTATGCAGCTCTTTGACGGTGACGATTGGGTCGAGAGTGTCGTTGAATGGAATCTTCGTAAGGAGGACCCGATTTGGCATAATTTGCTGGCAGATATCTATGTGAGCCATAATGACATATACAAGAAGGTAATGTCTGTTAACAAGGAAGAGGCCACTGATTATGTCGCACTGGAACTCACGGGAGAAAAGGATGAGCGTGGCCATCGTATGGGGCGTTTCGATATTGAAGACCTAAAGAAGATGGATTATGACTGTCTGAAACTTTTGGCAAAGGATCTTGATGTTTCTGAGTACGATACCCTTGGCCCGAATGATCTCGCCTATAGTGTGAGTCTGGTTGACATCGACGTGGACGATGCTGATTGCGACTATAATTGCGAAGATTGCGATTGCGCAGAGATGACGGATGATGGCGATTACATCTGCCATTATGATGACGATGAAGATGATTGCGACGAAGATTGTGAGAACTGTGAGTATGCAAATTTAAACGATCACGACGACGAAAACGAGCCCGAGGATTCTGCCGATTATGAGTATGTGGATGGTCCCGCTCATTATAACGGCACAGAGTGCATCGAAAATATGCGCAAGTTGTTTGGCGACGATGCTGTCCGTTGGTTCTGTATTTGCAATGCTTACAAGTACCGCTTCCGTGATGGCTCTAAGCCTGGTGTGGCCGCAGAGCAGGACGAGGAGAAGGCTCGTTGGTATGAAGATTATGCTGTGAAAATGATGGGTGAACAGCGTTATTATTGATAGGGAGGTGGTGGAATATGGAGTATGTAATCAAACGCAATGGCGTAAAAGCTCCGTTCGACAAGTCTAAAATTGTAAATGCGATTGAAAAGGCGATGACCACCACTCCCGGCGGTATTGACTCTCGTATATCGAATGCAATTGCAGATTATATCACTGAGATGCCAGACACTCTTTCTGTCGAGCAGATTCAGGATATCGTCATTGAGCAGTTGAAAGCAAGTCCTTTCGCTGATGTAGCTGAATCTTATAGCCACTGGCGAAAGCTCCGTCAGGAAATTCGCGACAAGGAAAAGACGAATGCCAGTATCCTTGAAATTATCGACGCTAAGAATGATGCGATCAATCAGGAGAATAGTAATAAGAACCCCACCGTCAACAGTGTCCAGCGCGACTATATGGCCGGTGAGGTATCAAAGGATCTGACTGCTCGTCTGTTGCTCGACCCAGAAATCGTCAAGGCACATGAAGATGGTCTGATTCACTTCCATGATTCTGACTACTTCGCTCAACATATGCATAACTGCGCGCTAATAAATCTCGATGATATGTTACAAAATGGTACTGTCATTTCTGGTACAGGTATCGATAAGCCTCACAGCTTCTCCACCGCCTGCAACATTGCCACTCAAATTATCGCTCAGGTTGCATCGAATCAATACGGCGGTCAGAGTATTACACTATCCCATCTGGCTCCTTTCGTGGATGTTTCCCGCAAGAAAATCGCCGCTGAAGTACATAACGAGTTCTACGAGATGCTTCAGAACGAGGACATTGAAAAGATGCTATCACAGGAAGCTATCGATCGTATTGTGAATCGCCGTCTAAGAGCTGAGATTTCTCGTGGTGTTCAGACGATTCAGTATCAGGTTATTACCCTGATGACAACCAATGGTCAAGCTCCTTTTATCACTGTGTTTATGTATCTGGACGAGGTTCCTGCCGGTCAGACTCGTGATGACTTGGCTGTTATTATCGAAGAGACGTTGAAGCAGCGTATCAAAGGTGTCAAGAATGAAGTTGGTGCGTATGTTACCCCGGCATTCCCGAAGCTGATTTATGTTCTTGATGAAGACAATATCCGCCCCGGAACCACATACTATGGGCTGACTGAACTGGCTGCACAGTGTACTGCAAAGCGTATGGTTCCTGATTATATCTCTGCAAAGGTTATGCAGGAACTCAAGGGTGGCGTGTGGCCTAGTATGGGCTGCCGCTCGTTCCTTACTGCCGATCGAACCACCGAAAATGTGGCGAATGCAGGAAATTGGGTCAAGGGTCAGAAATACTACGGCCGTTTCAATCAGGGTGTTGTCACCATCAATCTGGTGGATGTGGCATGTAGCTCTGGTAGGGATGTGAACGCATTCTGGAAAATCTTTGATGAACGACTAGATCTCTGCCATCGTGCATTGCAGGCTCGTCATAAGCGGCTGCTTGGTACAATTTCGGATATGAGTCCTATCCATTGGCAGTACGGCGCACTGGCCCGCCTCAAGAAGGGTGAGAAGATCGACAAGCTGCTCTTCGGCGGCTACTCCACCATCAGCCTCGGCTACGCCGGCCTGTATGAGTGCGTGAAGTATATGACCGGCAAGAGCCACACCGATCCTGATGCAAAACCGTTCGCGCTGTCTATCATGCAGTATATGAATGATAAGTGTACAGAATGGAAAGAAGCAGAAAACATTGATTACTCTTTGTACGGCACTCCGTTGGAGTCCACTACATACAAGTTCGCCAAGTGCCTGCAAAAGCGATTCGGCATTATTCCTGATGTCACAGATCACGACTATATAACAAACTCTTACCATGTAAATGTTCGTGAGCATATTGATGCCTTTACTAAGCTTAAGTTTGAGAGCGAGTTCCAGAAGTTGTCGCCTGGAGGAGCAATCAGTTATGTAGAGGTTCCCAATATGCAGCACAACATTCCGGCAGTTCTCAGTGTAATGCAGTTCATCTACGACAATATCATGTATGCCGAGCTGAACACCAAGTCCGATTACTGCCAGTGCTGTGGCTACGATGGCGAAATCAAGATCGTGGAGGACGACGGCAAGCTGGTGTGGGAGTGCCCAAATTGTGGTAACCGTGACCAGAGCAAGATGAATGTTGCACGGCGTACTTGCGGCTACATTGGAAGCAATTTCTGGAATCAGGGCCGCACTCAGGAAATTCGAGATCGAGTAGTTCACCTGAGTGACAATTAAATAACGTATAAGTGGTAGGTTGGCGGGATTATTATAAAATGAAAATTTTTGAAAGAAGGTGCTTAACATAGAAGCATGGAAGAAATTCTTCAAAGCGCCTGGTTCTTTTATTGGAACTATTCTGTTTCTTACCTTAACTTACTTTACCTCGTGGATTACCACGATCGGTATTATCTGGCTGATTTTTAAGCTGCTGAATATTACGTTTACCATCAAAGTAGCAACCGGTATCTGGCTTGTACTGATTTTGCTTGAATGTTTTATCAAAAGTAGCCGAGGTAAGTAAACTAACTAGCAGGGTGGGTGTGGTGGCATGAAAGGAGCTATATGGATTATTGGTCTGTTGAAATAATGTACTACGATGATGGACATCAGGCATTCAACACATATATGGTCAAGGCACAGGATCAAAATGATGCTATGAATAAAGCACATTATCATTTTGAGAAAGCACACCCTGATATGAACTGTATGATTCACAACGCTGAAAGGGCAGGTGGCTAAGATGGACTTTAAATGTAAGTGTGGCAGTGAATCTTTCTTTATCCAGAGCAAAGGTAGCCAGATTGGTCTGTATTGCTCTACTTGTGGCAAGTGGCAGAAATGGCTCACTAAGAATGAAGTGAGACAGTTTGAGTACGAGACGAATACATTGGATTCAAAAGAAAACAATCCTGAAAATGACTTTTATGAAAAATTTGCTTTAACTCCATGGGGTTGTCTACATTGTGCTTTTAGAGATTTCGGATTAGACCTTCCTGAAATCTCTGGTAAGATGGCCGATGCTCTTATGGAAGATTTCTTCGAGATTATAAAAAAGCACGGATTGTGGAGAAAGGGTAAGAATGATTGCTAAACTTTTGAAACGTCTACTCCATTGGTTCCTTCCCGAATGCAGTAGATGTGGCGGTGTTATGCTTTACGATAACACTCATAGCTGGCATGATAAATGGCACTTTGTATGTGATACATGTGGTAGAGAAAAGTGGGGTGCTTTATGAGTGTTGAGTCAAAATGTCACTTCAATATTGAGCCTCTGCTTAACCCATCATATAAGAAAGTGCTCATTATCGAAACCGACAATTGGGCATCTTGTGAGATTGTAAATAAAAACACTTATTATGAAGTGGAAGGCACAATAAGGTACGAATACCGCAATAATGAGCCAAATGAAACAAAATATCTTGAGGCAAAAAAGATAAATGGAATTCCGTTGAGAAATCTTTGGATAGAAATTCATTCACGATAAAAGTGCCGTTCTAGGAGGCGACTGTATGGAAAAGAAATATGTGAAAATCTTTAAATGCCGTGGATGTGGTCGCGATGTCATTAAACATGATGTAGATCTATCTGTTACTGAACAATGGAGTCTTTCTGAAATATTTGAAGACAAATATAAAGTGGCAGAAGCATCTGGTGGATCTAGGCTTTCCGGACAAAATAAATTCTTGCTCCACAGATGTGATCCAGAAAAGCTTTGTGTTTGTGATTTTATTGGGTGGAAAGAAATCGAGGCTGAACATGATTAACAATCCTTTTGTAGAGGAAGGCATTATCGCTTGCCAGTATTGTGGTAGCGGCGAGTATCTTTGTAATGAAGATGGGAATCGAAATAGTTATTGCGGTCAGTGTGGCACTCGAATTGACTGGCCGGAAACTAAGTTGGATGACTGGAATGTCCCGACGGTAAATCTTCCGAAGCCTTGTAGCACTGTCATAGCAAAATACGGAGAACGAGAAACTAGAGTGTGGTATTCAAAGCAAGGAAATTGGATGCCGGACGGTGTGCTTGATTATTTAAAAGTGCCTGATGCATGGCGGTATTTAAAGGAGAATGAACGTGAAGGAAGTGACCATTGAACTTTTAGTTGATGAGATCGATAAAGAAAATATTAAGTCCATTGAAGATGATGTTCGTATGGAACTTTCCAATTGTTATCATAGCATCGAGATTTCATCCTATAAGGAAGTTGATTATGATCCACGGTGGATTCGAGTAAAAGATAGAGAACCAGTGGTAAATAATAAACTTTGTTCTGATAATGTCTACATCAGATACGGTAATGATGGACCATCAGAAATTGGTTTTATGGGCTGGAACACTCAATGGTACGATTTAAATTGCGATGTTATCGACAAGCCTGATTATTGGCGATACATATGACAGGGGATGAAAACAATCCTGATTTTAGTTAAATTTAATCAACGTGTTATCGCAATAAATTTTTGGCGATTTTTAATAGAATTCCGCTTTTAACAGAAAGGAAGGGTATGTTTAAAATTTTTAAAAATACTGCCGTATGCGTACTTCTAGCAGCGATTATACTGACTGGATGCAGTACAAGGGTGAAAGACTCAGTAGGAAATGTAACTGTAGCGAATGGCTGGTTCTATCGTATCGGTGACACTCCTATGGTGTACGACAAGGATACCCACATCATGTATTATTTGTTCGGAAAAGGTGCAGGCTACGCAGGCTACGGCTATATGTCTCCTTATTATAATGAGCACGGTCAGATGTGCCACTACGTTGATGGTCAGATTATTCCTATCGAGGAGGTGCTAATCGATGTGGATTGATTTTACGATTGCTGTCTTAGCAACTCTAATTATGATGGGCTGTTGCATCCGATGTGAGCAGCTTATCGTTGAAGTGTCCAAGGCAAGTTTTGATGACGAAAGCACACAGAAGTTCTTTTGTGGAGTTGTGAATGTTGCTATTGTCGTGTTTGCAGCATTACAGACGTTTAAGCATTGAGGTGGTTTAAGATGGCGAAATACATTCCTGAAAAATGCTCAATGGGCGGATATCACTCCATTTTTGCCCCACAGTAGGGACAATACTTAAAAGGCTTGTATTTCTCAGAGCCGATACAAGGTGTCTCGCGCGGATAGAAAAAATCTTCGTAAAACTGTTCACCACAATTAGAGCAGTGATATACAAAGTCTTCCC
>CYGL01000399.1_pt1 | contig 18126 bp, 20 predicted proteins | sample 485531 | NCBI WGS metagenome assembly CYGL01 (sample SAMEA3497897, study PRJEB9818) | human gut metagenome | reverse complement strand
TGCCACAGGCGGTTCCAGCCTTGGCGGCGGGCGATGTCGGCGCATAGTCGCGCGGATGCGTCCATGCAAGCTTGCGTGCATGGTATTTCGGGCATGCCGCCTTCGTGTTCGATGCTGATTGTGGAGTTGTTTGATGCGTAGTTGGCATCGCTGTAACTGCCGTCGTTTTCGCTTACGTACTGGTGGATGCTGCCGTCTGCTCCGATACCGTAGTGGGCGCTGGCTTGTGATCCGGCGTTTGTGAAGACGCTGTCGGTTCCGGCGAGATGGCCTACCATGATATGAAGGGTGATGTGGGTGATCGTGTACCCGTTGCGCCCTTGGTAGTGGTTGGGCGAGCCTATCCATGTGATGCCGTTCATGTCACTCTCCGTGCTTGTGGTGGGTGTCGGTGTTGGCGAAGATTTTCATGAACGGCATGTTTTTCAATTCCGGGTTGATTTCGGTGATGTTTTCGATGATTGAAGTTAGCTCGATGAGGCAGATGCCCCCGGCTGTGATTAGGTATACGTGTACAGGTAGGCCAAGGTCGACGTGGGCGTTGAATGTGTCGATCATGTATGAGGTGAGAATGAGGGCGAGGTAGGCGAATTTGTGGCCTAGTCCTTCCCTCATTTTTTTGGATGATAGATTTTCGGCCATGATCGCTTTGACGATGCCGGTGGCGTAATCTGTTGCGACGAATGACGATACTGCGATGAGCGCCCACATATTGGGGGTGTCGAATGTCATGCGGTTGTTTCCTTTCTATTTGCCTAATAGTGTGCCTATGATAAGCGCGAAGTCCGATTTTACTTGTGGCGTGTCGAATCGCAGTTTACCAAGCCTGTACCATGTGGTAAGTCGTTGTATTATGCCGTCCGATTTTTTGACGTACCATGTGTTTTCGTCGACGTGGTTCGCGTCCAATGTGTAGGCTGGGCGGTTGTTGCCCTTGGGGATGCGTCGTGAAACATATTGCGTGACTTTGCCGTTGTGGGCGTCGACCGTGATCCAGATGCCGAAGCGGCTGTAGTCCTTCGTATCCAGTACGTAGGACAGCTCTCCATTGGCGGGGATGTCGGCTACGAGCGCGTCCGAGTCGTCCTGGAACCTGTTGCGGATCGCATAGTCTGCGTAATCCTCATCGAACCGTTCTAGGAATTGGCCGAATTTGGAGCGTGCCACTTTAGCGCTGAAACCGCCATAGTCGGCCAACTCCAAGCAGATGAAGTCGCCGCAATACAGTCTATATTGCTGGCCGGTCCGCTGTTGGGCTCCGATATCGAGTCTATATTTGGCGAAGTAGGGGTTGGCTTTCTGGACAGCGTTGGACAGAAACAGCACTTTTGTTCTATCCTGCCAACGATCGACGGTATTGTAGAACTCGGAAAAACTGTTGACCTCATTGCTTAGGAACCGCAGATTGTCGGGAAAAGTCTCGTCGAAGACAATCAGATGAACCTTTGGATAGGCCACTGATTTCTGCTCGCCTGCTTTTGAGAGGGCGATGAAGTAACAGCACGTGCGCCAGTCTTTCTCATCCCACGAACTCTTGTGCAATTGGCCTTTTTCGCCATTGATGCGAAACGTGTATTTCGGGAAGTGTTCTTGAATGTCCTTGAAGAATGTCTCTTTGCGTTTCTGTTCCACGTCGGTGCGGCGAAGGTAGATGAACTCGTGGCCGTGCTTGAGGTATTCGCGGATGCCGTACTGTTTTGCCGCGAATGTCTTGCCCAGGCCGCGCGCTCCGATAATGAAATTCCATTGCGCGTTACGGGTCAGGAGGTTGTGTAGATCGTAGTAGTCGTCTTCGTCCAGCGTCTGCATCGTCATAACTCATCACCTGCCTTATAATATGAGGTTGCCGCCATACGTGGCGAGTGATCCCATGCATGGCGGCTTGGCCTGCCTCATTTGCCTGGCGTAACAGGTAAGGTTGCGAAGCCCGCTACGCTCACCTGTGATTATATCACATTCTAGAACGCTGGCGGGTTGCTCTTACCGTCCCACACCGAGAGCAATGAGTAGGCGGTGTTGTATCTCGTGGTATACGGCGAAAATGGGTAGGTGGCTAATATGTGGGCCTTGAGTTCGGCGAGGGTCGACGCCTTCGGCACTTTGAGTGCGTTGGCCGGTGATTGATGGTAGGCCGTCACCCATAATATCTGCATTTTTTCGTCGGTATAGGTCTTCGGGTAGCCTGCGTAGTCTTCCGCGAACTGCTTGCGCTGACCTTCTCGTGACTCCCCGCGCCCTGCGAACGTCTTGAACGCGGCGGCCTCGGCCGAAGTGAGTGAGCGAGTGAATGTGCCGCCGCCTGATTCGACCAATGCCGCCACTTGCGGGGCTCCCGCCTTGAACGTGTCCCAGCCGGTCGGATCGGCCTCTTTCATCTTGCCGAGCACCTGTAGGCGTCGCCCGAAGCTCCATTGAGCTATGCCGATGCCTTGCAGGGTCGATTCGACCGCATTCCAGCGTAATCCCGCCTCGACCGTGCCTACGACATACAGTGCGTAGGAGTTTTCCGCACTCAGCGAGGCACTTGGGGTTGATTGTCCTTTGTCGCTGGACGGCTGTGATTGACTGGCTTTTTCCTGCCAATTGTTCGCCGTCGACTTCCAGAAGATACGCGTGCGTGATCCGGCATTGTCCGATTCGTGTAGATAGAGATGGTCTCCTTGCCGGAGTATCCACGCGCCGCCGCGTGTCGAATCGGGGGAACCGTGACTGTTGTCGCCGGTGGGGTTGGACTCGGTGGAAGTCGTGCCGCCGCCTTCGCCCAATGCTTTCGGGTGCAGATATCCCAAAAAGGCGGTAAGATCGAACGTCATGCGTTGCGCCGGATTGGGGTTTTGCGATAGGACCGTGATACGCCCATTCGTCACCCCGTTTTCCACGACGATTGAGACGTGTGACCCGGTGTGCTGGTTGGAAAAATTCCAGAACGCCACGTCGCCTTTGACCGGCGCATAGTTGGCGGGTCTTTTCTCGAAAACTTGCGACATTTTGGCGTTGGTGGGGAAATGCGTGTAATTGCCTTCGGCGTATCCGGTGGGGTGATGCATTCCGATACGGAAAACCCATACAGGTCCATACAGTATTTCGCCCATAGATCCCAGCATTGAGCGCCATAAGAACCATCCATGTCCCAGTATCGTCCCTGGGTCCGGGCTACCCAATCATCAAAAGTAATGGCCATACCGTAATCATACGGTATGGCCATCACATCATGCCATATGTCTTACCATGCCATTGTGAACACGCCGCCCATCAAACCGTTAGGCGTACCATGCGACCCCGTCGTGGCATACGGTTGAATGCCTATAGTACCTGCGGAACCGGACTTGAATCCGGAGACCTTGAACAGTGTGGCTTCGTTGGCACCGTTGGATGCCATGAGAGACCATGGACGCGGCTCGTTGGTGTGATCGCCGTCGCGTTCCGCCCACTTCGGAAGGGCGTTCTTGATGCTTGTGAAATTAGCGGCCGTGACATTGCCTTCCAGATTCCAACCGTAGGTGATGAGGCCGCCCGTGGCGTTGACGGTAAACAACGCCTGCGAATTGGTGGAGTCGCGCCACGACCACGATTCGGTACGCCCCGTGTAGTTGTGGCGAATGTAGTCGAGCATGTAGGACACGATCACGTCGGTGCCTGTCGCACTCGGATGGATATCCCCGGAGGCGAAAAAGTTGTCGTTGCCGAGGTTCCACGTCCATGCCCAGGGCACGGATTCGATGCCGGTTTCACGCGCCGCCTGCAAGCATGCTGCGGAATTGAACCTCCAGTAGTTCGATACCGGCGTCCAGTCCCACAGCATAGGGATGGTGATGACGCGCGCGTTCGGATATTCGCGTTTCACGTCGGCGTAGAAGGAGGTGGCCGCGGCCTTGAGGGTACCGGAGTAGCCGTCGTTGGAATTGCGACTACCGGCGATGACGACCAAGCCTACCGATCTATGATCATAGCCTGCATCCGCCTTGGCGGTGGCAAGCTCGCTTTGATAAGTGGTGTTCGGCGCGATGTATCCGGCACCTGCGACGCAATAATTGTGAAGCACGCTGGCTTCGCCAAGTCGAGCGTTGAGCACGGACGGCCACTCGCGCGTCTTGTCCGAGTTGGTGCCGTATGAGTCTCCGAAGGTGACGAGGTGCCCGTTGGTTTCGGACAGTGTTTTGAGGATTTGCGCGATCTCGAGGCTCGCGGCGGCGGCGTCGGTGCTTGCCTTGTCCCACTTGGTCTTTGCCGTGGCGGCTTTTGACGCGGTTTCGGTCCCGAGCGCGGTAAGCGCCTCGGTGTTCGCGGTGGCCTTGCCGTTCGCCGTGGCCGCGTCGGTGATCGCCTGGGTGGAATCGGTGGCCGCCTTATCCCACTTGGCCTTCGCGGTGGCCGCCGCGTCCGCGGTTCCGGCACCCAGCGCCGTCAACGCCGTCATGGAGTTCGTCGCGCCCGTGGCCGCGCCGTCCCACTTGGTTTTAGAGGCGGTGGCGGCGTCTACGGTATTGTCGCCGAGCAGTGTCTTCACCACTTTCACGTCCTGTGTTTCGAGTGACTCCACGGCTTCGATACGATTCAGGTGCGTCCCCAAAGTCGTATCGATGGTACGCATGGACCCGTTGTAGCCGTCGCGCAAGTCGGCGGGGTCTTTATCGCCATAGAGGTTAAGGGCGTAATTGTCGGTCTTGGTGTATACGGTGCTCATTTGGTTTCCTTTGTTTCGCGCACCAGTATTTCGAGCTGGTGCATTTTCTGATCGATGATGCGCATGGCCTCGTTATAACCGTCCCTTAAATCCACTGGCGTGGTGTCCGTGTAGAGCGGCAGGGCGAGGTGTTTCGTGAGTCCATATTGTCCATTATCTGCCATTGGCGTCGTCCTTATCGTCTCGGGGTGACTCTCGGCCGGGAGTCCCCGAAGATATCCTTGTTTCCCAGGACCGACCACGTGATGCAGTCGTGAGCGGCGGCCTGTGTGGTGGTCACGGTGGCCATCTGATCGACCCGCGCGCCGAATACGGCCAGCTCGCGGTAGATATCACGATTCGTGTTCTTCGAATTCTCGAACCGTCCCGTGGTTGGATTGTAGGTGATCTCGTCGTTCTCGAACTTGTCGAGTTTCGCGGTCAGATCATCCAGTGCGGTATCGACGGTCGCCTGCCATGCGCCGATCTGCTCGATTACCTTGTTGATCGCCTCGACGTCACTGGCTTCGTCTTTGGCGAGATCGTCTATCGACTCACGCAATTCGTCCAGGTGACCGGCCATTTCCTGCACCATACCGAGTACGGTCAAGGTGTCGCGGTACGAGAATGGCTGGGTGGTCGTGTAATATCGCTGTCGTGGGTCGATATCCAGCGGCATGATCGTGGAATTAAGCCCATACATATGTATACCTCCTGTCTCTCGTTATTTTACTCTCAGTGACCGAGGTTCCACGCAAGCATGGTCCCGTACGATTGCGGCATGGGGGTCATCATGTCGCCACTGCCCCACATTCCCAGGAACAACGGTTCCAGCGACTGAATCACCATAAGATCAATATTAAGAAATGTTTGGCGATACTCTTGCAGGAGTGCTGACTTCGAGCCGCTGAACCCGCTGGTGGTCATCGTGGTCTTGCCTTTATCGGTGGAATGCTGGTAGTCGGTCGTGCTGTGGGATTGCGCGTCTTGCGTGGAGTCCTGCGAACTCGTGGTATGCGTGTTGCCTTTGGAGTCGGTCTGAGATGCCGACGTGGCGTACTTTTTAAAATCGTCCAATCGGGTCTGCGGGAATTCGCTGTTTACCGTCATGGCGCTGTTGTCGGCCTGTGTGGTTGAGTCGCTGGACGAATGCGAGGTATTCGACTGGCGTCCCGACTGCCTGCCGCTGGACTCGCTCATATTATTGCTATCCGTGGTCTGGGTGATGTCGGACGTGATGAACGGATCGAATTTTTCACGCGCGGAAAGATACAGTTGATTGAAATAGTCCATCTGTTCGCGCATGGTGCGCCCAAGATAGGTGATGAACATGGGGACGGTTTCGCTGCCGATCTCCCTCAACCAGTAGTGTGCCACGATCTTATCATTCAACCGCGCGCGATACTGTTCGTCGAAAATCGGATACCAGTCGGCCGACAGGTGCAGTTTTTCGTCGGTGTCGTACCCGGATGCGATCACCCCGCCCAACGTCAGGGTGTAGTCGGCCATGTTGTCTTTGAGCGCGTACTTGCTGAGGTCCTGTGTCATTGGTCCTCGTCTCCCGTCAGTCCGTTGGCGGTCAGGAGGCCGCCGCTGGTTTCGTCGTTCCATTCGATGCCGATAGGCTCGGTGAAGTCCCACAGGCGGTTGATCGTGTCGCACGCCTGTTGTCGCGCCTTGAGATACGAGAGCCTGTAGACGTTCGTCTTGCTGTTGCCTGCGGCCACTTCCGAGGAGATGAGTCGCTCTTTTTTTTCGGTGGTCGAATTGTCGATGCCGAGAAAATTGACCAGTTCGTTCCAAATCTGTGTCTTGGCCTGAAGAATCTTGTCACACAAAAAGGGGGTTGTGTTGGGGAACGTCTGGAACATTCCCGTAATATCCGCGCTGTCGTAGGCGTAGATGTAGGGGTCGCCGTCTTCCCTCGCCTTCATCAGGTTCTGGGCGGTCAGCTTGGAGGTCTCCGACGTGGCGATGATCAGCGGCACGCTGATATTATCCAAATTCACGTCTAGGGCTCTATCCGCCAACGCAAGGCGTCGCGCATAATTCCATACCACATCGATCATGGTACAACGCAGCTGATTGTCCCAAATGGGCACGCATTCCTTCGAGCCGATCTGCGGATAGCTGTAGCCGGTGGCGACGGGCTGGAACGTCGTGGGGTTGTTATAGTAATTCACCCCGCCGATATTGCCCGCTGTGACCATGAAAATGTTCTGACGCTTGTCGGGGTAGAACAATGCGAGGCCGTTTTCAAACAGGGTCAGCTCAAGAAACCTGTCGTCCATGTATGGGGGGAGGTTCTTCCATTTGAACCGAGATACAGCCAACATCTCAATCAATTTGAAATACTGGTTGATTCTCATGGCTTGCTGTGTCTCGGGGAGGTTCATGTTTCCCCACACGCTGCCAAGTGCGTGCTGATTGTCCCACGCGGCGGCTTTTCGCGTGTTGTTGCGTTTGCGTCCCATATTCTTATTCTACCTCTCTTAATATGCGATACCCGGCAATGGCTTATTGTCGCCGTAGTCGGTGACGCCGATCTTGCTCGGGTCGGTCCACACGGTCACACCCGACTCGAAAATGCCTTTGATGGTCAGCCGGTACTCTTCGGGGCACGTGCTTGAGCGGATGTACATTTCATGCACTTTCCAATAGGTGAAATTAGACATACATGCCAGTGTCGGCGGCATTTTGATAAAGCGCTGGACGTAGTAGCCATATCGTAGCCACACTTCACCGATGGCGGCCATGGCGGCGGGGCCGACCTGACGGAATCGCACCAGTACGCCTATGATGCCGTTCGCCAGGTTGAAGGAGTCGCCGCCCAATGCGCCCGACGTGGTCGGTGGCACGGTTTGGGTTTGCTGCACTTGGGAGTTGATGCCGGCGATCACGTTTTCATAATCGCCTTTCATCACCGCCGTACTCAATGTCTTGTTCATGTCGGCGATCTGCATGGTCTGTTGATTGCCGAGGTTGGTTTGCGCCAAGGCGTAGGCGTTGGCCTGCGAAGTCGAGGAGTCGTTCGTGGTCTGTGTATTCGCAAGCTGTTGATTGGCTGTCGAGACGTTGTTTTCGTAGGTTTGCTGGTTCGCCCATGCGCCAATCGCGGCTCCCGCCGCCGCGCCGACCGCGCCGCCGATATTGCCGGTGACGGCGGAACCGACCATGTTTGTCACGCCCGAACCGATGGTGTTCAACTGGTTCATCTGATTAGTGAAACCGAGGTTTTTCAGCGTCAGATCGGTGCCCATCTGGGCTGATTGGTTGCTGATCGCGTTCATCGCGTTGCGATTGGATGCGCTCAGTTGGTTTTGCGCGCTTGCGTACTGCGTGCCCAATTGGGCTTGTGCGTAGGCGTTGTTGATACCCATCTGAGTTTTCTGTTGAGACCAGTCCGCCGACTGCTGGGCGTATGCGCGAGTGTACGCGCTATTCGCCAAGGCGAGAGCCGAGCCGTTGTTGACGCTCATAAAGGTGGGGAAATTGGTAATGCCAAAGCTGGCGTTGAGCATTTCGCCCGAATCGATAGGCAAGCCTGAATCATTCGGTAACGGGGGCTGTTCGGCGACATTGTTGGCGTTGTATCCGCGCGGGTAGAAGTTGAGTCGGGGGGAGGGGGGTGCGTAGTCCCACGTTTCACGGATGGTCAGATCAGCGCTCGGCACCTGCTCGGGGTTGTAGGTGATGACCGTGCCGTTGAGACATGAGCATTCCACTGCCGCATATGGCGCGGTACGGAATTTCTGCAAATATTTATATCGTTCCGGTAGCTTGAAGTTGTCTCGGAAATCCTTGATGTCGATAATGTCGGCGTAGCGGCTTTTTGCGTCGTTATGGCGCACCTCCAAACGGACGCAATTACCTCGCCAGTCGATCATGGTGTTGAAAAACACGCCCGGTGTCTTCTGGTTTTTCAAGAGCGCTTCCGGGAGCTGGGGGATGGCGTAGATGCCGCAAATGCCCTGTGTCACCCATGGGTACTTCGAGCCCGCGATCATGACGGCGCGAAAATCCAAGGCGTCTGAAAAATAGTACAAGGCGGTGCCGTTCATATGGTTTTCAAACGCGCCGCCATCCGCGCACGTGGTTTTAGGGGCGCTTTCCGTGCCGGGGTCGGTGTCCAGCGCCGTAGTGGACGCCACCAATATGCCAAAAGTCGTATAGCCGCTCGCTTCGGATACAAGACTCTTGTACTGCTGTCCGGCGACTATCATTGATTTGCCGGTGTCCAATCCTTCGGGCAGGTCCAGATAGGTGCGCCCCCAGTCTTCCCACTGGTGGTCGTTGGCGACGCCGATATGACCACGCTCCACATAGGCGTTACCCAATGTCACGTCGAATTGGTATGACTGCCATACGTCCAATTGGATATTCAGCTGGCTGGTGGTGGCGTTCACATAATCCACGTTTTGGATGAAGTAATACCAGCTTCGCGGCGTATCGAAATCGTAGGTGTTTGTGGCGATCAGGTAATTATACTGCGAAGCTTGGGCGAATGGGATCGGCAGCCGCGCCGGCAGACCGTATTTCGCCATGCTCGCCCCGGTGAACGTCAGGCCGTCCAGGCTTTTAAAATAGTTTTCCTGGGTCGCGCGATCGGGGAATCGCACGATATCCCTATAGCCGTTGTCCCACGTTATGTTACAGAGCTTGAAACTCGTATTGGGCGTCCAGCGGGCATAGGAGAAGTTGATCGGTAGGTCGTTCGCCGTCATCGTTCCGCCTCCAAAAAAAAGAATGGGATGCATGTTACTGCATCCCATTCTACCGCACCGATAAAGGTCAGGCGGTCACGTGGATATCCACACCGCTAGACTTATTCGCGAAGTTCGCATAGACCTTAGTGTCACCGGCGCTCGTGCCTGTGACCATGCCGGTCTGGTCGACGGTGGCGTGCGCGCCCACCCTCCAGGTGGCAAGTTTGCTGACATCAATACTTTCGGAGCCGACTCGAGCCATGGCCTTCAGATTGATGCTCTGGCCTACCTTGACAGTGGAACCTCCGGAAATGCTGACCCACCGGAGCTCTCCGACTTTGAGGCCGCCGACCCAAGTGCCCACCACCGGCACGTCAAGCGCGGCGGAGACCGTCCGGTCGACCTCGGGGATCGTCGGGCTGATGTAAGTGGCTTGCGCCGTGACCTTAAGCGATGTGGCGGTTTCGTCCAGACCGCACCGCAGGATACCGTCATTGTCGATGCCGGTGAACTGCGAGGTCGCGCCATCGAGCGCATACGTGATGCCGACGGGCTGGAATGAAGCCTGGTCGGCGTTTGCGCTGGAAATGGTGGACACCACTTGTACCAGATCGCCGCGCCTCACGTTCTGTGGGGTGACTGCGGACTGGCCGTACTTCCGTACCTTGAGCTCAAACTGCGGCTTCGAGGTGGTGAGCGTGTCAGGCAGTGTCACGCTATCGGAGGAGGAGGTGCCGGTCCAGAAAAGCACGGCGTTGGCGAAAGGATTGGGCGTGATCGACCCGCGGTGTTTGTAGAAGATGTTGCGAGTGCCGTCGATGGGGTTGACGGGGGAATTGGTGGTTTCCAGCATTTCGTCCCAGCAGAAGAAGAAGTCTTCCGAAGTGAGCACGGCCTGCACCTTACCGCCCGCGCCGCCGATACCGAACATGTCCTCGGGGATTGGGATGATGCGATACGGCACGGTCGCCTTGTCGATGTTGAACGCGGCGGCCAAGGCTTCGACGTTCAACGCGGCGATCACGGCGGGAGTGGCAAACAAAATCGCCTCGGAATCACGCCACGGCGTGACCCAGCTCATCGCATTGTATCGTCCCATGGCGCTCATCGGCATGGATTTGAGCTCGTTGGCCGTCTGCTGAATGAGACGCAGCAACGTCTTCGCATCCGATTCAGTGCTATCGGCCTTACCGACGTCGGGCGTATGGACACGGTAGAACCCGCCTTTGCGCGCGTATTCCGCGAAACACTGTACCTTCATCAGATACATGTCGTTCCTGTCCGAGAGGATAGGGGAGTTCATGATCTCGGCGATATAATTGCCCATACCCGATTCGCCGTCGAACGAGGTAAGCAAGGCGTCTTCGGGGATGGTGACCGGATAGTAGTGGTCGAAAGTCAATGGGTGGAACACGCTCGCCGTCGGGACCGCATAGCGTCCGTACACGTCGTCGCCCAAATACTCCTTATCGAAGTTACGAGTACGTGCTCTGACGAGTCCCACAGCGGCCTGCTCATACGTGGAGCCGAAACGCTTGAGAGTGCGGGGGGAGCCGATGAACTTCATCGGGTCATCCCAATCGGCGTGTTGGACGTAAAGCCCGATCAGTCGCTGAATCAGCACGCCCGTAAACTCGTCACAAAGGTAGGGGAATTTGCGCATGGTGTCCACGGCGTTGCGGATGTTTCCCTGTGTAGCCGCGGGGACACGTACCTGAAATTGCGGGGAGCAGGCGCTTCGCACGGCGTTGTAGATTTCGACGTCGCCCTTGTCGGCCAGTGGCCTTACTTCGCTCATAATATATTCCTTCCGTTAAAACAAGTCTTCGATGGAGATAGTGGAGCCTTCCGGCTCCGGCTTGTCATTGTCGGAACCGTTGTGATCGGCGGCCTCGAACCCAAGCGTGTTCATCATGGCCTTCAACGCGCTCACCTCGTTTTCGAGGGCGTCGATCCGTTCCGCCAAACCGTTATCGGGTTCCGGTTCCGGTTCCGGTTCCGGTTCCTGCTGGGGCGGGTCGTTCGGAGTTTCCGTTTCCTTTTCCTTTTCGGTCGGCGGCGGCGGGGTCTTCCCCTCGTCCTCGTCCGGGTTATTGTCCATGATTGCCTCCAATTGGATTACGGCTTTACCTTACCAATCATACTACAATATATGTTCGTCGATAAAAAACGGCTCGGCAATCACGCCGAGCCGAAAGCGTCCCAGGAAAGCGTCGATGTGGCCGATGTAGGGTATGAGCGCCACGCTCATAGCTCATGGTATCGGCGGCGTTCTCAGCCGTGGCGTTCCGATATCATCAATCCCAGTCAGCGGCCGACGCTTAGGAGACATGATGATTATAACACGATGCGTGTCCCGTAATCGTCCACCACTTCCACGCCATGCCGGAACTTTTCGTAAGGGATTGGACGGGTGAAGAGGCTACCGGCCATGACCACGTCCACCCCGCCGTCATCCCGCCAACCCTGGTACCGGTTCATGGCGAGTATGGTCAGTCGCTCGTATTTCGCGCTGATCTTCCATTTGCCGAGTTTCGTGGGGTGCAGGTCGCAGTCTTTCGGCATATCCCAGCCCTTAAGAATGCATCCGTCGGTGTTGGCGTAGATCAGGCGATCGCGGTTCGCCTCGCACACCTTCAGTAGCCTGCGTCTGGCGTAGGCGTTGACCCACATCGGTACCGGCAGGTAGTCTGTTTGGAGGCCGTTCGGTTCTCGCCGCGACGGCTTCCAATCCAGCGTACGCCCGTCCTTGCTGGTGGGGAGCAGTACGGTACCCTTGGACAGTGAGGCCATCTTGCCGACCAATGCGTTCATAACGAGTTTTGCCATCTGTCTTTTTTCCCCGTGCTCGCGTTGCTTCACATCACCCCACTGGCCGATAAAGCCGGTGAAAAACCCCTTCGATCGCCTGAATTTCCATCCTCTCTTATGCGCATAGATCGATACGTCGTAGTTTTCGCGCAAAAGCCGTTGATCTACGTCGGTCAAACACATGGTGACATATCCTCGTGTGGTGGTGAGCCGTTTCATGCCGTGGTGGTATCGGGCGTCGGACAAAAAAGGATATCCGCCCCGTCTGAGGTCGGCGCGGAATACGAGCTCATCACAATGCAAAGGCATGTCCCCGTCGGGCTCGTATTCGCCTTCGTACGGCTCAGGCGCACCGTATGGAAGCCATTCGTCGGCAAGTATGGTCGGATACATGGAATTGCAGTCAATATCAATACAACGGCCGTATCGGCCTTCGTCGGCCATCATAAAGCCGCCTATATAGCCTTCATGCAGGGGTTTTTTTCGTCTCTTCGGACAATTGGGGGGAATCGGTCCAGATACCATCTATAGTCGTCGCCATGATATGCCGCCATGCTTGCCGCACCGGCCGTGATCCTGCACAAGCCGTGAGCCTCATATAGTGCGATGATGCTCAATAATTGTGCTTCGTCGCCCAGGCGAAGCCGGTACCCGTCACGCAGGAGATTGGACAGCTCGTAGACCCTTATACGGCTGTCCTTGTCGATCTGCACGGAAAACGAATAGAAACGCCCCTGCTTGGATATGATCGCGTCCCACGACATGTGGGCGCGGTGTTCGTTATGGGGGAGGTGTGCCACGACGTGAGCCATGAAATCGCTCAGCATGTCCGGGTCGGTGACATACACGGTCGTCTTGCCGCCGCTCATCGCATAAGACAACAGCGTTACCGGATTATCGCACCCCGGCCACATCACACGGTCGGTGAACCGCACCGCGCCATCGTGACATAGTAACCCCACGTGCTCGCCTTGTGTCATAATGCAACCTTAACTTTGATCTTATGCCAATTGCGTGGCCTTGCGTAAAAAGCCCTCAAAACTTCTCACGGCATTCGCGTGCGCCGCCCTATCCTGTCCGAACGCCGAGCGGATATGGCCGGTCGGTGATTCGACCCACTCGAAAACGGTTCTGGCGACGTCCGTCTGTTCGATCATGGCCCGCTTTTGTGCTGGGGTGAGTCTGCGGAATCGCTTCAGCCGTTTGTAGCCGACCGACGCGGCGATGGCCTTCTCGAACGCTTCGAAGCGATGTCGCTTCATGATCCTGGGCCATTCGCCTTCCTCGTATAATCCACGTCGGGACGGTTTGCGCGGTTTCCGGGGGTCCGTACCGACGCGCAAGCCCAGTATTTTCGCCGCGTCGTGGATATCCCGAATCACTTCATTGCGATGGCCGGAGCGTAATTGCGCCTCGATGTAGGCGCGATCACCCAAGGTGTTCTCCATGGTCAGGAAGTCGGTGAGCTTGGAGGCCGTGACGCCGGATCGTTCATATGGGTCGCCGGTGGTGCCTTGGATTTCACTCATGCGACGTTCCAACACGGTCTGTTTCGGCATGGCCTGTACCCGGTTCCACTCGTCGATATGAGCCTTGGCGGCGTTGATCTTGCGCTGCTGTTGACGTAGGAGCTTGCGCCGTTTGGAGACGGGTTCGGCGGCTATCATCGCGTCCGTGATATCCGGACGCCCTGCAAACATGTGTTCACGTTTGGTCGGGCGTTCGACCGGCGAGGGGTGGAATATGGTGTGCGACGCCTTCGTGATCTCGGCGCGTTTCTGCTTGTCCCATTCCTTCGCAATGGTGGCGGCGATGTTTGCCAGCTGCCTGTCCGCGGTTTTCCCAAGGTTTGAGTGGGAGTATGCACCCAGCTGTCTGATGTCGCGTTGTGCCCGGGCGGCGGCGGCTTGATGTGCCTTTTCGTGTTTTTTGGCGAGACGCCGCCGTCTACGCTCAAGCTTCACCGCATCCTTGTTGCCCTTATCAGGCGCGGCTATCATGCTTGCTGGCATTCCTACGCTGGCCGCCGCGCGACGGAGCTGGTAATAGTCCAGCGGTTGCACCGCTTTGGATACGGCCTTACATCCTTTTCTTGCCATTTGCTGCCGCCTTTGGAGATGGCGAAGCCCCCCGTCGCCCACGACCGACGACAGGGGGCTTCGCTGTATGAAGATTATATCAGACTTCAGATCACTTCTCGGTGACGGGTTCGATGCTGAAGAACTTGAAACCGCGGCGAGAACGGCGCTCGACCACCTTGATGTTCAGCGGCTCGGTCCACTTATCGGGGGTGCCGAAGATGCCGAACATCGTGTTCAGCCCTGCGGCAAGGGTCGGAGAGGTGGCCGAGTATGCCTTGTTGTCGGCGGTCACGATGATGACGCGCGACGTGTTGCTGACCTCGCCCGTCTGATCATCGGAGACCTGTACGGCCTGGGCGATGGCGTTCACCATGGCGAGAGACTCGTTCAGATGTTCATCCAGCTTCTCGGCGTTCTGCAATGCCGAGTAGAGCTTGATCTTGCCCTCACGGGTGGAGGTATCGATGAAGTGCTGGACGGTGCCGAGCGCGGTTTCCTCGGTATTGAATGCGACAAGCCCGGTGCTGGCGGTGTTTTCCATGATTTTTCAACCTTCCTTTGACGGTTGTTGTTATTTATTTTTTCTAGGGAATTAACCCTAAATCTTTTATACTCTCACGCTTCAGTTTCTTCAACGTTGGCGTGTCGTTTATGTTCATCCGGATTCCACGGTCGAGGAGAGAAAAACGTAGCATGATCGTAAAAATCCCGTTCGCTCATGACAGCCCGCTGGGACCATACTTCGACAGAGCGCGCCATGAAGTTAGGCCACAGGCGCTTCGCCTTGGACACATAAGCATCCAGAGAACCGCCCCGGCCATCTACGATATGCTCGGCATTCACAAAATCGCCGTCCACCAATTCCACGCCCTTCAATACGGCGTAGACACGTGTACGATAAACGTCAGCCATGATTACAACCTTCCCAGTAGATTTTTTTTAACTCAGCCTCATTATATGTGCTAATGTCGAGCCTGTCAAAATTTTTGAATACGGCGGCGATCACATCACCCGCCCCGCCATCGAATAGCCGACGGCAGTCAAACGACTGACCCCCCTTCACCGCACAAACCGCCGCCCAGCCGATAAGATTCGGCAAATCAACCCCACCATCCAACAACTGCACATCATAAGGCATATCCAACACGTCACCAAAACCCGACTTCGGTGAAATCAGACGACAAAAACGGAACACCCAAAAAACAGATCGCGGGTAAAAGTCGTTGCACGAATGATCATAGAGCTCACCCAGCATGGTCAGCGCCCGGCATAACGTTTCGAAGTCGCCACGGCCTTGCGCATAATCCCTCAGCCCGGCCAATCTCATATGACCCCTTCAGGGCCTTTAAAACACGACGCGAAACCACAACATCCTCATCAAAAAGACGCATACGAGGAATCGGCTCATATATGTCTTCCCTATATCCGCTCACCACAATACATCCTTTTTTCAATCCTGAAATATGCAATAAGATCACAGCTACCGCACTTAGGCAAAAACGCCTTACAGCGCGTTCCGCGTCACCATACGATTCGCCAGACCCAATCTCGACAACACTACCGTTACGACAGACGGCCACAGCAATAAACCTCACGATCAAAAAACCACCTCATCCCATTCGGATCGCCAGCCACGACCTTTGTCACAACCGGCCATATCAATCCCTCCGGCCCAACGGCGTTGTCGCAATATCCATGGCGTCCACGATCATTGCCGCCACCTCATCATACATGGCGGCATGCACGCAGAATTGCGCTTGCACGTTCACACCATTATCGACAATGCTGTAAACGCAACGGTATATATCACTATGAGGACAATACCACAAACGCACTTCACCACAACGATATGGCGAATGAAAAGACGCAACCTGTATATCCTTATCGTCGCCCACGATGAACTCAAATCTCCTCGAAACGAACATGACCGATAAGCGAATAATCACCCCTAAACGACCGACCACCTCAACATCACACAACAAAGCTCGATAATGGTGAAAAATAATAGCTTTCAGCCTTATAGATCACACCCCTCAAAGAACTGCTAAGCGAAGCAGTGACAACATGGCCAAAATCACTTATACCATCATCCGAAACAACCATGACCTGATAGCCATTATCATCGACGGTAAACAGCCACTTATCAGCGATCTTATGCATTTGACTACAACCTTTCATGCGTAGCATTTTTTCTTTGACGTAAACCAGTATACACCACCCCACAGAAGACCACAAAAACGACACGCCAACGTTGAAGAAACTGAAGCGTGAGAGTATAAAAGATTTAGGGTTAATTCCCTAGAAAAATAAATAACAACAACCGTCAAAGGAAGGTTGAAAAATCATGGAAAACACCGCCAGCACCGGGCTTGTCGCATTCAATACCGAGGAAACCGCGCTCGGCACCGTCCAGCACTTCATCGATACCTCCACCCGTGAGGGCAAGATCAAGCTCTACTCGGCATTGCAGAACGCCGAGAAGCTGGATGAACATCTGAACGAGTCTCTCGCCATGGTGAACGCCATCGCCCAGGCCGTACAGGTCTCCGATGATCAGACGGGCGAGGTCAGCAACACGTCGCGCGTCATCATCGTGACCGCCGACAACAAGGCATACTCGGCCACCTCTCCGACCCTTGCCGCAGGGCTGAACACGATGTTCGGCATCTTCGGCACCCCCGATAACGTGGACCGAGCCGCTGAACATCAAGGTGGTTGAACGTCGCTCCCGTCGTGGCTTCAAGTTTTTCAGCATTGAGCCGGTGGATGAAGAGGCGAAGTAAACTTGCTATAATCACAATGTGAGTTCACCATGAGAGCATCCCTTGTCGGGGGTGCTCTCTCTATCTGAAAGGACTGCAACCATGTCACGGAAGAGGAGGAAACCAGCCCCCCGTGCAGTCGTATCGCAGAACTATCGCTACCACCAAAAGCCGGATACCAGCAATGTCGCCATCAAAGCCGATAGACAGCAACGCAAGCACGTCAAGAAGATTCAAGCCGCGCAAGCCCGCGCCGCACGTAATATCAAACAGCTTGGCGCTTACTCACACTCGAATCTCGCCAAAACCGCGGACAAACAACTAGTCAACATTGCCAAAACGCTGGGCAAGGAGTGGGAACGGCAGAAGAAACAGGCCATAGCGGAAGCAAAGGCAACCCCATATCACGCCACCGCTGTGGAGAAACCGACGAAGAAAGACTACATGTTTGCCCAGCGTACGCCAATAAGCGACGCGCAAATTCAGGCGGAGCCGGTGGCAAAACGACGTAAACTGCTCAGACAGCAGCAGCGGAAAATCAATACGGCACGACGAAAAATCAACGAATGGAACAAATCTCAAGCCATGCCCGCGAAAAGCGTGTACGATCAACGTGTGGCCGAAATCACCGGAAGCACCGGTGAAGGTTTCGGACGTAACCAGATTATCCCGTCGAAGCTCACTGACTTTTTGCAAATGTCTAATGTGTTGAGTGATGAAGCTTTTGTACGCTCTCAATTGGAGAGCGGACACCGTAACGAGTTGCGTGAGCAGATACATGACGCCGCCGAAATACTAGGATTGCGTACCGAACGAAAAAGCAAACCGTCCAAAAAGCGGAAGACGGGCAAGCGGGATAAAGACTTGTATGGCGAGCATGAATGGCCGTCGTACATGAGTCGCGGACGTTACGAGGTGTTCGAGAAAATCTTAGCCACCACGCTCGGCTCGAAACGGCTGAAACGATTCCGCCAACTATCGGCCGCGCAAAAACGCGCGTTCATCGAACAGACTGACGCCCCTCGTATCGTGTTCGACTGGACGGTGTATGATCCCCGTGCGCCACGGCTTCACCTCAATATTCCGCGACAATAGTAATGGCT